>WPCJ01012121.1_pt1 | contig 33626 bp, 28 predicted proteins | sample 5399831 | NCBI WGS metagenome assembly WPCJ01 (sample SAMN12869470, study PRJNA574797) | sludge metagenome | isolation source: wastewater treatment of pH10 | place: China:Beijing | collected 2019-05-20 | reverse complement strand
AACCTTCATCTTCACATGATTGAAACCCTCGTCGATGGCTTCCTGACACAGACGACGCAGCTTGTCGTCATCATAGCCGAGCCAGCCAGCAGACGTCGTGTAGCAAGGATAACCCTTGGCTTCGAGCTTCGCGATACGCTCGGCCTTGCCGGCTTCCGCTTTACGCAGAATTTCGACAGCTTCGTCGCGGGTCAGCGCATCGGTGAGGTAGCGATAATCGACGATATCGGCGATCTCTTCCGGCGACATGTCGGCGACAAGCCGCCATACCGGCTTGCCAGCCTGCTTTGCAGCCAAATCCCAGAAGGCGTTGACGACAGCGCCGGTGGCAAGATGCATCACGCCCTTGTCCGGGCCGATCCAGCGCAGCTGGCTGTCACCGGTCAGGTAACGCCAGAACTTGCCGGGGGCCGCGAGGAAATCATCCATCGAGGCACCCACGACCAGATGACGCATGGCGAGAATCGCCTGACAGCAAATATCGTTACCGCGTCCGATGGTAAAGGTGAGACCGTGTCCCTTCAGCGCCTCGTCATCCGTATCAAGGATGACGTAAGCCGCCGAATAATCCGGGTCCGGGTTCATAGCATCCGAGCCGTCCAGACTTTGCGAAGTCGGGAAGCGCAGATCGAAGACACGCAGGTCGGTGATTTTCGTCATGATTTATCCGTGATCAGGGCATGATCCCAAAAAGCGGAAAGCGCTTCGGGACCATGCTTAAAAAGCCTAGATGTCAGCGCGTACGTTCTGCTTCTGCGAACCAAGGCCCTCAATGCCCAGTTCGACAACGTCGCCAGCCTTGAGGTAGCGAGGCGGCTTCATGCCCATGCCGACGCCGGGAGGCGTGCCGGTGGAGATGATATCGCCCGGCTGAAGCGACATGAACTGCGAGAGATAGGAAACGAGGTGGCGAATGCCGTAGATCATCGTCTTCGACGAGCCATTCTGCATGGTTTCGCCATTGACCTTCAGCCACATGCCGAGATTTTCCGGGTCTGCAATTTCGTCCTTGGTGACGAGCCATGGTCCGGTCGGGCCGAATGTGTCGCAGGACTTGCCCTTGGTCCACTGGCCCTGACGCTCGATCTGGAAGGCGCGTTCGGACACATCGTGGATGGTGCAATAGCCAGCCACGTAGTCGAGTGCATCTTCTTCCGAGACATATTTCGCGGTCTTGCCGATGACGATGCCGAGTTCGACTTCCCAGTCGGTCTTTTCGGAGCCGCGCGGAATGACCAGATCGTCATTCGGGCCGACGATGGCCGAGGTGGCTTTCATGAAAATGATCGGCTCCGGCGGCACCGCAGCGCCGGTTTCGGCAGCATGGTCGGAATAGTTGAGGCCGATGCAGATGAACTTGCCGGTGCCTGCCACACAAGGGCCAAGGCGCGGATTGCCTTCAACCTTCGGCAGAGAATTCACATCGAGCGAACCGAGCTTGGCAAGCGCTTCAGGGCTCAAAGCGGCACCCGAAAGATCGCCTACATGGGCGGACAGATCGCGGATCGAACCATCGGCATCGAGAAGGCCCGGCTTTTCCTGACCGGCTTCACCGTAACGAAGAAATTTCATGAGTTTACTCCTTTAAGGGGATGAAAAAGATGGGGCTGAGGGTGGTTGAGATTCTGGCTATGACGTGCCGAAAATGGTGTTTTTCGAGAACCGGAGCGGAGTGTACTTAAAGGTACATGAGCCTAGGCAAGCGAAGAAAAATGCCATTTGCAGGCCGCCAGAGCCTGAATATCGACTGCCCTAAATCGTCCAGCCTCCATCAATGTTGTAAGCTTGTCCGGTCGTGTAGGTTGCGCCCGCGAGATAGACCGCGAGATCGGCAATCTCTTCCGGCTGGCCGATACGGCCAATTGGCTGACGGGCGATGAAGGCTGCGCGCTGCTCTTCATAATCGCCCTGCGCACGCAGGCGGTCCTGCAGCGATGGGCTTTCAACCGTACCGGGGCAAATGGCGTTGCAGCGGATGCCCTTGGCAACATAGTCGGCAGCAACAGCCTTGGTCAGACCAATGACAGCGGCCTTGGTGACACCATAGGCAAAGCGGTTCGGCACGCCCTTCACGCTCGAAGCAACCGACGCCATGTTGACGATGGCGCCGTCCTTGCGCTCCAGCATGCCCGGCAGCACGGCGCGAATGGTGCGGATCATCGAGCGGATATTGAGATTGACGGCGAAGTCGAGGTCTTCGTCCTTCATTTCCAAAATTGAGCCGCCATGGACGACGCCTGCGCAATTGAACAGGATGTCCACCTGACCAATTTCGGCGACCAGCGCCTTCACTTCTGCTTCGTCAAGCACATTGAGCTTGCGAGTGACGATACCGTTGACACCTTCGATTTCCTTGAGAGCTGCCTCGTTGATGTCGGTCGCATAGACCTTGGCACCCGCTTCCGCGAAAGCCAGTGCGCTGGCGCGGCCAATCCCTTGAGCTGCTGCCGTCACCAGTGCGGTTTTTCCATCAAATCGTATCGTCATTTTCAAGCCTTCCGTTCGACAAGCAGGATGTGGTCGCAAGCCAGCACCACTTCATCCCGCTGATTAAGCACTTCGCACCGCTCGGTAACGCGGCCCATATTTGCCCGTTTCGGGTCGTCTTCCTTGGCGCTGATCGTCACGCGCGTGCGGATCGTATCGCCGATATGAACCGGACGAATAAAGCGCAGACGATCATAACCATAGGAAAATGCAACCGGATTGATCAGCGTTGCGGTCAATCCGACACCGATTGCAAAGATCATCGTACCATGCGCGATACGCTGACCGCCTGGCAGGGTTTTTGCAAATTCCGCATCCATATGGTGCGGAAAGAAATCACCCGTATGACCGGCGTGAACCACGAAATCCGTTTCGGTGATCGTGCGGCCCGTGGTGAGGCGCACATGGTTCATTTCATAATCTTCGTAGTAGATTTTCTGTTCGGCCATGATCAGACCTCCGGTTTTGCGGCAAGCGGCGTAGCAGGCGCGGCGCTCGACTGATAGGCCGCTTCGACCAGCGCCATAGTGTGCCATGCATCTTCGACCGAGCCGATCAGTTCTGCATCTTCGCCCGTTGCGAAACGCTGCAACTGCGCCATGCGGTTTAAGAAAGCATCAGGGAACCATGCGCCTTCAAGCGGCACGGAAGCCCAGTCATCAACGCCCTTGGGCTTGATCCAAAGCTCATCCGGCTCACCGCGCGGATAGTCGAGATTGACGCCAAGTTTCACATAGGCAGCGCCCTCGGTGCCGCAGATGCGAAACTCGCAAGCCTGAAACTTGCGGCCGAAATCATGATCGTGATTGATCGACAGCGCACAACGCACACGGTTGCCATAATCGAGAATCGCTGCGGTGCGGGTCTGGGCAACGTTGTGGTTCGGATGCCCGATGGTCTTGGCGTGAACACCGAGAGGATTGCCGAGCAGACCGCGGATGAAATCCAGATAATGGATCGAATGCATCGCGATTTCGATGCGTGGCAGACCTTTCAGAAACGGCCACAAGCCCCATGGCGTGGCCAGCGCCAGCCATGCGTCGAAATCCACCACTTTGCCCAGCAGGCCCTTATCGACGGCGTCGTAAAGCGCGAGCATCATCGGCGCAAAACGCAACTGGAAATTCACCGCAGCTTTGAGATTACGCGCCCGGCAGACTTTCAGGATTTCCGTTGCCGCGGCTAGATCGCTGCCCATCGGCTTCTGGATCAGGACGGCTGAGCCTTCCGGCAATTGCGCGAGGATCGAAGCGTGGGCCGAGGGCGGCGTGGCCACATCGAAGATCGCGCCTTCAACCGCAATCGCTTCTTCAAGACTTCCAAAAGCCTTCACGCCCCACTGGTCGGCAAGCGCCGATGCCTTTTCCAAATTGGGATCGAAAATGCCTGCAACCGGAAAACCGCCCTTCTTGTAGGCGGGCAGATGCGCGTCGCCGACAATGCTGCCCGCACCGAAAATCACAATCGGCTTTGGCCGTGCGGGCTTCGCCCACCACTGGCGCAGGGTTTTCGGATCAAAAGCTTCAGTCATGATGGAAAACCTCCTCCATCATTGCCCACCACTCACCCTGTTTACGGGTTTCAAGCGGCTTCTGGCACGGCATGCAGACGGACCACCATTCCTGATTTTTCGGGTTATCGGCCATCTTCTTCATGTCGGCGTCAAAGTCGGTGCCGATATATTCCCATGTGCCGAACAGCAGGTTTTCAGGCTCTTTGAGAAAGATCGTGTAATTGGTGATGTTGCACTCGGAAATGAGTGCCAGAATTTCCGGCCACACGCTCGCATGCAGCTTCTTATATTCTGCGATTTTCTCAGGCTGAAGCCCGATCACCATGCCCATTCTTTGCGCCATTATGACCTCACGATCTCGCGGGTGAATTCGGAAACCGAACGCGCGTGCACGGCATCCCAATCCCACGAAATACCAATGCCCGGTTCGGATGGTGCAATGGCGTGCCCATCGCGAATTTCCATGCCCTTGGTGGTCAGATCATCGAGTTGCGGAATATATTCGACATAGCGCCCGTTCTGAACGGCACAGGTAAGGCTGACATGCAGTTCCATCAGGAAGTGCGGGCAGACCGGAATATCAAAAGCTTCTGCGGTGTGCGCCACTTTGAGCCATGGGGTGATGCCGCCGATACGCGCCACATCCACCTGCACGATGGAGCAAGCCCCCTTCTGCATATATTCGCGGAAATGGCGGATCGAATAGATCGATTCACCCACTGCAATTGGTGTCGCGGTCGAACGGGTCAGGCGGATATGACCGTCAAGATCGTCAGCCGGAAGCGGCTCTTCGATCCACGCCAGATCAAGCTCTTTCAGATGCTCAGCACGGCGGATCGCTTCATCCACCGTAAAGCCCTGATTGCAGTCGGTCATGATCTCGAAGCCATCACCAACGGCTGCGCGGACTGCTGCCAGACGCGCATAGTCTTCCGAACCATGTGGCTTACCGATCTTCACCTTGGAGCCAGAGAAGCCCTTGGCTTTGGCGGCAACCGCATCCTCGACCAGCGCTTCTTTCTCGATATGCAGCCAGCCGCCTTCAGTTGTGTAAAGCGGACAACGATCCTTGGCACCACCTGCAAGCTTCCATAGCGGCAGGTTTTGTTTCTTCGCACGCAGATCCCACAATGCCGTATCGATTGCCGCAAGCGCCAGAGCCGTAATCGCGCCGATGGTTGTGGCGTGGGTCGCAAATTCGAGCTTACGCCAGATCGCTTCGATGCAATCTGCATCCTCATTGATAATCAGCGGCACCAGATGATCGTTCAACAGCCGCATGACGGACGAGCCGCCCGTGCCGATAGTGTAGCTGTAGCCTGTACCCACCGCACCATCGCTGTCAGTGATGGTGACGATTGGCGTTTCCTGGCTCACAAAGCTCTGGATCGCATCCGTGCGCTTGACCTTCGGCGGAAGGTCGACCATGCGCAGTTCGACTTTTTCAATGCGTGCCATGATTATACCGCCAAACTCTTGCCGCTTGCCGCATCAAACAGATGCGCCTGCGACAGATCAAAATGCATGGAGATTGCTTCACCGGAATTGAGAGGGCGCGGGTTGAGCATGCGCGCCACCCATTCCTTGCCGGCGAACTCGGCGAAGACCAGTGTTTCATTGCCGAGCGGCTCGGTGATCGAGACGCGCATGTCTTTTTCGTGCACGGCGTCGCCGGTGGAAATGCCGTGACCTTTCGGGAAGATATCGTCCGGGCGCAGGCCGAATGTCACCTTGGCGCCATCTGTGACCCTGGCCTTGAATTGTGCTGGCACTGGCAGACGGTCACCATTGGCAAAGACCAGTTCGGACGCTCGCACCGTTGCTTCAGCCATATTCATCGGCGGCGAGCCGATAAAGCCCGCAACAAACTGCGTTGCCGGACGCTTGAACACTTCATCCGGGGTTCCGACCTGTTCGATATGACCGTCACGCATGATGACGATGCGGTCTGCCAGTGTCATGGCCTCAACCTGATCGTGTGTCACGTAAACGACGGTGGACTGCACCTTGGCATGCAGCTTCTTGATCTCGGTGCGCATTTGCGTGCGCAGTTTTGCATCGAGGTTCGACAGCGGTTCGTCGAACAGAAACACTTCCGGGTTGCGCACGATGGCGCGCCCCATGGCAACGCGCTGACGCTGACCGCCCGAAAGCTGCGCCGGGCGGCGTTCCATCAAAGCTTCAAGGCCAAGAATGGCGGAGGCTTCATTGACGCGACGGTCAATTTCCGCCTGTGGCTGCTTGGCGATCTTGAGCGAGAAGCCCATATTCTCGCGCACAGACATATGCGGATAGAGCGCATAGGACTGGAACACCATGGAGATATTGCGATCACGCGGCGGCAGATCGTTGACCACCTTGCCGCCGATTTCGAGCGCGCCGTCGGAAATGCTCTCAAGACCTGCGATCATGCGCAGCGTCGTGGACTTGCCACAGCCGGACGGACCGACCAGCGCTACAAATTCCTTGTCGGCAATTTCGAGATTGATGCCATGCACCACTTCGACATTGCCGTAGCGCTTGACGAGATTTTTAATGGAAAGCTGAGCCATTGTAATATCAACCTTTAACCGCGCCGAACGTCAGACCAGCAACAAGATGTTTCTGGACGATGAATGTGAGGGTCAGCGCCGGAATAATCATCACGACCGCCAGCGCACACATGCCGCGCCAGTCGATGGTGAATTCAGCGGTGTAATCGAGAAGACCGACAGGAAGGGTCTTGGAATTGACGGAACGGGTGAGCTGGGAAGCCAGCGCGTATTCGTTCCATGAGGTGAGAAAGGCGAAGATGCCTGCGGTCGCAATGCCGGGACCGGCCAGCGGGAATTCCACCTGCCAGAAGGCCTGCCAGCGCGTGCAACCGTCAATCTGGGCTGCTTCCGCCAGATCCTTTGGCACCTGACGGAAGAAGCCGTCGATCAGCCAGATCGTGAATGGCACATTGAGCGCCACATAGGTCAGGATGAGGCCGAAATGCGTGTCGATGATGCCGATACGGGAAAAGACCATGAAGAGCGGCAGCGACAAGGCAATGCCCGGAACCGAGCGCGTCAGCATGAGGCCCAGAAAGGTGGTCGACTTGCCCCAGAAGCGGAAGCGCGCAAAGGCATAGCCGCCCGAAACGCCAACGATCAGCGCGATGATGGTGGATGTGACCGAGATAATCAGCGAGTTGCGGAAATAATCCCAGACCGGAATACCGCCGCCGCCTGCGCCCGAGAACATGGCGCGATAAGCCTCGAAGGTGATTTCCTGCGGAATCCAGACCGGCGGCTTTGCCATGATTTCGACCGGCGGACGCAGCGAGGACAGCACGATCCACAGGCCGGGCAGGCAAATGATCGCCATCGCCAGAAACAGGCCGATCAGGTAAGCGACTTTCTTGACGCGACGCAGCAGGCGATGCTGATCATTAGAGAGTGTTGCGTGAGCCATGATTACCACTCCGCTCCAATTTGCGCGCGTGCGGCTGCAAGCTTGCGGAAGAACATTACGGTGAAGAGGATCGAGAGCAGGATCGCGACATAGGCCATGGCATTGGCCAGCCCCATCTGCGCATCCGAATAGGCGGTGCGCCCAACCAGCGTCCAGATCAGCTCGGTTCGGCGTGCCGGGCCACCATCGGTCATGATCTTCACGATGTCATAAGCGCGCGCCACATCGAGCGAACGAATGGTCATTGCAATGAAAGCAAATGGCATCAGGTAAGGCCAGATAACATAGCGGAACGTCTGCCATGGCGTGCAGCCATCAACGCGCGCGGCTTCAACCGGGTCCTGCGGCATGGACAGAAGACCGCCCAGAATGAGGATTGCGAATACCGAGGTCGACATCCAGACTTCTGCCAGCAAAATCGCAAACAGCGCCAGATTGCCGTCGATCAGCCACGGAATAGCGGTATCGGTGATACCAAGCGATTGCAGCGCATTGTTCACGAGACCGATATTGTCGTTGAACATGAACTTGAACTGGAAGCCGACCAGAACCGGCGAAAACATCATCGGGAACATCATCAGCGTACGCAAAACACGCTGGCCATGGGTCGCCTTGTTGATGAGCAGCGCCAGTCCAAGGCCGAGCAGCATTTCCAGATTGAGCGCGATGGTGAGGAAGATCACCGTGCGGATGAATGCAGCCCAGAACACCCAATCGCTCATGATGCGCTGATAATTGCGCAGGCCGATGAAGTTGAACAGGCTGTCAGGGCGCGTCAGCCGGAACGGCGTGAAGCTTGAGTAAAGCGAAAGCGCGAGGGGAAACAGAACCACCGCTGCAAGGATGATAATGGCCGGAAGCAAAAGCAGAACCGGCGGGGAAATTCGTTTAAACATTGTTCTTCCGAAGCGGTGGACCAGCCAGAAAACCTGTCAAAACGGCCCGCCAATTGGTTTCCCAAGGGCGGGCCATGAAGTCACGAAGCGAGACTAGAGCTCGCCAGCATCCTCAAGGATCTGCGTTGCCTTCTTGGCTGCATCGTCAAGCGCCTGCTGCGAGGTCTTGTCGCCAAGAATTGCTGCCTGAAGCTCAGGATAGACGGCGTTGGAAATCTCGATCCATGACGGGGTCTGCGGAACCGGGAAAGCGGTCTTTGCTGTTTCCTGGAACACCGAGAGCACTTCCTTCTTGTATGGATCGGAAGCAGCCTGTTCGATGACGTAATCCCAGACAGCGGTGCGGGTTGGCAGCGTGCCGGCGGCCGATTCCTGCTTCTGCGAATCCTCGTTGGTCAGGAACCAGACGAGCGAAGCAGCAGCTTCCTTGGTGGCGCAGGATTCGGTGACCGAGAAGCCGTGATGGCCCGACCAGCCGGTGCGTTTGCCGGAAGAACCTGTCGGAGGCGGAACGATACCGACATTGCCTGCGACCTTCGACGACTTTGGATCGTTGAAATAGGTCGCCCAGCCCGGCCAATCCAGGTTGATTGCGATGGTGCCGGATGCAAAGCCAGCGCCGAGTTCGTCCCACAGATAGTTGGTGGTGCCTGCAGGAACGGCCTTCGCCTTGTAGAGATTGACGAACCAGTCGAGCGCACGGACACCGGCTTCAGAATTGAAAGCAGGCTTGCCGTCCTTGAGATATTCGCCGCCTTCAGCGACCAGCATTTCATAGAAGCGGCCATTGATGGCTTCTTCCTTGCCCGCAAACTGCGTGCCGTAGAAATTCGGCGGATCGGCAAAGAACACAGCCTGATCGGAAACTTCTTTCCAGGTCTTTGGCGGCGCCAGATCGTAGCCGTATTTTTCCTTGAACGCGGTCTTCTTGGCGTCGTCTTCGTAAAGGCTCTTCTGATAGTAGAGCGCCGAGACGTCGAACTGCGCGCGCGGCAGCATGACCAGCTTGTCGTTAAGCGTCGAAGCCTTGATCACCGATGGCACGAAACCTTCGATTTCGCCCGATGGAAGCAAACCATTCAGGTCGGCATAGAGATCAGGATATTGCGGTGCAAAAGACGAGTGGTTGGAGCCAACACACCAGTTGATCGAGCCCGACGCGATGTCCGACTTGATTTCCTTGTCCAGTTCGAAATGGTTCTTCTTGGACAGGATGTTGACCTTGGCACCGGTCGCCTTTTCCCATTCAGCAATGCGCGAATACAGCGCTTCATATTGCTGACCGCCGATCAGCTTGGCGTTTACCGTCACGCCTTCAAATTTACCCGGCAAATCGGCCGCACCAGCGGACCCCGTTGCCAAAGCCAATAGAGCCGTTCCTGCCAGGCAGGACGCTTTGAAACTCATCATGCTTCTCCTCCTCACGACGGACTTTTCCCCGGTCCGTCCCCAATTGTGAATTTGGTATTTATATGCAAACATATTATTCAAAACCGGTCAAGGCGAGTTTCCGCACATTTGCGACTTTCGCATTCAGGGTTGTTCGTATATGAAGAATGATATTCATGAGGGGAGCCAACTTGGAAACGGACGATCGCTATCGCGCGCCTGCGCTGGACAAGGGACTGGATATTCTGGAACTGCTTGCGAGCGTGGATGGCGGGCTGACACAGGCAGAAATTGCCAAACACCTCGACCGCAGCCCCAACGAGTTTTACCGGATGCTCGACCGTCTGGTGAAGCGCGGTTACGTGACCAAGCTTGAGGGCGACCGCTATTCACTGACGCTCAAGCTGTTCGGTCTTGCACACCTTCATGCACCGGTGCGCAGACTTGCTTCCTTTGCCACGCCTTTCATGCGTGAACTTGCCGACCGCTCAAAGCAGGCCAACCAGCTTGCCGTGTTTGATCGTGGTTCCGTCGTTGTCATTGCACAGCAGGAGGCTCCGGATTACTGGGGCATCTCAATCCGCGTCGGTTCGCATATCAGCCTGTTCGATACCGGTTCCGGCCATGTGCTTCTCGCCTTCCGGTCACCGGAAGACCGCAAGATGATGATTGCCGAATATGCGAAAGACGGTGAAAGCGTGAAGCTCGATGAGAGTTTCTACGAGCGCCTCGACCAGATTCGCGAACGTGGCTATGAAATGATGCCCAGCGCTCAGGTGGCAGGCGTCTACAATCTCTCGGCACCGATTCTCGGTCCGGATGGCACTTGCATTGCCTCCCTGACCTGTCCCTATGTGACACTCGTCAATTCGGCTTCAGCACCCGACATTACGCAGACCATCAGCCTGCTTCAAAAGACCGTCAAAGACCTGTCGAAGCTAGTCGGCTCCGACATCGGGGCAGCCGACTAAGCGATGCCGATAATTCTTATTTGAAAACTCTCTTCTTTTTTGAAAGTATGTCATCGGAGGAGAGTTTCCATGATTATCGATACCCATCTGCATCTGATAGACAAAAGCGCGCTTAATTATCCGTGGCTGGGCGGTGTTCCGGCGCTTGACCGCGACTTTCTGTTCGAGACCTATCAGAAGCAGGCCGAACGTTGCGGCATCAGCGCAGCGTTGCATATGGAAGTGGATGTGGCAGCCGATGCCATTCAGGCTGAAACGGACCACATTCAGGAGATATCCAGAAGATCAGGCGGTTTCATCAAGGGTGCAATCGCCTCCTGTCGCCCGGAAGAGCCGGGATTCGCGGAATATCTGGAACGACAGCGCAGCAATCCTTTCGTCAAAGGCTTTCGCCGCGTGCTGCATGTCGTGCCTGATAACGTTTCCGAGGGTGCTCTTTTCCGCGAGAATATCAAGCGGCTGGAGGGCACCGGCCTGACCTTCGATCTCTGCACGCTCCCGCACCAGATCGACAAGGTGACGGCACTGGCCGATCTTGCGCCGAACGTGCAATTCGTGCTCGATCATTGCGGCGTTCCGGACATCAAGTCAGGCGCGCTGGAAGTCTGGCAGAAGGGCATTACCGAGATTGCGCAGCACGACAATGTGACGGCAAAGATTTCCGGTGTGGTTGCCTATGCCGATGCTGAAAGCTGGACCGTCGACACCGTGCGCCCCTATGTCGAGCATGTGATTCAGGCCTTCGGCTGGGAGCGGATCGTGTGGGGAAGCGACTGGCCTGTCTGTACACTTGCAAGCAATGTCGATGCAGGTCTTTCAACTTGGGTAGCAACAACCCATGCGCTTCTTGAAGGATGCAGCGAAGACGAAAAAGCGCTGCTTCTCTCCGAGAATGCAACGCGTCTCTGGAAACTTTAAATTTGATCAGGCTGGCGGCAAGCCGCCAGCCTTTCCATAAAAATCAGAAGCTTTCGCGGAAAAGCCGGTTGAGATCGGCGATAACATCTTCCGCCTTGTCATTGTTCAGCAAGCCCTTGTTGATGCGCTCGGAGGCCGCTTCCTGAAACGGCATATAGCCATCGTGACGCGGACGCACCCATGCACCTTCCAATGTCGCACGCGTGTCGCGATAGAAGTCGGACGTCGCCGCATTCACAGTGTCATCTTCCCAGGCTGTTGCATGTCCCGGCTGGCCGTTGGACGCCGCGTAAAGCCCCTTCTGCACACCACCACTTGCAATCCAATAGGCAAAATCGATAGCAGCCTCCGGATGCTTGCTGAAGGCTGAAACCGCAATGCCCGTGCCACCCAGCGCTGACCCAGCAACACCCGCCGCTCCCGCTGGAATATCGGCAAAGCGGATCAGGCGGTCGCGGAAACCCGGCATGGCATAATTCACATAGCCGTAGATCAGTGGCGAGCAGGCGATTTCGGATTCTGGCTCTGCCATTTCCTCAAACACCGCAATTGGGTCCATGCCGAAACATTCCGGCTTTACGAGCGAGGCAATCTCGCGCAGTTGCTCGAAAGCTTGTGAGCCGTCCTCAACACAGATCAGCTCGCCTTCGACCGCGCAAGGCGTACCGTTATTGGCCGAGAGCGTATAGAAACTCATCAGCGAATGCGGCGAGCGCAGTGGCAGCAGAACTTTCCCGGCGCGCGCCAGACGCAGCACCTCGCCCCATGAGGTGGCCGGTTTGTCCATGAGATCGGGACGCCATGCCTGAACCTGTGTTGCCGCATCCAGCGGAAACGCCCATTGCCGCCCCTGCCAGTTATAGCTCGGGAAAGACCGGCCTACAGAACCATCGGCAAGCGCCTTCAACTCGGTTTCTCGACCCGGCACATCAAGCGGCAGCAGACAGCCTTCCTTGGTGATCTGGCCCACATGCGGATGATCGATCACGATCATATCGAAATTGCGCGCCAGTTCCTCGACCGGGAAGGTCTCGAAGTCCTGTAGCGACCGCTTTTCCCACTCGATCTCAACGCCTTTGTCCGCAAGCCATTGTTCGGCACCCGCAACCATCGGATCGTAGCCGCGCGGGTGGCTCCAGGTCATGCCTTTAAGCTTGATCGTGCTCATAGCCCGAACTCCTCGCGAATCTGCTGGCTATTCTCGCCAATGCGCGGCGCGGCGCGTGCCACCTTCGGGCGCTGTCCGTTGATGCGCAGCGGCGAACGTGTCGTGGTGATGGAAACATCATCTTCACGCGTCACTGTCTGGAGCATATCGAGGACCGAAAAGCCTTCACTTGATAGCAGTTCTTCCCAGTTGAGAACGCGGGCGCACCAGACATCAGCCGGTTCCAGAATGGCGAGCCATTCATCGACGGTTTTCTCTGCAATGCGATCAGCGATCAGGCGCTTGATGTCATCACGTTTGGCAAAAGCGCTCTTGGGGTCATTGGCAAACGGGATGAGCGTATCCGCCTCCAACAGTGGCGCCAGTTTCGCAATCGGCATCATGGCAATGGCAAGATAGCCGTCCGCAGCCGGATAGACGCCATAGGGCGCTGCGAGATAGGCATGGGCACTGCGGAAATCAGAGCGTTTCGGCAGACGACGACCATCGTTCAGGTGGGTGGTCAGCACTTCAAACTGGAAATCAACCAGCGCCTCGAGAAGGCTGGTTTCGACATGCGAGCCTTTATTGGTGATGCTGCGGCGAACCAGCGCTGCGAGAATTCCCTGTGCGGCCGCAGCCCCTGCCAGCATATCGGCAACCGCCAGACCGAATGGCACCGGTCCTTGGCCCTCATCGCCATTGAGCCACATGAGGCCCGAGCGCGCCTGCGCCAGCAGATCCTGTCCCGGACGTCCGACCCACGGCCCCTCTTCGCCATAGCCGCTGATCGATGCATAGACGAGACGCGGATTGATTTCTTTGGCTGCCTCATAATCAAGACCAAGACGCTTGATGACACCGGGGCGGAAATTCTGGATCAGCACATCGGCCTGCGTGAGCAGCTTCTTCAGCGCCACCAGATCGTCAGGATTTTTGAGGTCAATCGCAAGGCTGTCCTTGCCGCGATTGATGGCATGAAAAATCGTGGAATCGCCGCCGATTTCCGTGTCGCTCAGATAAAGCCTGCGCGAGAGATCGCCACCATCGGGCCGCTCGATCTTGATGACACGTGCGCCCAGATCCATCAGACGCAACGAGCAATAAGGCCCCGACAGAAACTGGCTCATATCGACAACAACAAGCCCGCTCAGCGGCAGTTCGCTTTCCGACATCGGGAAATTCCCTCCTCATGAATTTCTTATGTGAATATAATCTTCACATATGGATTTATGGAAGGCAAGGCTGAAATTGGGCTTAGAATGCAAAAACGCCGCCCGGTTGGGCGGCATTTTCAGTCCCGATTTGATGAATGGGCCCGATTTGATGAATTGGATTGTGTTAAACTTCGTTGCTGGCCAGTTCCAGCAAGGTCCAGACGTGATCAGCGAATGAGTTCCACACTTCGATCCGGTAATGATCGGCATCCCATTTCAGAAGAATGATCTGGGCATGATCGAAGATCGTGCGGGCAGCACCCGGAGCCTTCATCTGCGAAAGATCAAGCGGGGAAGCGGCATTCAACAGCCATTCAGCCTGGGGACCGGAAATATCGATGCCGGTTTCGCGATGACTAACCTCAGTGAGGCTATGAGGCTCGGTTTCATAAAGCTTGGCAAAGGCCTGCACGATAGATGCGCCCTTGGCTTCCTCGGCCCAGATATACCATTCATCCGGTCCGATACAGGCGACAGCAATATCGCCACTGCGCGTAAGACCGCCGATCCTGGCCGGGATTTTTGCGCCCAGTGCCTTTTCAGCCGGGCCAAGTTTTCCCGGAGCAATGCGCAGGATGAAGCGGGCAGCGTCATCGGCTGCATGAATTTCCAGACGACCGGGAATGACGACCTTGCGGTTCGAATAAGGTTTTGTCTCAACAAGCATGGTTCAATCCTTATCCGTTCAACTTCTTGCCTTCGGGATCATAGAAGACCATGCCCGAAACAACCGCTTCATGTACTGTACCATCAGGCATCGGCATATAAAGCGTTTCACCCATACGATCCTTGCCGCCTGATACCACGGCCATGGCGATAGACCGGCCCAGCGCCTCGCTCCAATAGGACGAAGTGACATGGCCGAGCATGGTCATCGGCAGCGCCTGTTTTGGATCGGCGACAATCTGCGCACCTTCTTCCAGCACCAGCTTTGGATCGTTGGTCAACAGACCAACAAGATGCTTGCGATCTGATTTCAGCATATCCGGACGCGCCAGCGAACGCTTGCCGACGAAATCCGGCTTCTGCTTGCCAACGGCCCAGCCAAGGCTTGCATCATCCGGCGTAATTGTGCCGTCAGTATCCTGACCGACAATGATATAGCCCTTTTCAGCGCGCAGAACGTGCATGGTTTCGGTGCCGTAAGGCGTGATGTCATATTGCTGGCCGGCCTCATAGAGCGCTTTCCAGAGCGACAGGCCATAACGGGCGGGCACGTTGATTTCATAGCCCAGCTCGCCGGTGAAGCTCATGCGGAACAGACGCGCTGGCACGCCAAGGAATGTGCATTCCGCCACCGACATATGCGGGAAGGCTTCGTCCGAAATATCCAGACCTTCAACCATTGGCTCGATGAGCTTGCGCGCATTCGGGCCATTGATTGCGACCACAGCCCATTGTTCGGTGGTCGAGGTCAACGAGACTTTCAGCTCCGGCCATTCGGTCTGGAGATAGTCTTCCATCATGTTGAGAACACGCGCGGCACCGCCGGTCGTGGTCGTCACATGGAAGCGATCCTGCGTCAGACGGCCGACAACACCGTCATCGCGGATGAAGCCATCTTCGCCAAGCAACAGGCCATAGCGGCAGCGCCCAACACCAAGCTTCGTCCATGGGTTGGTGTACATGCGATTCATGAATTCCGCTGCATCCGGGCCGACCACTTCGATCTTACCAAGGGTGGAAGCATCAAACATGCCGAGCGACTGGCGGGTCGCCTTGCATTCACGCGCCACGGCCTGATGCATGTCTTCGCCCGCTTTCGGGAAGTACCATGCGCGACGCCAAAGCGAGACCGGCTCGAAAGCAGCACCATGCTGTTCGGCCCAGCTATCAATTGGTGTCTTGCGTGTCACATCGAACAGCTTGCCGCGATTGTAACCGCAGAAAGCACCAAAGGTTGTCGGCGTATAAGGCGGGCGGAAAGTGGTGAGACCCACCTGCGGCGTTGGCCGCTTGAGCGCGTCGGCGGCAACAGCCAGACCGTTGATGTTCGAGGTCTTGCCCTGATCGGTCGCCATGCCATTGGTGGTATAGCGTTTGACGTGCTCGATGGAATGGAAACCCTCGCGCACGGCCAGACGAATATCCTTGGCGGTCACATCGTTCTGGAAATCGATGAAAGCCTTGGCCTTGCCCGGATCGCGATCGGTTGGCAGTTCACGACAGCTTACGCCATCGCAGACGAAATCACCGGCAACTGCATATTCGGATGCCTTGGCCTTATGCCCGGCATCCGAGGCCGCACCGGCACCGGCTTCCGCACCCTCGCGCAAGGCGGCTTGCAGATCGAAATTGCCATTGCCTGCACCGGCGCAGCGGCTTTCCTCGGTGCGTTCGCCCGGCAGATAGATTTGGCGCGCCTCATCCCAGACGAGCGAGCCCTTTGTGTGCGAGAACAGATGCACGCTTGGATTCCAGCCGCCTGACATCAGCAGCACATCGCAGGCAATCGTGCGTGCAGCACCGACCGAACCATTGGAAACCGGATTAGCGCGAACCGACGACACACGATGGCGTCCGCCGGTATCCGTCACAGTCCAGCCGGTCAGCGTCTCGATGCCGAGCATTTTGGCGCGGTTGACGAGGCTGTCGGCAACGCTTGAACGCACATCGATGATGGCCGGGACCTTGACGCCTGCAACAGCGAGATCAAAAGCCGCAAGCCATGCGCTGTCATGCGAGGTGACGACGACAGCCTGATTGCCGACCTTGACGCCATAGCGATTGAGATAGGTACGTGCGCTCGATGCCAGCATCACGCCGGGACGATCATTGCCAGCAAAGACCAGCGGCTTTTCGATAGCGCCCTGCGCCAGCACCACCTGTTTTGCGCGCACGCGCCACATGCGTTCACGCGGTGCATTGGCGGCAGGCTTTGCCTGATGATCGGTCAGGCGTTCACAAAGGCCGACCATGTTTTGATGGTAATAGCCAATGGCCGTCGTGCGCGGTAAAAGCGTGACATTCGGATTGGCCTTGAGCGCTTCTATGGTTTCATTGAGCCAGTCCCAGCTTGCGCGGCCATTGATGACCGGCTCCGGTTCCGACAGAAGCGAACCGCCAAATTCGGCCTGCTCGTCAACGAGGATAACCTTCGCACCGCTTTTTGCGGCCCCTAAAGCAGCCGCCAGACCGGCAGGTCCACCACCCGCGATCAGCACATCGCAGAATGCATAGCGGCTGGCATAGGTGTCCGGGTCCGGTTCGGAAGGCGATTTGCCAAGACCCGCAGCGCCACGGATGAAAGGCTCATAGACCTTGTTCCAGAAGCTTTTCGGCCACATGAAGGTCTTGTAGTAAAAGCCTGCCGAGAAGAACATGTAGAACGCATCATTGATCGCGCCGACATCGTGCTTCAGCGACGGCCAATGGTTCTGGGTTTCGGCCTTCAGTCCGTCATAGAGTTCCAGCACCGTGGCGCGGGTATTCGGCTCAAACCGGCCCGGTCCACGCGAAACGCCCATCAGCGCATTCGGCTCTTCGGACCCGGCAGAAAGAATGCCGCGTGGGCGGTGATATTTGAATGAACGACCGGCCAGATGTTCGCCATTGGCAAGCATGGCGGATGCCAGAGTGTCGCCTTCAAAGCCGGAATAGGTCTTGCCGTTTAAGGTGAAGCGAACGGACTTGGCCTTGTTGACACGGCCTTTGTTATGAATGCGCATATCGGTCATTATTTCGTCTCCGCAGCCGGAGTTTCTGCCAAAGCAGGACGCGGTTCGCCTGCCTTGTAGGTCACTGCAAACTTGTCGCTCACCGTATCGCGCACCGCGTTGAAGAAGCGTCCGCAGCCATTGATATGCCGCCAGCGTTCAAAATGCGTGCCGCGCGGATTGGAGCGCGTAAAAAGGAAATCGCGCCATTCATCGTCGGAAAGCGTCGAGGGGTCGGCTGGACGTGCAATATGCGCTTCGCCCGCATAGGCAAATTCCAGCTCAGGACGTTCCATCTCGCAATAAGGGCAACGGATAAGAAGCATTTGTGTTTCTCTTATTTTTTCAACGCATTTCCGAACGGAAAACCGGTTTCCACTTTTCCTGGAAATGCTTTTAGTGCGCGACAGCGGCGGCGGCCGCTTCGTCGATCAGACGACCGGTGGTGAAGCGTTCAAGCGTGAATGGTGCGTTGATCCAATGTGGCTCGTCGCGCGCGATGGTGTGAGCGAAGACATGCGCCGATCCCGGCGTCGCCTTGAAGCCGCCCGTACCCCAGCCGCAATTGACAAACAGGCCCGGCACCGGCGTCTTGCCGATGATCGGCGAACGATCCGGCGTGACGTCAACAATACCGCCCCATTTGCGCAGCATTCGCATACGGGTGAAGATTGGGAAGACTTCGCAGATGGCCGCAAGCGTATGCTCGATCAGCGGCAGACCACCGCGCTGGCTGTAAGACACATATTGGTCAGTGCCGGAACCGATCACCAGTTCGCCCTTGTCGGACTGGCTGATATAGGCATGAACCGTGTTGGACATGACCACACATGGGAAGATCGGCTTGACCGGCTCGGACACCAGCGCCTGTAGCGGGAAGCTTTCAAGCGGCATACGAACGCCTGCCGTGTCCATGACAATGGACGTGCTGCCAGCAGCGGAAACCGCCACTTTCTTCGCCTTGATGAAACCGCGTGGCGTATCCACGCCGGTCACGCGACCCGAAGCATCGCGACGGATGGCCGTAACCGGGCAATTCTGGATAATATCGACGCCGCGCTCAGTCGCGCCACGCGCATAGCCCCAGGCGACCGCATCGTGACGGGCCACGCCGCCGCGCCGCTGCAAGGTTGCACCGACAACCGGATAACGGGCATTGGCTGAAATATCGAGCGGTGGGCAATATTCCTTCGCCTGCTCCCTGGTCAGCCACTCATTGTCGATACCATTGAGGCGGTTGGCATGGATATGGCGCTTGAAGCTCTGCACATCATGCACCGTATGCGCCAGCATCATCACGCCGCGCTGCGAGAACATGACATTGTAGTTGAGGTCCTGGCTGAGACCTTCCCACAGCTTCATCGCATGTTCGTAAAGATGCGCGCTTTCATCATAGAGATAGTTGGAGCGGATGATCGTGGTGTTGCGCCCGGTATTGCCGCCGCCAAGCCAGCCTTTTTCGATAACCGCGACATTGGTGATGCCATGTTCCTTCGCCAGATAATAGGCGGCACCCAGACCGTGCCCGCCTGCGCCGACGATGATTACGTCATATTCGGCCTTGGGTTCGGCATTCGGCCATTGCGGCTTCCAGTTCTTGTTGCCGGAAAGCGCATTTTTAATAATAGAAGCTGCAGAAAAACGGGACATGGACAACCACCAGTTTCGCGACTGCAAGCGCCATGTCGGCGCAAGCGAAGCCTTTGACGATATTTCTATTGTTTCCGTTTCAAACCCGACAGCAGGCTTGCGTCAAAAGACGCCACAAATACGACATGCCCACCATTTCGCGACATCTCGTCCGCCCATGCAATTGTGCACGCGTCTGCAACCTGACGGCAAAGCAGTTTCAAAAATCGCCCCTGTAAAATAGGACAACATTATTGTCCTTTTCCCTTTTCTTTTATTGCGCAAAGGTCTAGGCATTCTTTCGTAAAATCGCGCCCAAAATAAAAGAAACGCAAGAAAGGTGATTCCGTGACTAAGGAGAATCTACTCGAAAGCGCACTCGTTCGTCTGGACGAAGCGGCAAGCCACATCAACATCGATGCGGATGTCATCGAGAAGCTGAAATATGCGCGTGAGACCATGAAAGTGCGTCTGATGATTCGTATGGATGACGGCTCGCGCAAATCCTTTCTTGCATGGCGCTGCCGTTATGACGATACGCGCGGCCCGACGAAGGGCGGCATCCGCTATCATCCGGAATCGACTGCGGAAGAAGTCGAGACGCTGGCCTTCTGGATGACTTTCAAATGCGCGGTCATGAACCTGCCTTATGGTGGCGGCAAGGGTGCCATCCAGGTCGATCCACGCCAGCTTTCAAAGGCTGAACTGGAACGTCTTTCACGCGCCTACATCCAGGCTTTCTCCGGCATTATCGGGCCGGATCGCGACATTCCGGCACCGGATGTCTACACCAATTCCATGATCATGGGCTGGATGGCAGACGAATATTCCCAGATCGTCGGACAGTCCTCACCCGCAGTCATCACCGGCAAGCCGCTGGCGCTTGGCGGTTCGCTCGGACGCAATGATGCGACAGCGCGCGGCGGCTTTTATCTGGTGCGTCATCTGTCGCACGATCTGGGCCTTGCTTCGCAGCTTCGCGTCACGGTTCAGGGTTTCGGCAATGCCGGTCAGTTCATCGCCAAGCTGATGGCAAGCGACGGTCACAAGATCGTTGCTGTATCGGATTCAGCCGGTGCTGTTTATTGCGCCAACGGCCTTGATCTCGATGCGCTTGTGGAAGCAAAGGCACAGAACAAGTCGGTTGTTTCAACCGCTGGCCAGAACGGCCATGAAGCGATCACGCCGGATGAGCTGGTTGCAGCCGAATGCGATGTTCTCGTGCCAAGTGCCATGGAAAACATGATCCACGCAGACAATGCGGCATCCATCAAGGCCAAGCTGATCGTCGAACTTGCGAATGGTCCTGTCACACCGGAAGCCGACAAGATCCTGGAGGAAAATGGTGTCGTCGTTTTGCCGGACATTCTGGCCAATGCCGGTGGCGTGACGGTTTCCTATTTCGAGTGGGTGCAGAACCGTCAGGGCTATTACTGGACGCTGGAAGAAATTCATGAGCGCCTGAAGACCATCATGGAACGTGAAGGCCGCGCCATCTGGAACCATGCCAAGCAGCACAAAGTAACAGTTCGCTCGGCAGCTTATGTTCATGCGCTGCAGCGTCTTGCACAGGCCATCGAGGCACACGGCACGCAAAACGATTTTGCTGCCTGATCCAGCCTTTTGAGATCACCCCTCCTGCCAGCCTGCTGTCAGGAGGGGTGTCGAACGGCGGTTTCCTTTTCCCGCCTGCGCTATAGTTTACCTTCACAAGGGAAAACCAGCGCGATGGGATGAAGAGCATGTCGTACGGAAAACTATTCAAGGGAAGTGCTGTCGCACTTGCCCTCTTTGCAGGCGCAATTCAATTTTCCAGCCTCGCGCAGGCACAGGTCGTCGTGTCTTCCAAGATCGACACTGAGGGCGGCGTCCTCGGCAACATCATTCTGGCCGTTCTCAATGCGAATGGTATCCAGACCACGGATCGCATCCAGCTCGGCGCTACGCCGGTCGTTCGCAAGGCGATCACCGCTGGCGAAATCGATATTTATCCTGAATATACCGGCAATGCCGCCTTCTTCTTCAACAAGGCGGACGATCCGCTCTGGAAAGACCCAGCCAAGGCATTTGAGACGGCAAAGCAGCTCGATTACGATGCCAACAAGATCGTCTGGCTGGCGCCATCACCGGCAAACAACACTTGGGGCATTGCGGTGCGCAAGGATGTCGCCGATGAAAACAAGCTTACGAACCTGAGCGAGTTCGGAAAGTACATTTCAGGCGGCGGGAAGGTCATTCTGGCGGCATCGTCGGAATTCGTGAACTCGGCAGCAGCCCTGCCAGCGTTCCAGACTGCCTATGGCTTCACCCTGAAACCCGACCAGCTCATCACGCTTTCAGGTGGCGACACGGCCGCTACCATCGCTGCCGCTGCCAACCAGACCAATGGCGCCAATGCGGCCATGGTCTATGGCACCGATGGCGGCATCGCGCCTTCCGGGCTCACTGTGCTGGAAGACGACAAGCATGTGCAGCCTGTTTATCAGCCCGCCCCGATCATCCGCGAAGAGGTTCTGAAGAAGAACCCGAAGATCGAGGAGCTTCTGAAACCCGTCTTCGAGAAACTCGACCTGACAACCCTTCAGGAACTCAACGGTCGCGTGCAGCTGGGTGGCGAACCGGCAAAGGCGGTTGCCGAGGATTTTCTAAAGACCAACGGTTTTCTCAAGTAGAGAGCGCGATAACGGATAATTGCCGGGCATGAGTGCAACACACCAGACGATCCAGGCAAATGGCACGAAGGGCCTGTTTGCATATATCGACAAGCTCGGACTGGTCATTGCAGCAATCGGCTTATCAGGATTGCTTCTGCCATTCGCAACCTTTCGGGCAAACCGCATTATTCAAGGCGATCCGCGTTATCTTTTGGATGCCCTGCCGACCTCGTTGGCGCTGCTGTTCGCCGCTGTCATAGCGGCAGGACTGCTGATCGGCTTTGCCCGCAGCAACAATTTGTTGCGGCTGTTCGCTGCTCTGTTCTGCCTCGCATCCGTCATGGTGGCAATCGGCCTGGCCGCGTCATATCTGTCGCCCGAAGGAAACAGATATGCGCGCGTTTCTCCAGCTTCCGGCTTTTGGCTGTTGTTTTTTGCGAGCGCACTTTATGTCGCGGATGGGCTGGTCCGGTTGCGTGCCGGCCCGTTTTTACGGGTCGGACTGCTGGTCATTGCGGGATTGCTTCTGGCTGCGCTGCTTTCCTCGGGACTCTGGGACAGCATCTCATTCATGAAGGAATATCAAAGCCGCGCGGACAGCTTCTGGAACGAAGCAGAACGGCATATAGCCCTGGCTTTGGGATCGCTTGCAGCGGCGACCGCAGTGGGCATTCCGCTGGGGCTTGTCTGCCATCGGATGCCGAAACTGCGCGCTTTCGTGCTGAACAGCCTCAATATCGTGCAGACCATTCCGTCAATGGCCCTGTTCGGCATTTTGATTGCGCCACTCAGTTGGGTCGCCACGCAGTTTCCATGGGCGGGCGCTATCGGTATCCGCGGAATCGGCGCTGCACCGGCATTCGTCGCACTTTTCCTCTATTCGCTGCTGCCTATCGTGGCAAATACCGTCGCAGGGCTGGCACAGGTGCCGGAACCGGTAACGGACGCAGCCCGGGGCATGGGCATGACGCGCCTGCAACGCCTCTTCAAGACCGAATTTCCGCTCGCTTTTCCCGTTATTCTCACCGGCATACGCATCGTCATGGTGCAGAATATTGGCCTCACGACCATCGCGGCATTGATTGGCGGCGGCGGCTTCGGGACATTCGTCTTTCAGGGTATCGGGCAAACGGCGATGGATCTTGTTCTGCTGGGCGCCTTGCCTACCGTTCTCCTCGCCTTTGCAGCTGCTGTCATTCTCGATGCAGCGATAGAAATCACCGGGAAAGGCAGCTCTCAATGATCGAGTTCGACCATATCACAAAGCGCTATAACGGGCGCGCGGCGGTGGACGCGGTGAGCTTCACCATCGAACCTCACAGCATTGCTGCGATTGTCGGGACGTCCGGTTCCGGCAAGACGACCCTCCTGCGGATGGTCAATCGTCTGGTCGAGCCAACCGACGGGGAAATCCGCATCGATGGCCGCAGTATCATGGACGAACCCGGTCATGTTCTGCGCCGGCGGATCGGCTACGTCATCCAGCAGAACGGACTGTTTCCGCATCGCACTGTCGCAGAAAACATAGCGACGGTTCCCCTTCTGCTAGGATGGCAGAAACAGCGCATCGATGCTCGCGTGGATGAACTGCTTGACCTTTTCCAGCTTGAACCGGCAGACTATCGCGACCGCTACCCGCATGAACTTTCCGGGGGGCAACAGCAACGCGTCGGTGTGGCGCGTGCACTCGCTGCCGGGCCGAACATCCTTCTCATGGACGAGCCATTCGGGGCACTCGATCCGGTAATCCGAGCCAAGGCGCAGGAAGATCTGAAGGCGATCCAGAAGCGGCTCGGCACGACCATAATCCTTGTCACGCACGACATGGAGGAAGCCATATCGCTGGGTGATCGTATCGCCGTCATGGATGACGGAAAATTGCTGCAATATGGTCCGCCGGCAGAAATTCTTGCCCGCCCGGCAACCGATTTTGTCGAGCGCCTTGTCGGTACGGGCGAACGCCCCTTCCGTCTCCTCTCTCTGATGGACCTGAAAACCGTGCTCCAGCCCGGTGATGCGGGCGGTGCAACAATGCCGGTAACGGCGTCGCAACGTGATGCCCTTGCCGAGCTTCTGTGGTCAGGACGAAAGGCCCTTCCCGTTCTTGACCATGATGGAAGGCCACTGGGACAAGTCACGCTCGACAGGCTTCTGCATCAGGCAGAGCGTCCGGCAGAGCATCAGGCATGAAATTGTTCCTGTCCCTTGTTCCGCGTGCGCTGCTTCTGGGCGTTCTGCTGCTGTTTTTGTGGCAGCCCCATCTTTTCGAGCCATTGTTTCGACCGCTCGTCGACGAGGGTGTTCCGGTCATTTATGATCGTGCAAATTTCGTAACGCTGACTTTGCAGCATCTCGGTCTGGTCGCTCTGGCCGCACTGGCATCCACGATTGTGGCTGTATCGATGGCAATCTTTGTTACCAGAAAGCAGGGTGCGGAGTTTCTGCCGCTCTCACGCAGCCTCGTGAATATCGGCCAGACCTTTCCTCCCGTTGCAGTGCTGGCACTTGCAGTGCCCGTCTTCGGTTTCGGAGACAAACCGACCCTGATTGCACTCTTTCTCTACGGTCTGCTTCCGATTTTTGAAAATACGCTGACAGGACTAACGACTTTGCCGCCTCCGGTTGTCGAAGCTGCGCGCGGCATGGGGATGACCAGCGCACAGCGGCTTGTCAAAGTCGAGGTCCCGCTTGCTATGCCGGTTATTCTGGCGGGTATCAGACTTTCCGTTGTGATCGGCCTTGCAACGGCCACCATCGGCTCGACTGTCGCTGCCAGAACGCTTGGAGAAGTCATCATCGCCGGGCTCATTTCCAACAATCTTGCCTTCGTTTTGCAGGGAGGGCTCGTCGTGGCCGCACTTGCCATACTCATCTTCGATGGGTTTCAGGCAATTGAGCGTTATCTCCTGAAACGTTCCGGGCGGGGCCTTTGAAAGACGCCACCGCATTCCTATATCCTTGCAAACAGCTAGAGCGCTTCCCGTTAAAACGGAGTCGCTGGAACCGCTCTATCCATTTTTTACGCATGTCTTTATCTCGAAACCGGTTCCCACTTTCGAGAGACATGCTCTAGCCAGCGAGGAACGGGATGAATATCGGGCAGGCAGCTGCAGCATCTGGCATATCGGCGAAGATGATCCGCCATTATGAAACAATCGGGCTGATTGAAGCTGCCGAGAGAACCGGTTCGGGCTATCGTGTCTATACGCAGAAAGATGTCGAAACCCTGCGTTTCATCCGCCGCAGCCGCGATCTCGGTTTTCAGGTTGAACAGATCAAGGAACTCCTGACGCTCTGGCGCGACCGCAACCGCGCATCGGCTGATGTCAAGAAGGTGGCGCTTGGGCATGTCGAGGAGCTGGAAGCCAAGATGCGCCAGCTTCAGGAAATGGCTGATACGCTGCGCTACCTCGCGAAAAACTGCCACGGCGACAACCGCCCCGATTGCCCGATCATTCACCAGCTTGCAGAAAACAGCGTGGAGAACCGCAAACGTCCGGCTCCGCGAAAAGGTGAATTGCTGCACGGCAAAATCTGAGAGCCTGAATCAAAAAGCGATATGTGTGTGCGAAAATGGTGATTTTCGAGTACCGGAGCGCAGTGTACTTTTGGGTACATGAGCACCGGAACGCAGACAAATTGCCGTTTGCAGCCACACATAGCGACTTTTGGAACAGGCTCTGAGATTTTCAAATAAAAACGCCGGGATCACTCCCGGCGTTTTTCTTTCATATCACCGGCTCAGCCTTTCGGCAGAGTATAGGCGATCACGTAATCGCCGGGCTTGGTGCCGACAGAACCATGCCCACCGGCAACCATCAAAACGAACTGCTGGTCGCCGACCGTATAGCTCATTGGCGTCGACTGACCGCCAGCAGGAAGCCGTGCTTCCCAGAGCTGCTTGCCCGAAGTCAGGTCATAGGCGCGCAGATAGTCATCCACGGCTGCACCAAGGAAGGCAACGCCGCCTGCGGTAATCATCGGTCCGCCAATGCCCGGAACGCCGACCTTCAGCGGAAGTGGAACCGGTGACATATCGCGGATCGTTCCATTCCGATGCTTGTAGGCAATCTTGCCGGTTCGCAGGTCAACACCAGCGACATAGCCCCATGGCGGCGTCTGGCAGGGAATACCGAGCGGGCCCAGGAACGGCCCCATGAAAACGCCATAAGGGGCGCCATCGTTGCGGTTCAGGCCCTGCTCGCTTCCCTTTTCATCCTGTCCTTTCGGCGGAATGTCCGCGCGTGGAACCAGGCGTGATGTGAAGGCAAGATAGGTCGGCATACCGAACATGACTTGCCGCACAGGATCAACGGCCACGCTGCCCCAGTTGAACACGCCGAAATTGCCCGGATAGACAATCGTTCCGCGCAGCGAAGGCGGCGTGTAGCGCCCCTCATAGAACAGCTCGTGGAACTTGATACGACAAGCCAGCTGATCGAACATCGTTACGCCCCACATGTCGCTTTCGCGCAAGGGCGGCGGACTGAAAGTAAGGTCGGAGATCGGCTGTGTCGGCGCAGTATGGTCCTCGGGTATCGCGCCCGTTGGAGCTGGAATTTCCTTGACCGGAATGATCGGCTCGCCGGTACGTCGATCCAGAACATAGAGATCGCCCTGTTTGGTCGGACCAACCAGCGCGGGAACCCCGTTGATTTCCAGCAGGACCGGCTGGGCTGGAACGTCCATATCCCATAGATCATGGTGAACTGTCTGGCGCACCCAGCGTAGCTGTCCGGTGTTCACATCGAGAGCGACGATGGACGAGGAAAACTTCTCCACATTCTCGCTGCGGTCCATACCAAGCTGGTCCGGCACCTTGTTGCCGAGCGGAACAAAGATCAGCCCAAGCTTCTCATCGACGCTTGAAACGGACCAGCTATTGGGTGAGTTGGTTGTGTAGTGCTCACCTTCCGGCAGCGGCGTGGTTACATCCGGATTGCCCGAATCCCAGTTCCACAGCAGTTGGCCGGTGCGGATATCGAATGCGCGGATGACGCCGGACTGTTCTTCCGTCGAGTAATTGTCATTGACGGCGCCGCCAACGATGATCTTGTCGCCGACGACGACAGGCGGTGACGTGGAGTAATAATACCCTGCCGGATTGTATTTCATGCCATGGCTGAGATCGAGCGTTCCGCCACTGGCGAAATCCGTGCAGATTTCTCCGGTGGCCGTATCCAGTGCGATCAAGCGTGCGTCAGATGTCGGCAGATAGACACGCTCGGCGCATTTTGCTCCAGCCGTTGCGGTCGCATCCTTCCAGTAGCTCACACCGCGGCAGGTCTGGTGCTGGCGATCCGTATTGAAGCCAACCTTGGGATCGAACTTCCACTTTTCCTTGCCGGTTGCCGCATCCAGCGCAATGGCCCAGTTATGCGGTGTGCACAAATAAAGGGAATCGCCAATCTTGAGTGGCGTAACCTGATAGGTTGTTTCATCTACATCCTGCGGCTGCTTCACATCGCCGGTCTGATACTGCCAGGCAACCTGAAGCTTCGAAACATTTTCCGGCGTTATCTGCGCCAGCGGCGAGTAGCGCTGGCCATAGGGCGTGCGACCATATTGATGCCATTCGCCCTCGGGAACATTGCCGCCAAGATCGGGCGTTGCAGCCACCTTCTCAGTCGGCAGGTCTCCGGCAGTATCGTAGGAATCCTGCGTTATCGCGTAGCCTGCAACCACGACTGCGATCACCGAGGCTGCAGCCAGTGGCAGACCGCTATCGCCTGCCCCGTTATTCAGCGGTTTCCTGATCCAGGGCGTCAGCATCCAGAAGCCGAGCAGAACGATGACGCCGCCGCGTGCGCCAAGCTGCCACCAATCGAAGCCGACTTCATAAACGGCCCAACCGAGCGATCCCAGAATGACAAGAGCATAGACCCAGAGCGCAGCAGCGCTACGCCGGAAAAGCAAAACGGCGGTCAGCAGAAAGCCGATCGCCGCCAGAATATAGTACCAGCTGCCGCCCAGTGCGGCGAGCCAGATGCCTCCTGCACCAAGTGCAAGTCCGATGAGAAGCAGAACGATGGATGTCAACCAGATAAGCACGACAGTCTCCCCTCTCAGGTCGTGTCACCATTCTTTCGGACATGTCCGTCAGAACCGATCATATGCTGCCTAATGGTTGACATAGGCGGTCACGGAAAAAATCTAGACGGCAGCAGAATGTTTCATTCACCGGACAGAGCGAAAGGGCATGGTCTCCGTTGAGGCCCACCCTTAATCAAGGCAGAACGAAGGCAAGGCGGGTTTTGCCCTTAAGAGACTTAAAGCGATACGTGAACAGGCCGATTTTCGCCCGTCAATTACGGCGAACGTGTGTTGAAATCATGTATACTGTGGCTATTCGGCGGCATCATGCCGAACTTCGCATGAAAAGCTGGCTACCCAGATGGCGAATTTCCGACGGCCCGGACAAGGTGCTTTCCCGGCCGTTGATACGGGAAAAAAGCATGTCGAGACCGAGCTGCGCAATCTGCCGGTAATCCTGCGCCACGGTGGTCAGTGCAGGACAGGTGAAGCGGCTGAGCGGATGGTCGTCGTGACCGGCAACACGCAAATCGCACCCTTCCTCACGGCCGACCCGCAGCTTGCGTTCGAATGCCGCGGAAATAACGCCAAAGGCCAGACGATCATTGGCACACAGAACCGTGCGCGTCGGAAAACCGCCACGATCAAAAATCCGGCCCGCCTCCTGATAGCCCAGTTCCTCGAAATTCCAGTTCTTTGCTTCTATGGGAAGGACTATCGGTTCAACGCCAAGCCTTTCCATGGTTTCGATATAGGCTGAGCGCCGTTCCACTGCATTCTGGTTCACAACAGGCATTTCCAGAAAGCAGGGATGTTCCCCCGTTCGATAAAGATATTCAGTGATGTTGCCGATACTCTGGCGATTATCGGTACCGACGAACGGCTGGTCATCGCTGATGCGGCTGTCCAGGAAGACCGCAGGTGTCGAGTTCGACAGACTGGAAAGAAGCTTCTCATCGGTATCGAAACCGAGCGGAGCCATCAGAACCCCCGCAATCTTGAGAGACATCAACGTGCGCATCGCTCGCGCTTCGAGTTTTCTGTCACCATGAGATGACAGCACGATGGTCCAGTAGCCCTCCGCCAGACAACGCATTTCGATCTGGCGGATGATCTCCGCATAAAATGGATCAGAAATGTGCGGAACAATGACGCCGATATTCTTCGGCTTCTTGCGATTGAGACTGACAGCAAAAATGTTGGGCTGATAATTATAGTCTTTCAGCGCCTTTTCGATCCGAGCCCGCGTGGAAGGCTTTACGCTTTCAGGATTGTCGAAATATTTCGAGACCGTAGGACGAGACAATCCGCTTGCCGCCGCGAACTCTTCCATCGTCCTGATCTTCTGTTCGGTCATGCCCTGCTTTTCCCATTGGGTATCGAAGCGATTTTTCGGCGCCACCCACTTTTCTTTTCATGCGTAAATTTATTTCCGCTCAGAAGCAACAAATTTCAGCATATCAGTGATCGGTAGCCCACGCCTTCACTTCCTTTCTGCAGCTTACGCCCGTGTGGCGCGCTCAAATTCAATCGTTATAATTTTTACACGTGAAAAATTTTATATTGACACACTGAACAAGCTCTAGCATGTCTAGGGGAGCTCAATCATGGGCTGAAGGCCCTGCCCTTCGGGAGGTTTGCAGTTGGCGACAACTGACGAGCCAGCAGGAAAACCATTGTTCATGTCCCATAGAAGGACGTCCCGGCGAGCGCCGGTCATTCGGAGGAAATCATGTTTCGCAAATCGCTCAGCCGTATTCTCTTTTCCGGCGTAGCTCTGGCCATGATGGCAGGTGCTGCATCTGCCGAAGGCATCGGCGCATCGCTTCTCACCCAGCAGCATCCTTTCTACATCTCGCTCGCAGATGCGATGAAGAAGGAAGCGCAGGCAGAAAATGTACCGCTGGAAGTCTCCATCGCCAATCAGGACCTGAGCAAGCAGCTCGCCGATGTGGAAGATTTCATCACCAAGGGCGTCGACGTCATCATCATCTCGCCGGTTGACAGCAAGGGCGTTCGCTCGGCCATCAACAAGGCTGAAAAGGCTGGCATCAAGGTCATTACCGTCGATGTACCGGCCAACAATGTCGATGTGACCTCCTTCGTCGGCACGGACAACTTCGCGGGCGGCGAAAAGGCCGCCGAACTGATGGCGAACTCCATCGGTGAAAAGGGCAATGTCGCGATTATCGACTACCCGACCGTTCAGTCGGTCGTCGACCGCGTTGAAGGCTTCAAGAAGGGCATCGCCAAATATCCGGACGTCAAGATCGTGGCGATCCAGCCGGGCATTACCCGTCCGGAAGCGCTTTCGGCTGCACAGAACATCCTTCAGGCCAATCCTGATATCGTCGGCATTTTCGGCTTCGGTGACGATGCAGCATTGGCCGCTGCCTCGGCAGTAAAGTCGGCCAAGCTTGAAAGCCAGGTCAAGGTGATCGGTTTCGACGGCATGGAAGAAGCCCGCAATGCCGTGAAAAATGATCCGGTCATGGTCGGCGTCATCGCACAGTATCCGGATCAGATGGGCAAGGTTGCAGTTGAAACCGCGGCCAAGGTCATCAAGGGTGAGGAAGTGCCCGCCAAGCAGCCGATCGTTCCGGGCGTCGTCACCAAGGACGGCGAAACCAAGTAACACCGCGTGAAACAGCGACGCTCCTCCCAGTCGCTGTTTCCATTCTGCGTGCGGCGGCCCGGCGAACACCACGCGCCTTGCCGCCGCCGCAACCCTTTTGAATTGCAGACTTCGCTCGGAATCAATCTTAAAATCCGTCTGCGGAACTGAATAACGGAGAGTGGAGGCCCCCAAAGTGACAGACACCGAGACAGCCACCAAATCCGAACGAAACGCCATGCCGGATACGGTTCTTGAAATTCGCGATGTAGCGAAATCCTTCGGCCCGGTTATCGCGCTGAAACGCATGAACCTGACCGTGCGTCGCGGCCGCGTGCATACGCTTCTTGGCGAAAACGGCGCCGGCAAATCCACGCTGATGAAGATTCTGGCTGGCGTTTTCAAGCCAACATCCGGCGCCATTTTGCTGAAGGGCGAGGCCTATGCGCCGAAAGACCCGCGCGATGCCCGCGCAAACGGCATCGCCATTGTCTTTCAGGAACTGAGCCTGTCGCGCAATCTCAGCGTGGCTGAAAATATCTTCGCCAATCATGAGCCAAGCCGCTTCGGTTTTGTGCGGGAGCGCGAACTGAACGCCGCTGCCGACAAGCTCATCGATGAGCTTGGTCTGCCCGTCGATGCGCGTGCAAAGGTTGGCGACCTTTCGATTGCCCAGCGCCAGCTCGTCGAAATCGCCAAGGGATTGAGCCAGCCTGCTGACGTCGTCATTCTGGATGAGCCGACCTCATCGCTTTCCGACAGCGAAGCGGAAATCCTCTTTTCGATTATCGAGCGCCTGAAGACACAAGGCACAGCCGTCATCTATATTTCGCACCGCATGGAGGAAATCATGCGGCTTTCCGACGACATTACCGTCGTGCGTGATGGCGAATATGTAACGACGACGGAAAAGGCTGAGACAAGCATCGACAAGCTGATCGCGCTCATGGTGGGCCGCGAGATGCACGACATCTACCCCCCGCGTGAAGCGCCGCGCCCTTCGGACAATGTTCCACCAATTCTCGAAACGAAGAACCTGTCCGTTCCGGGCAAGTTCCACGATGTTTCCATCGATGTGAAGCCGGGCGAAGTTCTGGGTCTTTTCGGACTGGTCGGGTCTGGCCGTTCGGATGTGATGAAGGCTTTGTTCGGTATGCTGCGGCCCACCGGCGAAATCAGGCTGAACGGAGAGGTTATCACCCTCTCCTCACCAACCGACGCCATCCGCAACGGCATTGCTTTCGTGACCGAGAATCGCAAGGAAGAAGGTCTCGTTCTTCCGCATAGCGTTGAGCGCAATATCAACATGGTGGCGCTCGGCCAGCTTGCAGGGCCTTTCGGCCTGATGCGTTCCAGAGCAGAGCGCTCCGCTGCCAAAACGGAAGTGCTGCGTCTTGCCATCAAGACGGCATCCATCGACACGGTTGCTGGATCGCTGAGCGGCGGCAACCAGCAGAAGATCGTGCTGGCAAAGTGGCTGCAGACAAAGCCGCGCATCCTCATTCTCGATGAGCCGACACGCGGCGTCGATGTCGGTGCGAAATTCGAGATTTACCGCATCATCCGTGAACTTGCCGCCAATGGCGCGGCGATCCTGATGGTTTCCTCCGAACTGCCGGAAGTGCTGGGTCTCAGCGACCGCGTGGCGATCATGCATAACAAGCATGTCGCCGCCATTGTCGATGCCGATGGCCTCACGCCCGAAACCGTCATGAGCTACGCAGCAGGAATGCATCAATGAGCAATGCAGATATTCAGAAGAAAGCCGTGGACGCCGAAGTGCGCCGTTCGCTTTTCAGCTCCCCGCTGGTCCGTCAGTATGGCGGCATCATCATTTCGCTCGCAGTGCTGTGCGTCGTTTTCGCGGTTCTGAACCCGCGTTTCCTCGCCTTCAACAATTTCATGAACATCATGCAGCAGGTGGCGGTGATCGCCGTTGCCGCCTATGGCATGACCTATGTGATCCTGCTCGGTGAAATCGATCTTTCGATTGGCTCCATCATCGCGGTTTCCGGCATGGTGGCGGCGCAGGCTTTCGCCATGGGTTTCGGCTTCATGCCGACCGTGGTTTTCACCCTTGCGGCGGGCGCCATCATGGGCGGGCTGAACGGTGTGCTTTCGGCAAAGCTGATGCTACCTTCCTTCATCGTGACGGTTGCGACGATGGGCATCTATCGCGGCGTGGTCAGCCTGCCGACCAATGGCGCGCCTGAAATCATCGAAAACGACACCTGGCTCGCCATCGGTTCGGAAAGCTGGCTCGGCCTGCCGATCATCATCTGGATTGTCGGTATCCTGTTCATCTTCAACTATATCCTGCTGTCGAAGACCGTGTTCGGTCGCCGCATCTATCTGTCGGGCGGCAACAAGGAAGCGGCGATTTATTCGGGCATCCGCGTCGACCGCATCAAGATCATCGTTTTCATGCTTTCTGGTGTCATGGCGGCGATCAGCGGCATTCTGCTTTCATCGCGCCTGTCCTCGGCGCAGACCAATGCAGGCATGGGCTATGAACTCGACGCCATTGCGGCGGTCGTGCTTGGCGGCACCTCGCTTGCCGGCGGCGTCGGCACCATGGTTGGCACCATTCTCGGCGCGCTTATCATCGGTGTCATCAACAACGGCATGAACATGCTGTCGGTGCCTTATTTCTATCAGCTCATCGTCAAGGGCGTGGTCATTCTGGTCGCCGTCTGGCTGGACGTGCGCTCGAAATCCATGCGTACGTAATCGCGGTGCACCTTATGAAAAAGATCATCACCATCGGCGAGATCGTCGTCGAAATCATGGCTGTGGAACCCGGCAACGGTTTCAAGACCGCCATTCCATTGATCGGTCCGTTCGCCTCCGGCGCGCCTGCAATCTTCATCGATCAGGCCGCAAAAATGGGCCAGCCTTGCGGCATGGTCAGTGCAGTCGGCAATGACGATTTCGGCGCGCTCAATGTCGAGCGCCTGCAAAAGGACGGCGTGGATGTATCGGCCATCGGCGTGCATCCGACAGCCGCCACCGGCAGCGCCTTCGTGCGTTATCGCCCGGATGGCAATCGCGATTTCATCTTCAA
>WPCJ01120908.1_pt1 | contig 33669 bp, 30 predicted proteins | sample 5399831 | NCBI WGS metagenome assembly WPCJ01 (sample SAMN12869470, study PRJNA574797) | sludge metagenome | isolation source: wastewater treatment of pH10 | place: China:Beijing | collected 2019-05-20 | reverse complement strand
TCTTTTCATCCGGAGAACACCCTGCAAGCAGAACCAGAAACAGGGGGGCAAGAAACAGAGCGTGTTTCATAATTCTTTCCTCGAGAAAACCAGCATGGAAAGGGACAGCGGCAGCATGACCCAAAGGCCGAGCGCTAGCGTCAGAGCTGGAGCAGAGAGCGTAGCGTTACCGGCTATTCCGCCCATGCCAGTTAAAGATCCGGCCTGTCCGAGACCGAAATTGAGAAGCCGGTAGGAATCGGCTGGATTGAGAAGAAGCAGACCGTTGAGTACCCCACCGCCAACAATACGGCCTTGATCGAAAACCAGCAGAGCAAGAAGTGCTGCGTCATAGATCAGCACGAAAAACAGCCAGACGCCGATGGCGATACCTGCTGCCGTGCTCCGCTCCCGCACCAGCGTACTTGCGAGAAAGCCGATGGCGATGAACACGGCTCCCAGCAGGACCGACGAGATAATGAGTTTGAACAGCGACAGCCAGCTTCCCGCATCCACGCCGGACCCGGTCACGATCAGCGCCACAGCCGCCGCGCCGTACCCGAACAATGTCGCAAAGGACAGAATAGCAAGCTGACCAACGAATTTTCCAAGAACCAGCTGAAATCGGCTTATCGGATAGCTCAGAAGCAGCAGCATCGTGCCGCGTTCCATTTCACCGACGATTGCATCATGCGAAATGAGAAGGGCAATAAGAGGGATGAGGAAGATTGTCAGGCTGGAGAGACTGACGATCACAACGTCCAGCTTGCTCGCGGCAACCGAACTGCCGGTGGGTGCGCTGCCGAGAAAAGTCATGCTTAGGGCCAGTGCCGCAAGCAATAGCGTGGTCGCCAGAACCCAGCGATTGCGCAAGCCTTCCTGAATTTCCTTGGAAGCGATTATGAGAATATTGTTCATTCCGCTGCCTCCGCGAGGGCCTCTTCCCCGGCATTGAGGAAGTGGGCGTAAAGTTCGTCCAGCGTCGGCGGAACGAGATCGAGTTCCATGAGATTGTCGTTCATGGCCACGATTTCACGGACAAGAGCCATCTTGCCTTCCGTCGGAGCTTCCGTTTCGAAGATATCCGGGCCGAGACGATGCCAGCGCAATGCAGTATTGGCGGTTGTCGAAGGCAGCCGGGAAACGTCTGGCGTCTGCACCCGTATGCGAAGCGGTAATTGTGAAATCCGGCGCAACGCATCGATGGAGCCATCGGCAATAATCTTGCCTTTGTTCGCGATGATGACGCGCCCGACTTTGGTTTCCAGTTCGGTCAGGGCATGGGACGACATGAGGATTGTCGTGCCTTTGCTCCGCAACTCTTCAAGAACTTCATAGAAGCTCTGACGCAAGGCGGGGTCGAGACCGGTCGTCGGTTCGTCGAGCAGCAGAACGGATGGTTGACCGAGCAATGCCTGAGCCAGACCCAGTCGTTGGCGCATCCCTTTCGAATAGGTACCAACCCGCCTGTTCGCGGCATGGGCAAGGCCGACACGCTCCAGCAGCTCCACAGTCTGGGCGACAGGTATTCTCTTGAGCCGCGCATAGAAGCCGAGCGTTTCCGCTCCCGTCAGCGCCAGATTGAAGGAGACGTGTTCAGGCAGATAGCCAAGTCGCAATCTGGCGGCAAAGGCACCGGTCGCCGGGTCTTCGCCCAGCACGCGAACCGCGCCCTTGGTAGGGCGGATCAGCCCGAGCATGAGCTTTATCATCGTGGTTTTGCCGGCACCGTTATGGCCGACCAGCGCGATGCTCTCTCCGGCGTGAAGGTTGAAACTTGCCTCGCTGATGGCGTTGAAACCGCCATAGGACTTTGTGACCTGATCAAGAATGACAGTCTCAGTCATTTGGTTTTCCTTTCGCCGCATCGGCCGGATACGGCGGCTTCATAAGGGGATGGCTGTCGACAACACCGCCCGGCAGAAGTGCTGGAAACTGGGTCTGGGCCCAGCGGATTGTCTCGATTGCCGGACTATTGATGAGAATTTTTGCCTGTGGCGCAGTCCACAGAACCTTGTCGATCAAATCATTGGGTCTGTAAGGGCTGTCTGCTGTACCGTCGCCGTTCAGATCGAAGGCCGGATTGTCGCTCCAGTAATTGCCGCGTCCATCGACTGACCAGTCGAGGTTGCGCGTGCCGACATATTTCACCTGATTGCGGTTGTTGATGAAGGCGTTGCCGCTCATGGCGTTGCCCTCGGAACCGGCAGTGAAGTGAATGCCTATGCTGCAGTTTTCGAAACTATTCCCGGTGAATTTGTTCTTGTTGGCGTTATAGATGAAGACGCATTTTTCCGGACCGAGCCGCGCGGTCTCGCCCGCCAGCGTCTCGGTTTTATCTTCTGTCGGCAGACCGTGCTCAGCCTTCTGAACACCGGCATCCAGCCAGCGATCTATCAGCTGCATACGTCCTATCACGCGATTGCCGGAAATGACCGAGCTGTTTGCATAATTGAGCAACAAGCCATGATCCCGGTCGCCGTCGGATACATTATCCAGCACCTTGAGACGGTTGGTGTACATGATCGCGAAGCCAACGGAATTGTTGCGCGAAACATTGCCGATGACCTGGCTGTCGTCCGTGTACATGTAATGAACGGCGAACCTGACATCCTCCATCACATTGTCGCGGAAGATGTTCTTGCGGCTGGCATTGGTATAGATGCCGTCGCGTCCGTAACGGATGGCGTTGCCGACAACCTGCGCGCCAGGCGCATTCCAGACGGAAACGCCACTGCCGGTCTGTGCCATGCGCACGCCTCGACGGCCAATGATCTCATTACCACTTGCGATGGAATTTGCAGCGCCGTGCAGGTAAATTCCATAAAGGTTATCGATAAGGCGATTGTTCTCGACACGCGCGCCCGTGGCGGTTTTGGCCACGAAAATTCCGGAATTGAGGTCCGGCATGTTATCGCCCGAACCGCGCACTTCCAGTCCGCGCACGATAGCGTCCGGCGCGTTGATCGTTATGGCATTGCCTGAGCCCAATCCGTCCAGAACGGCACCGGACTCACCGATCAGTTCAATGGCGCGATCGATCGTAACCGCGCCATTGTGTTTGCCTTTCAGAAGCCGGACGATATCGCCCGGCTCCGCTTTGTCGATGGCCGCCTGTACGCCTTCGCCTGCCACGACATCAATCTGCCGTGCCTGCAAACCGTCGCAAAAAAAGACGGTCAGCAGCATTGCGGCGCTCAAGGACTGAAACCGGCGGGGGAACATCATGGCAGTCAGGCCTTCTTCGGTTCCACGAGCATCCGGCCCTTCATTTCCATGTGCATGGCGTGGCAGAACCACGAGCAGTAATACCACCACACACCTGGCTTGCTGGCCGTGAAGGTGACGGACGCCGTTGCCTGCGGCGCAATCTCCATGTTGACGCCGTAGTTGATGATGGCGAAGCCGTGAGTAAGGTCTTCGATTTCATCGATATTGGTGACATACACTGTCACCTCATCGCCCTGCTGGACGGTGAACTCGGTGAGACCGAAGGCTGGCGCAGCGGACGTCATGTAAACGCGTACCTTGTTGCCATCCCGGATCACCTCATTGGCGTCCATCAGGTCGAGGCCATCGGCTTTCGCCTGAGTGACAGCATCGGCAAAGAACGGGTCCTCGCGGCTCCAGAAATTGACGGGATTGATCTTCGAGCGATGAACGATGGTCGCATCGTGCGGCTCGGCAAAACTTGGCCCGTCATGGACAATCGCCATCTTCTCACCGGAAATGTCGATGAGCTGGTCATTTTCAGGCTTGAGCGGCCCGACATTGAGATAGCGGTCCTTGGAGAACTTGTTGAGCGAGATCAGCCACTGACCATCGGCGTCCTTGGTCTGGCCCATGGACGTGTGGTTGTGACCGGGCTGATAATGCACATCGAGCTTCTGTCGGATCGGATCGACTTTCTCGCCCTTGAAGGCACGCTTGGCGTCCTCAATGTTCCATTTGCAGATTTGGCTGTCGATGAAGAGCGTCGTATAGGCATTGCCCTTGCCATCATAAGCCGTATGCAATGGCCCAAGTCCGAGTTCCGGTTCCGCAACCACCGCATCGCGGGGCTGGATCTTGTCGTCGAAAAGCTCATCGAACTTGCGAACGTCGAACACGGTAACGGTCGGCGACAGCTTGCCGTTGGCGACCACATGGATGCCGTCTGGCGCGGTGTTGATGCCATGCGGGCTGTTCGGCACAGGAATGTAACGGGTATATTTGGAACCGTGGCGACCGTCGATGACAGGCACGCCATTGATTTCCTTGAAATCACCCTTGGCAACGGCCTCTTCGATACGCTTCAGGTTGAAGATGACGATCCAGTCCTGCTCACTCGACATCATTTCGGCGAGGGTCGTGCCTTCCTCCGAATTGTAGCAGGTGGCAAAAGCATATTTGCCCTGATAATCGCAATCCACGTTGTCGAGATTGCCGTCAACCATGATCTGCCAGGCAACCTTCATGGTCTCGCCGTCAACGGCCGTGAAGATCGCGTGATATTGCTTGGTATCGGTCAGATTGCTGCCGTCATTCGGGATCGGCGCGCGATCTTCACCATTACAGAAAACATATCCGGTTTTCGGATATTTCTGGACACGCAGACCATGCACGGTGTGCTGGTTCGGTAACTGAATGATCTTGTCGCATTTCATCACATCCAGACGGATGCGGCAGACGCGCGTATTGGCCTTGTCGTTGGCATAGAGATAACGCCCGTCATAGGTGCCATCCGTGAAGGACGGATGCGGGTGATGTAAGTCACCATTCAGGAATATGCCGCCGCGATCTTTCAGGAACTCTTGATCCTGCGGCAGAAGGCCTTCGGTCAGCACCTTCAGGCTTTCGTTGGTCTGGCCCCAACCGGTCGCGCTATCGCGATTGAACACGGGAATGCGCATCAGTTCGCGCATCGATGGCAGGCCGACGATGCGGACCTCGCCGGACTGTCCGCTGGAAAAGAAGACGTAATATTCGTCCAGTTCTCCAGGCTTCACCTCTGCGCTATGACCAGCGCCTTTTGCACCACCAGCAGCCAATGCCGGTTCGGTGGAACCTGCAAACAGTGCCCCACCAAGACCGCTTGCACCGGCGGCAGCCACAAAGGCCGACGTACCGAGCAGTTGTCTTCGACTGAGCTGCGTTTTCTTGGTTTCTTCAGACATGCTTCTCTCCTTTAGAAAAGTCAGGCAGCAGGACCGGTATCGGCAGCACCTTCAACCGGTTTTCCTTTGACTGAGATGACGGGTCTGGCCGGTCCACCGCCACGTTCGGCAGCCGCTGCGAGGGGGGCATTGCGGGCTGCGAATTTTTCACGCTTCACACGCACCTGGATCATGTGCGGGCAGCGTTGGTCGTCGTGATAGAGTTCCTGACAATGCATGCAGTAGATGCATTCATTGACATTGATCTGGCCTTCGGGATGGATCGCCTCAACCGGGCACTCCTTGGCACAACGATGGCAGGGCGAACCGCATTCCGGCCAACGTTTCAGCCATTCGAACATGCGGATGCGTCCGGGAATGGCGAGTGCGGCACCGAGCGGGCACAGATAGCGGCAATAGAAGCGCTCTATGAACAGGCCGATGCTCAAAAGTGTCAGCGCATATATGACGAACGGCCACTCACGAGCGAATTTGAGAATTATCGAAGTCTTGAACGGCTCGACCTCGGCGAAAACTTCAGCCAGCGCCACCGAGTAGAGCGACAAACCAAACAGGCCGAGGAAAATTATATATTTGAGCGGCCAGAGGCGTTCGTGCAGTCCCCATGGCAACTTGACTTGCGGTACCTTCAGCCATTGGGCAAGATCATTGGTTAGCTCCTGCAGGGCGCCAAACGGGCATAACCAGCCGCAGAAAGGCCCGCGCCCCCAGAACAACAGCCCCGCCGCCACCGACGCCCACAAAATGAAGATCAGCGGCGATGTCAGGAAGAATTCCCAGTTGAAGCCGGTAATCAGGGAGTTGATGAAGGTCAGGACGTTGACGACCGACAATTGCGCATTGTTGTAGAAGCCAAGCCAGACGAGAATGAACAGAAGATAGCTACGCCGCAGCCAGGTGAAGAAGCGCGGATGCCTGACCAGACTGTTCTGGAAGAAGAAGATGCCGACGAGAACCGTGATGGCGAAAGCAGTGATGATCACATTGACACGATTCATCTCCCACATCCGAACCCAGAGCGGATTGCCCTCGCCCAGAATGTCGGCAGCATTTGCTTCGCCGACCGGCTGCGGCTGACGCGGCGCATCGGCAGTTGGTGCGGATTGCGCTGGAGCAGGTTCCGGCAGCTTCACCAGATATTTTTCCGGCAAATTGTAACCAAGATCATAGCTGATATTGGCTTTGTCCCGCGCCCCGAAGCCACGCTGCACCAAAAGCTGCAGATCCCACGGTTCCGTCACGTCGAAGGCAAACCCGTCCGGCACCTGAAACAGGGCAATCTCGCGCAGGCGCGGCGCACCGTCGGCCATGATGTCGCCGATACGGGTATGGTTTTTGTCGCGGAAACGTACGCCCTGCCCGTCCTGCATCAATTCGATGCGGTCAAAGATGCCACCGCGCACATAGCCGGACCCCTTGAAGGAATAGGCTCCGTCGCCCGCGACCAGGATCGCCTGATGCCCCGGCTTCAACCGCTTTTGCAGGCGCTCGAAGCCATCCTTGCCAAGCAGGCTGATGCCGATCGTCGGCACGGAAACCGGCGCAACGTAAAGCTCGATGAACTCATCTTCGGGATTGGCTGTTTCGGGATTTTCGGCGGCGCGATCATGCTTCGCGTCACGGAATGCCTGTGTGACATCGCCAACCGACAGTTTCAGGCTGCGAACCGAGCCGTCGCCGATCAGCGCCTGCCAGTCCTGTTCATCATGGAGCTGTAAATCGACGGCGCGCTGCACGTTGGCTGCGACAGCCTGCACAGGCGCATTGCCGAGCCGCCCGCTGCGGATAAGTCCAACGGCCGAGCGAACGACGCTATCTCCCATGACGAGCACAGTAACCGTGGCACCGCTGACAATTTCCACCTGCGGAGGCTTGCTCTGGCCAGCGGCAACGGCGTTCATGTCGCTGTCGACCAGCGAGTTCAGTGCAGCCACAACCTTGGCTTCGGGAATACCGATCAGTACAATCGGCTCTTTGTGATCTACCAGCTTTATGCCGCGTATGACGCCTTTGGTATCAATGCCGACGACGATATGGATCGGCTTGCCGGAATAACCGATGGAACTGGTGAAATCTGAATTCAGGTAAGCATAACCGACCACTTCGCCACGCTTCATGAGTGGTGCGATTGGCGGCTCGCCTTGTGGCGCGCCTATAGCATCGGCGTCTTTGAAAAGCGCACTTGCCTCAACCTTAGGAAGGTATTTTTCCAGATCAGCGGCGGATGCCGTGGTCTGCCAGCAAAGAACCAGAACCATCGCTGCCAGTGCGACGGTCCTGATAATTTCAAACAAAAAGGAAAATGGCTGGCTGACGCTTGGAAAACTCTGCTCCTGAAATCGATTACCCGGAGCAACCACACGGCCCAATAATGCTATTTTCACGTCCAACCTGCGCCTGCTCAGCGAATAATTGCGAGCATATCTTTCGGTTGGAAAATAGCGGATCAGACACAGCGTTCATTGATATGGAACAAATATAATAAGAAATCACCCCACATTATCAACGTCCATCAATCGAGCGTCGCAGCTTTCTATCCGCGCTGCGCATTCAGCGTCTCGTCAGACGGTCTCCAGATTCTATAACGGATTTCGAGGCCATCTTTCGCATAGATGACAATCGGAAGCCGACTGTTGTAGCGGAGCATGAAATTCTCGCCCCGAACCGGCACGAATGCAGTCCGCTTGCTTTCCGGTGGACAAGCCATCAACGTGCCTGACATACGGTCGCTTGCCGTGAGAGTGAAATAGTCGAAACCCCAGCCCTCGATGGTACTCGGGGTTAAACTTCCGCCGAACCAACTGATATTGCAGTCCACAGTTGCGTTGCGGCCAGCAATAATTTCAACTTTTGCATTCTGTTCCTTTTCGAGCGGAGGAAGATGGATGACATAACGGTAAGAGCCCGATTGCGCTGCCGGGAAAGCTGCAAGGTTCTTTTCAGATTCGGTTTTGTCCTGAGCGCTCGCGCCATGTGGGAGGCCGAAGCTCGCGGCGACCAGCGCCAGCTGTAGGAAATGTCTGACTTTCATTTTTATGCTCTCGTTTATTGCTGGTTTCGTAGCGCTTATTCGGCCAATCCACCGGTTCCGGTCGCAGTTGCGCTATCAAATAAGAGGAAGACGATTGGCATGCCGGGCTCGCATGTGGCATCCGTTCGCCTTGCACCGACCTTCCCTGTTACAGGCGCAGAATATTCGGCTACGACCTCGCCGAATGTATTTCTCTGGGTAGCCACTTTTTGACCTGCCTGCACCTCTTCATTCAATTCCACATGAAGTTCGACGAAGCCGCCATGCGTCGTGATAACCGGCGCAGCTCCATCGGCTATGAATATACCGGAATCCTTACCGGTTCTTCCTAGATCACCCTCAATGATCTTGTGATACTTGAGAACATTCATTGTCCCTTCGACGAAAAGAGCAATCTTCGCGTGATCGAAAACACGCGGTCGGCCTATTTCCGGCGTAAAGGCCGGGATACCAGCGTCGATCAGCGCGTTCGGGAGAAGGCCGTGTTCGCCGAAATTGTCGAAAATCTGATCTATGGGATAAAGTTCAGCCATCGCCCGCACTTCCGGCTGATCCATTCGCGCCAGATGGAATGCAGTCATATCCATGCCCGTTGCCGCAGTATGAAAATCGATCGCGTAATCGAGATTGGGGCGCAACAAGCGATTGAACACCAGCCCGGCATGTCGCGCTGCCGCTTCCGGCGCGTTCTCGTTACCCGGAAACAGCCGGTTGATATCGACCAGGTCTACCCCTCGTCCCGAGCTTGGCCATCGTCTGGCCATAGCCTCGAGCGCAGGGCGCGACACATCGAAAACGGCCACCACGGAGCCGGACATTTTTTGCGGATCGAGCTGGTTCACGATAGTCTGCAAAGTGTGCACCGGGCTCATTTCGTCACCATGCACACCACTGATCAATCCAAGCCGTTTGCCTGGGGATTTGCCTTTCATCACCGTGACCGAGACATGCCAGTACTGGCCCGTCGGCATCTGCACACCCTGGAAGTAAAAATTGTGCCTCTTGCCCGCTTCCAGATCGGAAATATCGAGGGAGGAGATCACCGGCTTACCGTCGATGACATCACCGGTATACACTGTCCCCGAGCCTTCGTTGCCGGGCTCTGGCTTTGAATCGGCTGTTTGAGCCTGCGCCTGTCCTGTTGTAAACGCTGCGGAACCGGCCGCAGCAATCGACGCAAGCATGAAATCGCGCCGGTCTATGCTCTGTGATTTTGTCTCGACCATGGGGTTCCCCAGTATCGGATGATGGACTGAAGGCCCTGCAGCCTTCACTCCTGCAAAGTTTCAGATGCTGCGTCTTTTTTCTCCTCGGATCGTCTGCCCAGACGCTCGGTCATGCGCTGAATGACGAAATAGAGACCAGGGGTGAGAAGCAACCCAATCGTAGTCGCGGCCACCATCCCGCCGAAGATCGTCACACCAACGGCCTGACGTGCGCCGGCGCCCGCACCGGAAGACAGGATAAGAGGAAGAATGCCAAGGATGAACGATACTGCCGTCATCATGACGGCGCGGAAACGCTGTTCGGCTCCGGTACGGGCCGCTTCTGCAGCCGTCAGGCCGGTCTCGCGTTTTTCCTTGGCGAACTCCACGATCAGGATTGCATTCTTTGCCGCCAGACCGATCAGCAACACCATCGCGATCTGGACATAGAGACTGTTCTGCAGCCCGAAGAATGTAAGAGCGGCAACGGCGCCCAGCAAAGCGGCCCCCAGCGACAGGATAACCACCGCCGGCAAGGCCCAACTCTCATACTGGGCAACAAGAAAGAGATAGGCGAAGAGGAAGGCAAGCGCGAAGACGATTACCTCCTGACCGCTGCTTCTGCTTTCCTGGAAAGACAGGCCCGACCATTCATAGCCATAGCCATCCGGAAGAGCTTCCGACGCCACCTGCTCCATAGCCGCCATGGCCTGACCGCTACTGGAGCCGGGGGCAGGAACAGCATTCACCTGCGCCGAGACCGAGAGGTTGTAGCGGGTGATGACGAAAGGCGCCAATACCGTGGTCAGTGACACCACGCTTCGCAACGGCACCATGGTTCCGTTGCGACTCCTGACATGGAGTTTAAGGATATCCTCGCTATGCGCGCGGAAATCGGAATCGGCCTGAAGATTGACCTGAAACACACGACCATTCAGCGTGAAATCATTGACGTAACGCGAGCCGAAATTCGCTCCGATAGAGGCATAAATATCCGACACACTGAGGCCAAGGGCTTCCGCGCGGGCCCGATCCACGTCGACATAGATCTGCGGCACATTCGCGTTGAACGTGGTCGCTGCACCACCGATTTCCGGTCTCTGATTGAAATAGCCGAGCAAGGCGCTGGTCACCTGCGCTATTTCCTGCGGGGGCTGCCCCTGCAATGCCTGCAGACGGAAATCGAGACCGCCAACGGCACCGATACCGGCAATTGCAGGCGGTGCGAATACCGAGATATTTGCGCCCGGCACCTGCGAGAACTGCGCGCGCAGGGTGTTGATGATGTTGTTGAGTTGCAGCGCCTCCGTCTCGCGGTCTTCCCATGGCGTAAGAGCAGCAACCGCCATGGCACCGTTTGGTGTGCTGGTTGATTGCAGGATGCTGAACCCGGCAACCGTTATGACATCCTGCACGCCTTCGGTCTCGCTCAGAACCTTGCGCACATTCTCGACAATCAGGTTTGTGCGATCGAGCGAGGCGGCACTTGGCAGTTGTATATCGACAAAAAGCGCGCCCTGATCCTCATCGGGCAGGAACGTCGCCGGAAGATTGACGAAAACGAAATAGGCCAACGCAAAACAAGCGATGATGCCCGCAACCGGTACAATCCAGTATTTCACCATAAAGCCGACGATCTTGCCGTAGCCTTCGCGGGTTTTCTCCATGAAGCTCGAAAACCACGCCAGAGGACCGCGCTTGTAGCCTCCCTGGCCGCGCTTGAGCAAAAGTGCTGCAAGCGCCGGACTAAGTGTCAGGGCTACGAATGACGAAAGGACCAGCGCCGACGAGATCGTCACCGCGAATTGCCGGTAGAGCTGTCCGCCAATGCCTTCCAGAAAGGCCGTGGGCGTGACCACCGCCAGCAGAACCAGCGTGGTGGAAATGATCGGGCCGGTGATCTGGTGCATCGCCTTGCCTGTGGCTTCGATGACCGACATATCGGGCGTATCGTCCAGCACATGCTTGACGTTTTCCACGACGAGAATTGCGTCATCCACCACAAGCCCGATAGCAAGGACAAGAGCCAGCAGGGAAATCATATTCAGTGAATAGCCGACGGCCAACAGCACCGCGACCGCACCCAACATCGAAGCCGGAATGGCAAGCGCAGAAATAAGCGTTGCCCGCCAGTCCTGCAGAAAAATGAATGTCACCACGAGCACGATCACGAAAGCTTCGAACAATGTTCGCGCCGTCAATTGCAGGCTGGCCTCGACGAAACGTGTGGCATCGTAAACGACATGATATTGCAGTCCCGGCGGAAATCTGGACGACAGACGTTCAAGCTCTGCCTGCACGGCAGTCGCGGTCTGGATCGCATTTGCATCGGGCGACTGGTTGATCTGTAGCATGGCCGATTCATGACCGGCAAAACTTGCGCGCGATGCATAATTGCGTGCGCCAAGCTCAAGACGTGCGATATCCCGCAGGAACACTTTTGCCCCGTCCGCGCCGGTGCGGATGACGATACCTCCAAATTCATCCGTATCGCGAAGGCGCCCCTGAGCCACCAGCGTATATTGAAGCTCGGTGCCCACCCGCATGGGCGGCGCGCCTGCCTGACCGAGCGTTGCCTGAATATTCTGACGCTGGATCGCGGCCGAAACCTCATCGACTGTTATGCCCAGCGCATCCATTCTTTGCGGGTTGAGCCAGACGCGCATTGAATATTCGGATGCGCCGACAACGCTCGCCTCGCCGACGCCGGGCACACGCGAGATCGCATCGACAATCGTAGTCGTCGTGAAATTGGTGATCTCAAGCGCATTCAGGCTGTCGTCCGGCGAATAGAACGCTATCCCCAACACAAAATCGGGCGAACGGGAACGGACCGACACGCCCTGCTGCGCCACAGCGGCGGGCAAACGCGAGATCGCCAGTTGCGCCCGGTTTTGAACATTGATCTGCGCCAGTTCTGGATCAGTCCCGACTTCAAAAGTAACCGACAGCGAATATTGCCCGGCATTGGAACTGGTCGATGACATATACATCATGCCATCGACACCGTTGATTGCGGTTTCCAGTGGACCGCCGACAACATCTGCAATCACCTCCGCACTCGCGCCAGGATAAAACGCCGATACGTTCACAGTTGGCGGCGTGATCTGCGGATATTGCTGGATAGGCAATGCAAAGATCGCAATCGCACCGGCGATGGAAATGATGATCGAGATAACGATTGCAAGGCGAGTTCGTCGTATGAAAATTTCAGAAATCATTGCCCCACCCCTGCACTTCCAGGGATCGGGTCACGAGGAGATACAGCCTGCCCGTCGGCAATGCGCTGCAAGCCCTCGACGACGATCGTTTCACCGGCCTTGAGGCCATCTGTGACCGACCAGCCGTTTTCGATTCGTGTGCTCGTAGTGATCGGACGTCGGGAAACAGTATTATCGTCGTTGAGAACATAGACATATTTGCCCTGACGGTCCTGCAACACGGACGACATGGGGACTATCGGCAGTTCACCAACTGTTTCATCCAGCAGATTGACCGCAACCACCTGCCCCGGAACGAGAATATGGTTTGGATTGGCGAACAGCGCGCGCACCGCCACGGTGCCGGTCTGCGCGCTCACCTCGTTGTCAATGAACTGGATGGTCCCGCGTTCGCCATATTGCGTGCCATTGGCAAGCGTCAGGCTCACCTTGAAGCTTTCAGGACTGACCGTCCCTCCTCCCGCCTCTTTCTGGCGAATAGCGATCAGAGCGCGGTCCGTGATCGAAAACACAACACGCACAGGATCAAGCTGCACAATGCGTGCGAGCGGTCCCATGCTCGGGCCAACGAGATTGCCAACAGTGAACAGCGAACGCCCTATGGTCCCGTTGATGGGTGATCTGACCTGCGTATAAGAGAGATTGAGCCGGGCATTGTTGAGTGCGGCTTCCGCGTTCTGGACATCCGCCGTGGCGATATCGAAAGCTGCTTGCGCTTCATCGAGGGAGGCTTGTGAAGCGGTGTTGCGATTGGCGAGAGTTCGCGTCCGCGACAATGATTGCCGGGCGGCGTTCTGGGCGGCTTCGGCACGTGCCACCTGTGCTTCGGCGGACATAACCGCCGCCTGCATCTGATCCGGTTCGATTTCGAAAAGAAGATCGCCCGCCTTGACTGCAGCGCCCTGTTCAAAGGCCTTTTCCTTCAGGAAACCGGTTATGCGCGCCTGAATATCAACTGCTTCAATCGCCTCGACCTGTCCGTTGAAACGGAGCGGCGCTGTCGCCAGCGCCATTTCCACTTTGCGAACGATTACAGGAGGCGCGGCACCAGCTGGAGCCTGCTGAGCCAAACTTGGCTGCAAAAGCAACGGCGTAAACAAAGCTATAAAAACAGCGTTCACAGAACGACGAACGAGAGTCTTCTTCAATTGCGCGTCCTCCCTCCGGCCGGGTATCGGCCGATCACTCACGCATTTCGGGTACTCAAGGCTATTCCGATATAGGCTACACCTGCGATCAGCAGCGCAATTCCTGCGATTGATCCCGATGGCAAGTCACGGGTAAAAAAGGGCCACTTCAACACGAGAGCCAAGCTGGCGGTCCAGGCGATCAGGCCTGAAAGCGTAAACCACCACCAGCCGCTTGCCGGTCTGATCTTCCACGACAACGCCAGCTGAAGGAAACCATGCACAAACACCACGATGGCAATCAATAGAGTGATGGCGAGCGCACCTTTGAGCGGGTTCAGATAGATCATGATCCCGCCGACAAGTTCCACGGCTCCGGACAGTTCCTGCCAGACAAAACCAGCCCAGCTTTTGACCCAGAGCGACTGGATTATCTTGACGACCCCGATTGCCACAAGGACAAGGCCAAACATCGTGCTGGCTGCAAATTCGGAGAATACCGGCAAGAACAGGCACAGTATGCCGCCCGCTACAAGCAAAGCACCGATACCGAGAAAACCTTTCCATTTTCTCTGTTCGACTGCCTTACGTTCCAATAGATGCAGTTGCTGAACGTCCATTATGGACCCCTCTATGTTCAAAGGGACGCGTTACTGCGAATAAGAAAGTATGAGCATGTTTCGATGTATTAGTACAGCCCGAAGACAATAAAATTAGTGGGTTATCGACCAATCACCATCTTCTAGTTTCAGCCAGCTTGTGGAGGTGATGCTGGAACGCAGGCTGAGTTGCGCTACCAGCGCTTCGACCATCCGGTCATCTTCCTTGCCGGCAAACAGCGTGGCCTCCACCTCAACCTCATTACTTCCCTCGATGTGATGGCTCCGGATCGCGTGGAAGCGCAATTTCTTCAGATCGAGCGTCTGGATCAGCAGCGCTCTCACTGAAATTTCGCTTTCCGCAGGACATCGGAATTTGACTAGGTAAAACTGCTCGATTTCCGGCTCCACAAAGGAATAGCGGTTCACGAGTACCGCAATCCTTAGCAGGGAAATATTGAGGCAGACGATGAAGAGCGCCGTCTCAACGGCAAGCAACCACAGTCCGTAGCCAGTCAAAACGCCTACCGCTCCAGTGCTCCAGATAGTAGCAGCTGTGCTCAGCCCCTTGATGCTTGCGCCGTCCTTGATAATCAGTCCGGCGCCAAGAAAGCCGATCCCTGTAACAACCTGGGAACCCATTCTGAGATCGCCTTCAAGTCCGAGAGCATAGGGCAACGAGGCATAGGCTGCAGCGCCGAGCGCGACGAGACCATGTGTGGCAAGGCCTGAATGGCGTAGTTTGATCTGACGTTCCAGCCCGATTGCAGAGCCGAGCAGAAGCGCCAGACCGAGATTAATCATGATGGATGGAATCGCAACGACTTCCGGCATGCAGGTCCTTTTTATGCTTCAGACGACCAAGCAAGCAATTACTTGAATGACGACAGCCAAAAGCGCTGAAGTGAGCAGGCTGCAGTGCAGTATAGACATCATTTGAAGGGGTTAGGAAGTCTTCTCGTATCACCCACACCATATTTTATCATAGTACTTGAATTATGCTGACTAAAGTAGTTTCATCGACAAGTTCCGGACGCATTCTTTCCAATATCGACTGAGGGGTCAGATAGCATGGGTTTGCTTGGAATACTGCTTGGACTTGCTCTACTCATGTGGTTTGCCTATCGCGGCTGGAGTGTGCTTTTGCTCTCTCCTGTGGCAGCACTGCTCGCCGCGCTTATTTCCGGGGAACCGCTTCTGGCAAACTGGACGTCGACTTTCATGGGCGGAACGGCAAGTTTCGTCGGTCGATGGTTTCCACTTTTTCTGCTTGGCGGTATTTTTGGCAAACTGATGGACGACAGTGGTTCCATCACGTCCATTGCACGATATCTGACCGAGAAACTGGGCGTAAAACGCACGATGCTTTCCGTTGTGCTCGCATCGGCAGTCGTTACCTATGGCGGCGTCAGCGTCTTTGTTGCCTTCTTCGTTCTTGTGCCGATGGCGCGAGAGATGTTCAAGGCGGCCAACATACCGGCCCGGCTGATGCCAGCGGCCATCGGGCTTGGCGCCTTCACCTTCACCATGTCGGCAATGCCGGGCACGCCCTCGACAAACAACGCCATTCCGATGCCCTATTTCGAAACCACGACTTTCGCGGCACCGGGGCTTGGGATCATCGCCTCCATCATTACACTGGCCTTCGGCATGTGGTGGCTGCAGCGCGCCGAAGCCAAGGCGCGGGTTGCGGGCGAAAACTATGTCGATGACACTGGCGATCTTGAAATTACAGAGAAAGTCAGAGAACAATCGACACTCTCGGGTGACTTCGACCCGGCTGAATTCGAACACGGCGCACGCGCCGATAACCAGCCGCCGTTTTTCTTTGCGGTTCTTCCCCTGCTTGTCGTCATCGTCGTCAATTTCCTGATGGCGCTCATCATTCTGCCCCGCATCGACTTCTCGTTTCTGGAACAGGAGCCATGGGGAATCGATGTTGGCTCGTCAATTGGCCTGTGGGCGGTTCTTATCGCGCTGGCTGCGGCCATCCTGACCTTGATAGCGGTCAATTTCGGGCGACTGCGGGCAATCCGGGAAAGCCTCGACGCAGGCGCCAATTCCTCGGTTCTACCGATCCTAACCATAGCGAGTTTGGTCGGCTTTGGCGCCGTCGTGGCTGCGATGCCTGCTTTTGCTGTTGTTCGCGATGCGGTGCTCGAAGTGCCGGGCGGTCCGCTTGTCTCGCTGGTCGTCGCCATGAACGCGCTCGCAGCCCTCACTGGAACGGCATCGGGCGGCATGGCCATCGCGCTCAATGCGCTGGGCGAGGAATATATGCGGTTGGCGATCCAGTACGGGATCAATCCAGAACTCATGCACCGTTTGACCGTCATCAGCGCCGGTACGCTGGACGCGCTGCCACATAACGGCACGGTGTTGCTACTTCTACAGATCAGCAAGCAAACCCATGCATCGAGTTATTTCGACATGGTCATGACCGTGATTGTCGGCGTGATCATATCGCTCGTTGCGGTTTTCGTGCTGGGATCAATGTTTGGCTCCTTCTGAGCATGGCCATTATTGTTGAAAGGAAGTTGAAATGAAAAGGACTTCTCTACTGATTGCCGTCCTGCTCTCCTTGATGGCAAGCCCCGCATTCGCGCATCTCAACCCTGCAGAACACGGTTCGTTTGCTGCAGGGTTTTCCCATCCCCTGTCTGGTGCCGACCACATCCTTGCAATGATTGCCGTCGGCCTTTGGGCCTCGATGCTTGGCGGGCGCGCACTCGTCATCGTCCCGTTAAGCTTTGTGGGCGTTATGCTGCTAGGCTTCGTGGCGGCACTTAGCGGTGTATCACTCCCCTATGTCGAACCGGTTATCCTTGCATCGGTGATTGTGCTTGGCCTCTTCGTTGCTACGGCATTCCACGCATCGACCCTGACTGCAGCACTCATCGTCGGCTTCTTTGCATTCTTCCATGGCTATGCTCATGGCGGGGAAATCGGCAGCGCTGCGTTTCTTTCCTATGGTGCTGGTTTTGCTCTCGCGACGGCATTGCTCCACGTGGCAGGCATTGGTGTCGGTCTTGCAGCGGGCCGTATGCTGCAGGGACGTACGGGGCAGATAGTGATGCGGATAGCTGGCGGCTTTGCCGCCCTTAGCGGACTCTACCTTATGGCCGGGTGATGTGAGCGTCATCTTGCTGGATCATTCGAAGAGACAAGCTGAAGCTGATATTGAAAATGACGAGTCGGGGCCGGAAATGCTTATGCATTCTCCGGCGCTTCCCCTGCTGCATCTCATGCGGCTTGTCAGCCCCAGCCAGCCAGTCGGCGCTTTTTCCTATTCGCGCGGCCTTGAATGGGCAGTCCATGCGGGAACGGTCACGAACGAGGAAAGCTGTGCCGGATGGGTGTTCGGCCTTCTGGAACACAGCTACGCTGCGCTAGATGGCGCGATTTTCTGGCGCATGATCTCGGCATTGATGCGAAATGACGATGCAGAATTTTGCCGCCTGAATGACTGGCTTGGAGCAAGCCGTGAAAGTAGCGAGCTTGAGCTTGAAGATCGCCGCATGGGTGAATCCTTGCTCACGCTACTGTCTGAGCTTGGTGTCGAACGGGCACGCAGCTTCGCTCTGGAGCAACGCGCCACCTATCCCTCAGCCTTCGCCATCGCAGCTCATCACTGGGATATTGCGCCCGTCGATGCGCTACGCGGTCTCATGTGGAGCGTGGTTGAAAGCCAGATCATGGCAGCAATCCGCCTCGTTCCGCTCGGCCACACAGCGGGCCAGAGGATACTTATTGCAGGAGCGGCGAAGATTGAACGGGCGGTCGAAAAGGCACGTACGCTGAATGACGACGAAATCGGCAACACGGCTCCAGCACTGGCCATGGCCAGTGCCTGGCACGAGACGCAATATAGTCGCCTATTCCGGTCGTGAGTGCAGCGTTTCACGGTATCGTTTGAGATTGTCCTCTGCTGAAGTCGCATCGGCCGGCGCAACGGGAACCAACGCCTTGAAAGCATACTGACCGATCAGCATCACCCAGGTGACGAGCACGAATGTTGAGGTCAGCACCGGCATCCCGATCGGTTTCAGGAATATGGCGACCGAAGCCCAAAGCCATGTGGCCACCACGGCGCCGAAGATGGCGTAAAGAAAACTGCTCCAGCTAAAAACAAGGAAGAAGCCGCCAAGAGCAATTGCGGTCAAGGCTGCGTTATAACCGAAAAGCCCGTCGCGAATTGCGCCTTCCGGACCGCCGAATGCGGCGGCGACCACTGCTCCGGTTACAGCTCCCAACAGCCCCATCAAAGCGCTTATCCGGGAATGGATCGCGATACCGGCAAGGATGATGTAACCGGTGATCCAGTTATCCTGAAAGAATATCTGCCCGATGGCCGTACCGATGCCCATATACCAGGTCGGAAGCATATAAGGAACGGCATAGGAAAACTGTTCCGGCGACACCGGCTTTGCCATCGGACCGGCTTCTATGGCATCGAACTTGAGTATCGCAAACAGAAAGAGCCAGCCGACCAGCACGAAGGGCATTGTCAGTGGTGCGACCTTGTGCGGCCCCAGCAGTGCAGCGATACTGGCAAAAGCCATGGTGGAGAAAGCAGCACCACAGATGAGATAGATCGTCATGGCGAGCGACGGCAGGGCGCCGCTACGGAAATCCGCACTGGTGAAGGCAATCAGCGCAAGGGCGACCAGCGCACCATTAAACCCGAACAGGCCATCCCGGATCAGCCCTTTGTCAGCCTTGAGGATGATTGCCGTCAGCGTGCTGGCAACGACACCAAACACGCAGATGAAGGCGTAAATCCAGGAGTTGACCAGAATGGCGAACAAAATGACCAGCCCCGACAAAGGGTTGTTCTGGAACACCACTTGCCCGACACCGCGCAGCGTCCAGTCGACAAACCCCAGAGAAGGATGATCCTGCAAGGCATTGAGCTGCATGGATTTATTCCCCTTCTTTCGCAATCCTGACTAGAACAGAAAATAGCGCTGCGCCATCGGCAGAACGTCAGCCGGTTCGCAGGTGATTAGTTCGCCATCTACCCGCACCTGATAGCTCTGCGGATCGACCTCCAATTTGGGTGTCAGACCGTTATGGATCATGTCCTTCTTGCGGATCGATCGGATGCCCTTCACGGCAACCAGTTGCTTGCTGAGTTTCAGCTTCTCACCGATGCCGTCATCCAGCGCTGCTTTCGAAACAAAGGTAACGCCGGTGGACCCGAGCGCGCGCCCCAACACTCCATACATTGGCCGGTAATGGACCGGCTGGGGCGTCGAGATCGATGCGTTGGGGTCGCCCATCGGCGCAATCGCAATCATGCCGCCGATCATGACGAGGCTTGGCTTCACGCCGAAAAATTCCGGCTTCCACAATACCAGATCAGCCCGTTTTCCCACTTCGATTGAGCCGATCTCATGGGCAAACCCATGCGTGATTGCGGGATTGATCGTATATTTTGCGACATAACGCTTGGCACGGAAATTGTCGTTCCGACTGCTATCCTGGCTCAGCGGACCGCGCTGTACCTTCATCTTGTGAGCGGTTTGCCAGCAACGGAGCGTCGTTTCACCGATGCGCCCCATGGCCTGGGAGTCCGACGACATCATCGAAAACACGCCGAGATCGTGGAGAATGTCTTCGGCGGCGATGGTTTCACGCCGGATGCGGGATTCTGCGAATGCCACATCCTCTGGAATTTTCGGGCTGAGATGGTGACAGACCATCAACATATCGAGATGCTCATCGACTGTATTGATGGTGTAAGGACGGGTCGGGTTGGTCGAGGACGGCAGGATATTTTCTTCGCCCGCCGCCGTGATGATATCGGGCGCATGCCCGCCACCGGCACCTTCCGTATGGAAGCTGTGGATGGTCCTGCCTTTCATGGCGGCAAAGGTGTCCTTGACGAACCCGCTCTCGTTCAACGTATCCGTATGGATAGCCACCTGAATGTCTTCTTCGTCGGCAACGTTCAGGCAATTATCGATGGCGGCGGGTGTCGTTCCCCAGTCTTCATGCAGCTTCAGACCGACAGCACCGGCCCGAATTTGCTCACGGAGCGGTTCGGGCTTGCTTGCATTGCCCTTGCCGAGCAGTCCCACATTGATCGGAAGGGCTTCCACAGCTTCAAGCATGCGATGGATAGCCCAGGGCCCCGGTGTAACCGTGGTTGCGAGCGTGCCAACCGTTGGCCCCGTTCCGCCGCCAACCAAAGTCGTTGTGCCGCTGGCCAAGGCTTCTTCCGCCTGTTGCGGCGCAATGAAGTGAATATGGGTGTCGATACCGCCAGCAGTGAGAATCTTGCCTTCGCCTGCAATGACGTCGGTAGCAGGTCCGACGACGATGTTGACGCCGGGCTGAATATCGGGATTACCGGCCTTGCCGATCCCCGAAATACGGCCATCCTTGATACCGACATCGGCTTTGATGATGCCCCAATAATCGAGAATGATGACATTGGTGATGACCAGATCGGCTGTTTCGGCAGAAGGACGCTGTCCTTGCCCCATGCCGTCGCGGATGACCTTGCCGCCGCCGAAGGTTACTTCTTCGCCGTAGATACAGCGATCTTCCTCGACCTCGATGATGAGTTCTGTATCTGCCAGACGCAGACGGTCACCCTTGGTTGGGCCATACAGTTCGGCATAGGCCTGTCTTGAGATCCTCCCCATCTGTCCCTCCTAAAGCTTCCCGTTGATTTTTGCATTGAAGCCGTAGACTTCCCGGTCACCATCCAGCGCAACCAGTTCGACTTCACGATCCTGTCCCGGCTCGAACCGCACCGCAGTCCCGGCCGGAATATTGAGACGGAATCCCCTCGACCGTTCGCGGTCGAAGGCAAGTGCCTCGTTCGTTTCATAAAAATGATAATGCGATCCAACCTGTATCGGCCTGTCGCCCGTGTTCTCCACGGCGATGGTGCGCGTTTCGCGACCGTTATTGAGGTCGATCGACCCGTCTTCGATGAAATATTCACCCGGTATCATGATCGTCTCCTGAGGCGCATCCCGAAAACTGCGAGATGATTATCGGACAAGATGCGCGTTAAAAACCAAAGCCAGGGCGTTTCCAGGTCCAGGAAACGCTCTACGGAATGGGATTGTGAACAGTCACAAGCTTGGTGCCGTCCGGAAAGGTGGCTTCCACCTGAATGTCGTGGATCATTTCAGGCACGCCCTCCATCACCTCATCACGGGTGAGAAGCGTGGCCCCATAGGACATGAGTTCTGCGACCGTCTTGCCGTCGCGCGCGCCCTCCAGAATTTCGGCGGAGATATAAGCCACGACTTCCGGGTAGTTCAGTTTCAGCCCTCGTGCCTTGCGTCGCTCCGCAACCAATGCTGCGGTAAAAATCAGCAGTTTGTCCTTTTCACGTGGCAATAGTTCCATTTTTAGGCCCTCTCCAAAGTGAGTTATGTTGCCCAGATGCGTGGCACAGCCGCCGGCTTCCCCAGTCCGGTTTCGCGCAGAACTTCCCAGGCTTTTCGAAATAATGTCTTGGCTTCCGACATACGCCCGCCGAGGTAACGGCAAACGATCACACGCTCGAGCCGCGACACCGAGAACAGGTTTTTGGCTGCATCGCCGACTGCTTCGCGAATAGCGTGCAGCGCGCTTTCATCTGCCGGACCCGCATAAACCATCGTCGCGACAATCGGCTTGGCGCAAAATGCAAAAGCTGCATTCATTGCCGGATCGGCACCGTGAAGGCGAAACTGCTCGAACCAGATCGGCTTTCCGTCCCTGAATATTTCGACCTTTTGGCGAACTTCCCCCTTGTCGAAGCTTTCCTGACAGGCAGGCCGTCCGAGACTGATAATGTCCCAGCCCAGATAGATCGCATCTCCGCTCAGCGAGACTTGCGTGCTTATGGAGGCCTTTGCGCCATCAAAAACGATTGTTTCCTGCGGGAGATATTCGCATATGCCGCCCTCGCCCACCTCGATCCTGGTCGTTTGGCTGCTACGGCCCCGCTCGCTGCGATAGAATTTGGTGGCACCCGGCGTCGTCAGGACTGCCTTGGCGCTGCGACCCAAAAAGCAAGAAATATCAAGAACATCGTCACCGGCAACACCGCCGGGCGGATGAAGAAGATAGACATGTGCGCTGCCATCCTTCTCAGGATAGAAGGGTTGTTGTACTGCAAGCGGCCCCACGTGGCGTCGCCGCATGAGCCGCGTCACTTCACGATTATGCTCGAACCGCAGTTCAAGCTCGGCATGCCAACCCGCGCTCATTAGCGATTGCCACCTCTGTGTTCTCTGAGAACTCCGATGCGTTATCGATACAGGACAATAAAACCAAGGCAGGATGAAATATTCAGCCAGATTAACCCGACATATCATCATAGACAAGTTCAATTAGAGACTTGCGTGATACACCATCAACTTGTTCATTGGCGCACTACGCTAGAAGCTTCATCTATTTCATCATCAAAGGTCCACGAAGAAGGTGTACCTAACGCGCACCCAAGCGATCGATCACACGTGCAGGCAGATGAAGGGCCAGTGAAGCCTGCTCAAACGTACCCTGCCCGGCGGCTACGAAAGTATCGTCCATGCCTGCATACTCGTCTGTAATAAGCCTGCGCAGCAGATAGCCTGAACCCAGGAACTTGATCAGGGTATTTGAACTTGCGAACAGGCTGTGACCACCGCTATCGACTTGGGAAATATCAAGAACCTGAATATTCTTGTTCTGCAGGAAAGCGATATCAAAGCCACTGCCAACCCGCGGCTCTCCTCCCGCCAGTCTGCGAGAAATATCGAGGGCCCTGTCACGTCGCGATACGACAATCGTGAAAGGCTGGGGTAGATAGTCAATGTCATCAATCTGGCTGCGGAAGAGGTCAGGATCAAGATCGGGGGCAGCAAGCAGCACACCCTTGATCCGTTTCAATACGTTGCGGCGTTTATCTCCAGACAGCGTTCGCAAAGCTTCCATGACGACGACGGCGCCCATAGAGTGCCCTACGATAACAATGCCGTTGGCCTTTGTCTGTGCTGCCAGTTCAAGCGTTTCCGCCAACCCTCTGCGTGCGATGATCGCGCTGTCGCGGTCGTAGAGATATCGCGTAAATGCTGCGGCAGATGCCCAAGAAAAATGAACCGGCACCGAAGAGACGTCATAATCGTGGACGATCTGGGCATTGCGGAAAAGTCCTTCCGCAAAGTTATTGTTATAGCCATGAACGAAAATGAATATTTCCCGCTGCGACACCGGTCGGCTTGCCAGACGCCGGTTCAGCTCTGCAATCATTGCCTGCCGGTCCCGTAGTGGCGCATAGTTTGAGGCTATGAAATTCCTTCGAGGATCAGGCTTCACCGATGCCGTTTCGACATTTCCGGGACGATGCATCTCAGGAATATGCACGTCAATTGTCGAGAAATTCAGTACTTGAGACCTGTCGCGAGAGTAGGCGACACTTGGATCGGCCACTCTCTCCCGCACTGTCGCGACCGTAAACGGAACCACAGCGCTCGAGCGCGCTGGATCGGCCACATCCATTCCCAGACCGGTAATGGCCCTATTGCCAGCGCATCCTGCCGCGATATGCAGAACAAATGCGAGGATGAGAACTTGCTTCACATCATGCCCTCGCTCGGAAATCGAGGCAGAACGGCTCTTTTTCGCGATGGTTTCGCATTGTCGGCTCTTCGGAACAGGGAGCTGGTCAGCTTTTCGGCAGAGTTCCTTCGAGAGCTTCCTTAAGGCGCTGTTCCTGCTCAAGAGACAAGGACGTTTTCAAGACCCGTCCTCGCAGGTCAGGGAAATCGGCCATGACTCTATCCCATTGGATCTTGCGTAAGAGGACGAACAACGCCGACGAATTTTCCGGGATCGTTTCGCCCAGTGAAAGTATGAACTTGTCGTCGATCCCGTAATCGGTAAGCGAGCCCGACAGAGCCCCGGCACCTGCTCCGACTGCGCCGCCAAGCGCCATGCCGGCAAGCGGATTGAGAAAAATAAGCCCCACCAGTCCACCCCAGATCGCTCCTGAAAGCAGTCCCGATCCGGCACCCATGGCAGGCAGATTGTATTTCTGCTTTAGATGAACCTTGCCTTGCTCATCCCGCACGACAATCACCGCGTCTTCGAGATCGACCAGATACTCTTTTTGAAGCTGGTTGAGCTTCAAAAGAACGGCATCCGCCTCCCCCACCGTATCAAATCCAATAACAACCAGTTCCGACACGCCATGTCCCTTTCATAGATAAATCCGAAATGAAAACCGCTTATGGATCAGCGACGCCATCTTACAGTGCGAACATTGGTTATTCTGCCGTCTCTGGCCCGCACGGTGACATCATAGGTTCTGCGAGACCGATCAGCCCGGTAAAGAAAATGACTACCACGGCAATCCAGGGCACGAACATTGCGAAAGCCGCGTGACCTCAGCAGTCTGGCGCCTTCGGAGCACCGCACTCTGTGGCCGTTGTTGATCCGTACGCCGATTGTAACCGACTGGTTCTGGCTGAAAGCGGGAACCGTCTCGATTAGGCTCCCCATAGTAAGGATGGCAGTGAATGCGAGAATAGTGGCAACCGAATGCAGCTTCATGTTCCCCTCCAAGTAACAACGAACCACAACTCACAAGCCAAACCGGTTCACCAATTGCTCGAGCCGCAGCACAGGCATACACCTCAACGCAAAAGCGAGGCAGTTCGGGAAAACGTCATTAAAATAAGTTCTTATGGCGCCGGCTTGAGACGATCAGATCAAGAAACGCTCCATATAACCACTGTATCGATGCCGCGCAGTGCCGGCGCAGCATCGACATCTCATCACAGCGCAGTAACAAACCGGTCTCGTGACCTGGTAATTTCGCTACACAGGTCCCTTACGCCTTTCGCGATGCGTTCTAGCGGCAACGTGCTTCAAAAACGCGACCGTGCTGATCGCGATAGCGGCAGTACTGAACGCCGTTACGGGTTTGGGCGACACCTACGAGCGTGCCCGCAGCTGCCCCAATAGCAGCGCCGGTCAGCGCGCCGCGCGTGTCACCTCCAATGGCGGCTCCGGCAAGGCCGCCAATCGCAGCACCGCCGACACCATAGCCGGCCGTTCGCCGTTCGTCGGTCGTGCATCCGCTGGCAGCGGCGCCTATTACGGCCATCGTCAAGGCGCTGTACAGGATCATCCTCATAGAAATATCCTTCCCATTTTGATTATGCCCTTTGTCCGACATTACATAGGCCGCATATTGAAACGTCAAGATACTCTTACGCGAGGCGGAATCTTTTTAGAACCGTTCTCGTCCGAAATCTCAGATGTCAGTAAACAGGTACTTTTCTTCCCGCTGCATACCGGTCATTACAATTACAGATAGAATTTTCTGTACTTGATCCATGTTAACTTCATCATCATCAGCAGTCGATGCGAATAAATTTTATTGTAAGCCGCCGAAAGCTATGATCAGATCGCAAGATAATAGCTTTGTTTTTCCAAACATATGCTTCCAGAACTCTGGAAAGGGAACTGCATGGAATTGCTTAATCCCCTCGTCGACCCCGATGCAACATTCATTTCAACAGGCAGATTACCGCCCGCCGATCGCGTCATAAAACTCGTAACTGAGGCGCACGAGCGGTTCAGCAGCGTCGGACTTGGCAAGAATTCACAAGTGTACCCCGCCCTGGCAAACGTGTCCGAGAACCTGTTCGGTATATGTGTGGTCAGTGTAGACGGGCATGTATTCGCCGTTGGCGATGCCGATCATGAATTCACTATTATGAGCGTTTCCAAGCCATTCATCTTTGCCCTCATCTGCGATCTGATCGGTGCAACGGGTGCTCGCGAGCGATTGGGCGTAAATGCGACGGGCTATGCTTTCAATTCGCTTGCAGGCATCGAGCGCGACAAGGATGGACGCACCAATCCGATGGTCAATGCAGGAGCCATTGCAACTACAAGTCTGGTGCCAGGCAAGACCGAAGAAGAGAAATGGCGTTTCATTCAAGAAGGCTTGTCTCGTTTCGCAGGACGCGATCTTTCCGTTAATGACGAGGTCTACGTTTCAGCTTCGGAGACGAATTTCCGTAACCGCAGCATTGCATGGATGCTGGAGAGCACCGGACGCATCTATAGCAATCCCGTCGAGGCCGTAGAGCTCTACACGCGGCAATGTTCGCTGAACGTGAGCGCCAGAGACCTCGCAGTTATGGGCGCGACCTTGGCGCATGGCGGTGTCAATCCGCTGACAAAGGAACAGGTCGTCAAGCCTGATGTCTGTCACTACGCCCTAGCAGTGATGCTCACTGCCGGACTTTACGAAACGTCCGGAGACTGGCTCTACGAGATCGGGCTGCCTGGAAAAAGCGGCATCGGCGGCGGCATTGTGACTGTATCGCCTGGCAAAGGCGGTCTTGGCACATTCGCCCCTCCGCTCGATGAAGCCGGAAACAGCGTCAGGGGGCAGTTGACCGCCCAATTTCTGTCGCAACGGCTTGGGCTCGATCTGCTCATGTCGTCACCTGCGAACTAGGACATGTCTCCCGAAAGTGGAAACCGGTTTCGGAAGAAAGGCACATGTAAAAACAAAAAGATAGAGCATTTCCAATGACTCAGTCAAAACAGGAAGTGCTCTAGGACCAGACTGAACACATCGATCTGACTCATTGCGAGAGGGGATATCGGCAATGGCAGTTTCTACACCGACTTCACATACCGAAGAACGCAATTCATGGGTTCCAATGGTCGCCATTGCTTTTGGTCAGGCCATCATGTCTTTCAATGTCGCCTCCCTGCCGGTCGCGCTGGGGGGCATGGTCGAGAGTTTCGGCGTTGCGCCAACGGTCGTGGCTACCGGCATTGTAGCCTATTCGATGATCGTGGCAGGCTTCGTGATGCTTGGTGCCAAACTTGTGCAACGCTTCGGCGCCCTGCAAGTCTTCCGACTGGCCGTCATCGTGTTTGGCCTTGCGCAGATTCTGATGACATTCAGCCCCAACGCATCTGCCATGATTACAGCCCAAGCGCTGTGCGGCGCGGCGGGTGCCGTTATCGTGCCTGCACTCGTCGCCCTGATCGCTGAAAACTACCACGGTAATCAACAGGCGACCGCGCTCGGCGCATTGGGCTCTGCGCGCGCCGGTGCCGGTGTTTTGGCATTCCTGATCGGTGGCGTACTTGGAACCTATATCGGCTGGCGGCCCGTTTTCGGCATCCTCATTGCGGTATCTGCGTTGGTCCTCGTGCTCAGCTTTCGCCTGAAGCCTGATCGGGGACGACCAGACGTAAAGATTGATTCTGTCGGGGTTGTGCTCGCTGCGGCAGCCATCATCTCGATCAGTTTCGGATTCAACAATCTGAACGGCTGGGGGCTCATGCTTGCACGCTCGACAGCTCCCTTTAATGTTCTGGGGCTCTCCCCTGCACCGATCCTCATCGTTCTCGGTATTATGCTGGGTCAGGCTTTCTTTCTTTGGACGCGCCGCCGCAAAGCCAATAACAAGACGCCTTTGCTGCCGCTGCAGGTTCTGGATTCACCGCAGGAACGCGCTGCGGTATTTGCCATGTTTGCGGTCGTGGCGCTGGAAGCTGCATTGAATTTCTCGGTTCCGCTTTATATCCAGATTGTCCAGGGACGTTCGCCGCTTGCAACTGCGGTTGCCATGCTTCCGTTCAACCTGACGGTCTTCTTCGCCGCCATGCTGATCGTACGAGCCTATGGAAAACTCACGCCACGGCAGATTGGCCGTTTCGGATTCGGGCTGTGCGCCGTGGCTCTTATCTGGCTGGCCTTCGTCGTCCGCAATGACTGGAGTTCTGTTCCGGTTCTTTTCGGCCTGATCCTGTTCGGTATCGGACAAGGTTCACTGGTTACGCTTTTGTTCAACGTGCTGGTTACGGCATCGCCGAAAGAACTTGCCGGAGACGTCGGCTCCTTGCGCGGAACCACCAACAATCTTGCAGCCGCTGTGGGTACTGCCGTTGCTGGGGCTCTGCTCGTCGGGCTGCTGAGCAGCGCCGTTATGCGACAACTGGCTCAGAACCCAACCTTGCCGATAGAGATACAATCGGAAGTCAATCTCGACAGCATTACATTCGTCAGCAACGATCAGCTGGAAAGTGTCATTAACGCCACGTCTGCAACGCCGGAGCAGAAAGCCGAAGCATTGCGGATCAATACAGAGTCTCGCCTGCTCGCTCTTAAAATCGGCTTTCTCATCATGGCCGGTCTCGCTCTCGTATCGATCCTTCCAGCCAGCCGATTGCCAAACTATCGGCCCGGTGAAATCCCGGAACCATAGGGGCAGGCAGAGTTGCTCTATCCGGCTCTTTTTACCCACGCACTTCAACCAGAGCTGTTCCAGTTAAAGCGGAGTCGCTGGAACAGCTCTATTGTTCGCGGGAAAAGCCGAATATCTCCGCAAACCAGCTTGTTGCGGAATACTGCGCGCAGAAAGTCAGAGCAACGATCGCGATCGGAACGCCAATAAAGGCTCCGAAGACACCCCAGAGCGAACCCCAGGCGAACACGGAAAAGAGCGTTGCAAATGGCGACAGGGAAATTGTCTTTCCCGTCAATCGAGGCTCTATCACGCTTCCGATGACGGACTGTATGATGTTCAAACCGACAAAGACTGCGAGCACCCATTGCCAGTTGGCAAAGTGCGTGAAGGCAAACGCGGTAATGAAAAGCGTAGCGATCAGCGGTCCGAGGAAAGGGATGAAGTTCAGGATGAACGCGACAAATCCCCAGGTTTCGGCAAAGGGCAAGCCGATCAAACGGGTCAGAAGCCAGACAAGCGAGCCGGTCGCAAGGCTCATCAGAGCCCTGAGCAGCATGTAGAACCGGATTTTTGCGGCAGCTGACTGGCTGGCGCGCAGGAATGAATTCGCAGCCTCCTGATTTTTTAACTGCTTGATCCGCGCGCGAAACTCGTCAGTTTCGGCTAGCCCCAACAGAACATAGACCAGCGCCACGAGCCAGAAACTGAATGTATTGTTGAGGCGGGTTCCTATCGATTGGAGCGTCCGCAAAGTCCAGCTTACGCTGAAATTTTCCGACCACAGAACTGATGCCGCGATGCCATGCCCATCAAGCCACGTTGTGAGCTGCTCATAGAGGAGCTGATACCGAACTGCATCGATCAATATGCGGCGGCCAACCTGTCCGACAGTCCATGCAATCAGCCATCCAAAACCGAGCAGAAGGAAAACCACCAGAAGAAAAGTAACCACCAATGCCAGATAGCGCGACATGAACGACGAAAGCCCGCGCTGGATCGGCCAGACGAGCATAATGATAAACAATGCAAAAACGACCGGTGCAAATACCGCGCCGCCGTAATGGAGCAATGCAATCAGGACGCATCCTGCAATCAGGATCAGTGTTGCATTGCCAGCCTTCAGCATAAAAAATCCCCGTCCCCAGGCATGAAATCAACTCATGATTTCAGGGTATTCTTGTGAATTTGACCGTCTTTCATCACGACCGCCAGCGTCTGTTCCGGCTTTTCAAGCACGTGAATATCATCGAGCGGATTTTCATTCAGAACAAGAAGATCGGCAAAGGCACCCGGCTCTATGAGACCGAGCTTGCCGGGATAGGGATTGCGCAGATTGGAAAGTGCCAACAGTTCAGCATTGACCGATGTGGCCGCGCGAAGCACCTCTGCATTCGAATACCACTGGCTCAAATGTGTCAGCATGAAGTTCTGGCGTGGGGTCAATGCGGGCGAGAAAAGAACGTCGGAGCCCCAGGCGGTCTTAATCCCGTACTTGCGAGCGAACTCATAAACCCTTGGCGTACCGGCAAAAAGCTGCTGAATTCGTTCAGCACCGGGACCTGTTTGTGACGCTGCATCGTCCATCGTCAGGAAAGGCTGCATACTCAACCAGACGTCCTTTTCCGCGAACATGCGCGCGGTTTCCTCATCCATCAAATGCGCATGCTCGACACAAGCAGCGCCCGCCCGGATGGATCTCTGGACTGTATTCGATGCATAGGCATGCACCGTGACATAGGTGTTCCAGTCCTTTGCCACATCGACCGCAGCACGAATTTCGTCCTCGCTGAATGTGGACATATCCAGCGGACTGCGCGGTGAGGATACACCGCCGCCGGCAACAATCTTGATCTGCGATGCCCCCTGCAACAATTGCTCGCGCACACGCATCTTCAGATCGCCGGCATCATCGACGATCGCCGCAGCTCCTATCAACTCACCAGTACTAAGTTTGCCACCATCGCGCGGAATTTCCGTTGGGAGTCTGAGATCACCATGGCCGCCGGTGGTTGTTATCATCGCACCTGCGGGAAAGATGCGCGGACCGGCGATGATCCCGGTATCGATCGCACGCTTGAACGAGAATGTCGGTCCACCCAGATCTCGCACCGTTGTAAAGCCACGCAGAAGCGTCCGTTCCGCCTCTGCGGTAGACGCTGCGAAAATTATGCCGAGATCTCCTTCCAGAAGAACCGGCAACGGCACCGCCGCATAGACCGCATGCCAGTGAGCATCGATCAGTCCCGGCATCAATACGCGGTCGCCACAGTCGATGACCGTCGCGCCTTCAGGCGGCGCACTGTTGGCTGTATCGACGGCGGTGATGCGATTGCCTTCAATGAGAACCTGAACGCCGGATTTCAGCGTGTCAGCCTTGCCGTCGAAAAGCCGCGCCCGCGTCAGGAGAATTTTCGGGGACTGTGCGAAAGATCGATCCGCAATCATCGTCGCTGCGGCTGTCGCCGCTGCACCTGCGAGGAAGTGTCGTCGCGACAAACGATCCAGACGGCGGGAGACCTGTTGCAATATCGGGTTGGAGCAGCCGCAGCCATCACCATGAATGAAATGTTGATACTTTGAACCCAGTCTAAACATTGCAACTCCCACTTCATATGTTTATTCGAGACAGCTAATTGATTATTTTAAAGTAATACACATCGATAAACCTGCCCCTGACATCGTTCTCGACGCGACCTCTGATTTCAATTTTATTTTTCGTATTTATTTCTCTTCCGCGCCAGATTTCCCGCTCGATCCGAACTCTCGTTCTTCCGGTGTGATCTTGGAAAATATATTGGGCTCTTCTGGCATTACTCTTAATCGAACCGGTAAGCACAACACGGGTTCCAACAGGCGTCCGGGTTATGGCATTCGCCGTAATTGTGTTTCGGATTTTAAAGGAATCCAGAAACTGGGCATGTGAAACACTGAGAGAACCTAGCGAGAAGAGGCCCAACATCAGTGCAAATTGAACCATATGCCGTTGTGTCGAGGTCATAAACTTCATCTCCTTGTAGCAAGGATCAATTTTTTCTTCTGTCTCAAAGAAACTGCTTTTGATGATTAGCTTTATTGCATGAAGATACAAGACAGATTCCTCGGTAGAGTTATGAATCTCATAGTCTGATCTACCTTGTTTGCCGGAATGGCTAAGCGCCTGGTCATCTGATGCTGGAACCTGTCCATTCCGACCAGATGCAATCACAGGATATTCAACGCGTTAGGAGAGTTGACCACGACAGCAGGAACCGGCAGCGGTCTGGCCCGTTCATTTCAGCGGCGGGTGAGAAACCTAGAATGGATAAGTGCCATGTACAAATTTTTGGCAATCGCGGCAGTGATTATGTCAGCTCTTGTTTCCGCCGTCCCGGCCCAAGCGCAAAGCATCGAGATCGGACCAAACGGCATTCAGGTAAACCCGGATGGAGAACGTCGGATAGATCCTGATCGTCGCTACGATCGTGATGAAATCAGCGAGCGCAGGGCCGCAAGGATCGCGCGCAACGAAGGAATGGACGAAGTCGAAAGCGTTTCACGACGTCGAAACGTATTCGTCGTCAGGGGAATAGACCGTCGCGACAACGATATGCGCGTGGTGATCGATCGTCGTACTGGCGAGGTGCTCGAAGTGCGCTAGAGACCCACGGCCTGCAGGATATCAGGTTTTGGGGGCGATTTGCGCCGGATTTTGTTCCTGAGTATGAGAGCGGGCTGCCGTAGAGTAACCCTTTGCGGCAGGCGTGACGTATTTCGGGAAATTTCATCTCGTCCCGACGGGATATCATGAGAATAGGCAAACTTGGCATCACAAACTCTGAATGAGAACACCCACCTGCGGCCTGCTCGTAAATCAGGGTGTTTCTCATCCGACCGTGTTCGAAAGCTAGAGCGGTTCCAGTTAAAAAACGGAGCCGTGGAGCCGCTCTAGCTATTTGTTTTCAAGCATTATCCAACGCATCAAAGCGGAATAAGAAATCAGTCCGGTAAATTGATTTCCTCGCGTAGATGCATCGTACTTTTGCTGTAATGCTCTAATTCTGTTACCGGCCACAGAAAACGTGTCCTTACCTACAGCTTCCACGGTTTGCCGTTATTGTCCGGCATTCTGTCTGGGGAATATCCAGTGTGATCTACCTTTTGACCTACCTGCGTGGTGCACAGGCTCCGTGTCTCCCGTTTTCATCGGATGCAACATACTCTTGGCAATCTGTGTTTTGTTCACTCCAAAGCGTAAATCATCTTTATATTAGTGCATGCAAAATGGACTGCCGCGCGTCGGCACGTTACCAATCGGATTGGAACGCGCAGTCAGCCTCCGTCGGATATGCAAGGTCGATATCACATGAGTTGGTCAGCAACATAAGGAATGGCCTCATCGCCTTCCGGTAGCTGAAGTCATCACTCTCAATCGACCGCATCGACGTAAAATTTTTCACAGGATGACGCATCATCCCGTGTTTCAGTATCAGTTGATTGCAGCTTTATCCCGCCCACCCAGATTCTCAATTTGGCTGGTAATCTTGTTCAGGTCGGCATTGAGGAAATCCTGCTCGCGCTGGCGCAGCCATTGGTCAAGTTCGGGCTTCGTTGCCTGCGCCGGTGCACGGGCAGCATTCTCCAGAAGAAGCGGAAAGGTCTCCTTGAGAAACTTTTCCTTTGAGCCGCCCTTTTTGCTATCGGACGCGCAGATCATCGAGATCGCCGCGTTGGCTATCGCCTCGGTCGCCTGGAGACGCGCTGCAAGGTTTAGGATCAGTTGGTGAAGATGTTCAATATCGGTCATGGTTCTATCCTGACTGGTTGGTTCTATTATGATGCGGTGAAAGCGATCTATTGGGGACAAATCACTGAACAGCACCTGGCCTGGCCGGGTAAGTTGATGAGCTCTTCGCGCAAGTAGAGCCTGCCATCGCCCTTCCTTTTGGTTTTGTGACGAGGCTCCCGGTTTTATCCGGGCGCCTGTGTTTGTGTGAGGTATCGGCTTTTACCACTTCATCTTGAAGCCGACGGTTGCCTTCAGCGCATAGCTGTTGGCGAAGTGGTTGAGCGAGGTGTTGATGGAGCCCTCGCCATAGACGGCGTATTTGTTGTCAGACCAGGCATAGGTGCCGCCGCCGCCGATACCCGCCCATGTC
>WPCJ01057013.1_pt1 | contig 33771 bp, 29 predicted proteins | sample 5399831 | NCBI WGS metagenome assembly WPCJ01 (sample SAMN12869470, study PRJNA574797) | sludge metagenome | isolation source: wastewater treatment of pH10 | place: China:Beijing | collected 2019-05-20 | reverse complement strand
GAAGAGGATATTTTTTTATCCGGATGAAATATTTTTAATAATAATAATATTTTAGATTATGATTTTCAGCCTGATTTTTTGTTTATTATTCTAACATATCTCGGTGATTTTTATGATTTAAGTTTATTTTTTCTTATTATATTTTTTTATTATATAATTTTATCTAAAAATTTTATATTTAACTATAACCTAAATATACTTTTGCGTATTTTTTTCAATAGTATTTGTAGTATAAGTATCTTTTATTTTTTTGGAGGTGAATCTTTAAGTTTAGATTTTTTTTTAATTACAATTACATTCTTGTTTTTAGAAATGTTTTATTTATGCTTACTATTTTTTTTCAAACTTAAATATAAAAAATAGTCTAATAAGAGAAATGGCTGAGTGGTCAATAGCGGCAGATTGTAAATCTGTTGACTTTGTCTTCGTTGGTTCGAATCCAACTTTCTCTAGAAATATTATTTATGTTTGTTAACAAACATTTAAATAAAACAAATAATATTTTTATTTCTTTAATGGGTTTATTATCAATTTCAAACAATGTTAATGCAGCAAAAGATTTTAGCGGTTTTGCAGAAGCTTTTTCTAATTGACAGTTAGGATTTCAAACTCCAGCTTCCCCAGTATTTGAGGGAATTGTAGCATTTCATGATGATCTTATGATTTTCTTATCTCTTATTTTTGGATTTGTTTTATATGTATTTGCAATATGTCTTATACGTTTTTCTAATAAAAATGCAGAAACTCATCGTTTAATACACGCGTCTGTATTAGAAATAGTATGAACAATAATCCCAGCAATTATTTTAATTATTATTGCAATCCCGTCTTTTTCCCTCCTTTATTCAGTTGATGAAATTGTAGAGCCTCTTTTTACAGTAAAAGTAATCGGGCATCAATGATATTGATCTTATGAGTTTTTAGATCCAGAAGTTGTAGCTCAATTATATAATGATGAAATTAGCAGTCAAAATTTTGTATTTGAAACAGAAGGTTCAAGTAGTTTTGATAGCTATCTTCTTGCTGACGATGAATTATTAGCAGGGAAAGGATTATCATCACGTCGTTTATTAACAGTAGATAATCATCTTTTTATACCTACTTCAACAAATGTACGTGCTATGGTAACTTCAGCAGATGTAATACATAGCTGAGCTCTTCCAAGTTTAGGGGTGAAGCTCGATGCATGTCCAGGACGTTTAAATCAAACAGCGATGTTTATTAAACGTGAAGGTCTTTATTATGGGCAATGTAGCGAAATTTGTGGAGTAAATCACGGATTTATGCCAATTGGAATTGTTAGTTATGAAATTATGCAATCTTCAAAAGGGCGTATGGAAGATATTGAGATTTTATTAGCATCATTAGAAGCTATTGCAGTCGAATAGATTTTAATCTTTGTAATTTTCAAAAATAGGTATTTTTAGTTTTTTTTCTATTAGAAAAGCAGAATTGAGTAATAGTAGCTCGACGGGCTCATTCCCCGTAGGCAAAGGTGCAAATCCTTTTTCTGCTATTTATTCAAGATCCTCTTCTAAAATTATATTTATAGATTTTTGATAAAAGAAAATAACTTTATTTTGTGATGAGGTTTTACCTTTTTTATTATAGTGAGTTTGATCCTGGCTCAGAATGAACGCTTGTGACACGCTTTACACATGCAAGTCGAACGTTAAAAAGTAATTGCGAAATTACTTTGTAAGTGGCGAACGGGTGCGTAATACTTAGATAAGATGCCTTTAAGTTAAGTTAATAAATATATAAAAGTATTTTAAATGCTTAATAAAAACTTTCGAGAGAAAGTTAAAAAAAGATCTATATGGGATCGCTTAAAGATTTTTCTAAGGAGTTTTAGGTTGTTGGTAAGGTAAAAGCTTACCAAGCCGATAATGCTTAGCCGGTCTGAGAGGATGATTGGCCACATTGGGACTGAGACAAGGCCCAAACTTATATAAGGCAGCAGTGGGGAATCTTGGACAATGGGAGCAATCCTGATCCAGCGATGTTGCTAGGGTGATAAACGGCTGTAAAAAGAACCAGGTCGTAAAACTCTGTTGCCAAAGAAGATGATGACATTATTTGGAAAAGTAGCCCTGGCTAACCTCGTGCCAGCAGCCGCGGTAATACGAGGGGGGCGTGCGTTATTCATACAAACTGGGCGTAAAGCGTCTTTAGGCGGTTTTTCGTGTGTTAGCATCTAAAAACCAAAACGTTATTTTGGAAAGTTTGCTAAAACTGTTTTTCTAGAGTTTGTGAGGGGTTGGTAGTATTTCTCCAAGAGGGTTAAAATTCTTAGAAAGGAGAGAGAGGGCCATCGGTGAAGACAACCAACCATCATTAACTGACGCCAAAGGACTAAAGCATAGGGAGCGATAGGGATTAGATACCCCTGTAGTCTATGCCTTGACTAATGAAAGTGAAACGTTGGGAAATTCCAACTGTTGCAGCTAACGCGTGGAACTTTCCGCCTGAGGAGTACGGTCGCAAGGCTGAAACTCAAAGGAATTGACGGGGGTCTTTTACAAACGGTGGAACATGTGGTTTAATTCGATGATCCGCGAAAAACCTTACCAGTTTCAACTAGGTGTTGCATGGCTGTCGTCAGCCCGTGTCGTGAGATGTGTCGTGAAAACGCGTAACGGGCGCAACCCTTACTTATAATTATTGATAAATATTTCTTGATTTTTATAAGCTTTCTTCTTTAGGTCTTTTTACTCGGGAAGTATATTGTTAGCTAACTAAGAATATAGTTCTTTAAATAGATCGAAAGAAGAACATTGGGGATGAGGTCAAGTCGTCATGGCCTTTATAAACTGGGCTACGCATGTGTTACAATGGTTGTGCCAAAGAGTTGCGAAGATGTGAATTGGAGCAAATCTCAAAAAAACAACCTAAGTTCGGATTGTAGGCTGCAATTCGCCTACATGAAGTCGGAATCGTTAGTAATCGTAGATCAGCACGCTACGGTGAATATTTTGGGGCCTTGTACACACCGCCCGTCACGTCTGGGGAGTGAGATTGGCTCGAAGTGGAAGTCTTTTGAAAGAATCAAAAAGTAGTTTAAATTTTATTAAAATTTTACTACTTTTAATTTTTTTGGAGATGGCATGACAGACAGATTCATAACCGAGATGAAGTCGTAACAAGGTAATCATAGGGGAACCTGTGGTTGAATTAAGTTTTTATTAGAAGAGTAAATCTTAAATCTTAAATTTTCGGGGCATTGCATAGTGGATTAGTGTATCTGATTTGGGGTCAGGAGGTCGTAGGTTCGAGTCCTACTGTCCCGAAAAACGAGTATGCATTAATGGTAAATGGTCTGCCTTCCAAGCAGCAAATATGGGTTCGATTCCCATTACTCGTAAAATAATTATATGTTTTTCTATTTAGAAAAAATACTTTCTTTTATAGCAATGATAGTACCTGTTTTATTGGCTGTAGCTTTTTTTTCCGTATATGAACGTCATGTTTTAGCGGCATTACAAAGACGACAAGGGCCTAATACTGTTGGATTTTATGGTATTTTTCAAGCTTTAGCGGATGGATTAAAATTGTTAATTAAAGAGTCTATTGTTCCTAAAAGTTCGAATACGATAATTTTCTTTTTTGCTCCAATTTTTACTTTAGGTCTTGCTTTAGTCGGATGAAGTGTTGTTCCTGTAGGGGAAGGGGCATTATTAGCAGATTTTAATTTAGGGGTTTTATTTGTGTTTGCAGTATCATCATTAAGTGTGCATACTGTAATAATGGCAGGATGATCAAGTAATTCTAAATATGCTTTTTTAGGAGGTTTGCGTTCAGCTGCACAAATGATTTCGTATGAAGTTTCTTTCGGGGCAGTAATATTATCTGTATTACTTGTAGCAGGAAGTTTAAATTTTTCAAATATTGTTGAAAGTCAAAAAAATGTTTGATTATATATTCCTTTATTACCTGTTTTTATATTATTTTTCATTAGTGCTTTAGCAGAAACAAATAGACATCCTTTTGATTTACCTGAAGCTGAAGCTGAATTAGTTTCTGGATATAATGTAGAATATTCTGCTATGGGATTTGCTCTTTTTTTCTTAGGTGAATGTAGTAATCTTATTTTAATGTCAACAATTACTGCAATCTTGTTTTTAGGAGGTTGATATCCTTTTTTTGATTTTGCTCCTTTTACTTGAATACCAGGGACAATTAATTGTGCGATAAAAACAATGTTTTTTATAACATTTTTTGTAATCGTGCGCGGTGCTTTACCTCGTTACCGTTATGATCAATTAATGCGTTTAGGTTGAAAAGTATTTTTACCTATAGCTCTCGCTTTAGTCTTACTTTATGCTTCAATTTTAATATCATTTAATGCTACTGTAGAATTTATTCGCTAACAAATGTTAAACCAACAGCAAGAATTTTTAAAAACAATAACAGCATATTTTCCAGAAAGTCTTTATTATTTAATAAAAAGACAATCATTTCTACGAATCTCAGAAGATCAGATTTGAAATGTAATCTATTTTTTGAAAAATCATACCTATAGCTCCTTCAAACAATTAATTGATCTTTCTTTTGTTGATTATCCTGAGCGTAAATTTCGTTTTGAAATATTTTATCATTTATTATCTATAAAATATAATTCACGTTTAACAGTAACATCTTCTTTTGCTGAAGGGGTCTATTTAGATTCAATTACTAATATTTATCCTGCAGCTAATTGATATGAACGTGAAAGTTGAGATATGTTTGGGGTTTTTTTCAAAAAACATCCTGATTTACGCAGAATGTTAACAGATTATGGGTTTAAAGGGCATCCATTACGCAAAGATTTTCCTATGACAGGATATATTGAAGTACGTTATGATGATTTCCTTAAACGAATTGTATATGAAGAGGTAAGCTTAACACAAGAATATCGTATTTTTGCTTTAGAAAATAATTGATTTGAAATTAAACCTACAACTTAAAAATGACATTTAAACAAATTGATTTACAAATTCAAATAAAAGCCTTTCACCCTTTTTATATTAATCGTTTTGTGAGCTTATCTCAAATGGAAGCTCAAAAGATTAATTTATCGGAAATGAAAAATGTCTTTTTACCTAAAAAAAAAGAACATTTTACTGTATTACGTTCTCCTCATGTGGATAAAAAAGCAAGGGATCAATTCGAACGTATTACGCATAAACGATTATTAGCTTTAAAGTTACCTTATCAAGGACCTTTAACAATTAAACAATTGCATCAGTTTTTATCTTTTTTACAAACAATTAAAGTTGGGGTGTCACTTGCATATACGCTTAAGTTAAAAAATTAAATTAAACGTTCAAATAGCTCAGTTGGTAGAGCGAAAGACTGAAAATCTTTAAGTCGGTGGTTCAAATCCACCTTTGGACAAATATTCAATAAAATTAAGCCCCTTTCGTCTACTTGGTTAGGACAGTACCCTTTCACGGTGAAAATACGGGTTCAAATCCCGTAAGGGGCATATATTATATATGTTTATTCAAAATTTTTTTAATTACACTCCTTTAGAACAATTCGATGATGTGAGCTGAGTATATTATGATCTTCTTTTAGAAGGGGTAGAGTCATATTCAAAATATGTTTTTGAATTAGAATATGATATCTTTTCTTTAACAACTCTTAATGGGAACTCTATAGTAACAAATTTAAATTCAACATTAACTATTTTTAGTATTATTATATTATTAATAGTTACAAAAACTATGGGTTATGCTTTTTATATTAATGATTTTTCACATTTATTTCTTTTAGCATTTATCCATCTTTTTACTGGGTCAATTATCTTTTTTTGATTTGATGATTTTATTATTGATACTTTTAAAATATCAAATGAAGATGCAGGCTCATTATTTTGAAATGATTTAGGATCATTATATTGAAAAACACAATTTGGTGGGGATATTTCTTTAATCTTTAATCCTCAAATTAATTTTGCTATCGTATGAGATGAAAATATAATTTCATTTTTAGCAGCATTTTTATTATTTGGTGGTGCTGAAGAAGAAGAAGATGAAGATTTTATTTTAGAGGAAGAAGGTAGCGATTTTGTTGAAGATGTTGTTGCGCCAATTTTTGTGTCAAATATTGGAAAAGATGTAGAGGATAATGGAGCGCTTTTCTTAAAAGTTTGTGGGGTTTTTGCTTTTGTATTAACCAATAATTTAATGGGGATGCTTCCATATTCTGATACTGGAACAAGTAGTTTAATATTAACTTTTTGAGTTGCGTTAGCTGTATTCGGGAGTTTAATATATATTATTATAACTAAACATGGAGTTAGCTATCTTTTTGGTTTATTCTTACCTTCAGGAGCGCCATTAGCGTTAGCATTTCTTTTAATTCCAATTGAATTTATTTCATATAGTTTCCGTTTAGTAAGCCTTTCTGTTCGACTTTTTGCTAATATGATGGCGGGGCATACTCTTTTAAAAGTGATTGTAGGATTTAGTTGAACTATGATTCTTATGGGAGATGTGTTTCTTATAGCAAATTTATTTCCAATAGCTATTTTATTTGTATTAACATTTTTAGAACTTGGGGTAGCTGTGATTCAAGCTTATGTATTTACAATTTTAACTTGTATGTATTTAAAAGATATTTTTGTAGCACATTAATTTAAAAATAATGCCACAATTAGATATTGATCTTTTTGATGATTTTCTCTTTTTTGCTTTTGTATCTCTTTTATTTGGTATAGGTGATGAAGATAGTGAAGAAGGCGTAGTTGAAGTAGGAACTGATGCCTATTTAGCACAATATTATATTGAGACCAAAAAAACTTTAGCGGAACAACAAAAAATCGTAAAAGATCTTTTTGTAGCTTCAGTTTTAAAAAATAAAATATAAACATTTTTTAAAATCGAATTACTGATGGATAATATATTATATTTTCAAAAAATGCGACAATTTTTTGTACGTAAAGGAAAAAAAAGTAGAATTGAAAGTAATTTTAAAGAATATCTTATACAACGTGCAGTTATTAAAAAAGATGATTTAAATATTTTACTTTCGAATGCTTTTTTAAATTCAGTGCCTTATATTAAATTAAAAACACGCCGCAGAGGTAAACGCGTTCGTTATAAAGTAGATTTTTTAGAAAAAAAACGTGGTATGAGTAAGGCGTTATTAGCATTTTCTAAGAATATTTCAAAAGAAGGCCCTTTTTCCAAAAATTTTGAAAAAGAATTAGAAAATTTGAGCTCAGGAAAAAGCCAAATTATGGTAAAACGTAATGAAATGCATCGCGTTGCTTTAAAAAATGTACCTTATAGCTGATTGAAAAAAAAACAATTAATCAAATAAATCTTCAGTAGCTCAGGCGGTAGAGCGGATGGCTGTTAACCATTAGGTCGTTGGTTCAATTCCAACCTGAAGAGAATTTAATTCATATTTGCTTTCCGTAATTTTTATTATAAAAACCAAAGAAATTAAATATATAGAATTTTCTTAATCGATTCTTTGAAAGAATAAATTCATAAGACGAGCAAAAGGGGGATACCTAGATCATAGGGACGGACGTAAAAATTACGAAAATAATGTAAGGAAATATTTTATGATTTACATTTTTCCATGAGGAAAACCTTCTATAAATAGAGACTTAATTAAGTATTAAGTTGTCAGCCGAGTGAAGTGAAACATCTCAGTAACTCGTATGGAAGATATCAACGGAGATTTCGTTAGTAGTGGTGAGCGAAAACGAAGTAAAGCAAAACTAAAAATTTTTGATCAGAAAAAAGAGATTTGCAAAAATCTATGAAACTTTTACTGGAGAGGGTATGAGTCCCGTATGATTTAAAAATTTTTAATAATAGAGTAAAACGGAACACGTCAAATTCTGTTTGAATATAGGGGGACCACCCTCTAACTTTAAACCTAACCTATGATTCGATAGTGAACGAGTACCGTGAGGGAAAGGTGAAAAGAACCCAAAGGAGTGTGAAAAGAACTTGAAACCTTTTGCTTTCAATCAATGGAAGTCCTAAACAGGATGACCTTTTACCTTTTGCATAATGGGCTAGCAACTTCTTTTTTCATGCGAGCTTAAACTAAATAAGTGGAGGCGTAGTGAAAACGAGTCTGAATAGGGCGTATAGTATGAAAAAAGAGACCCGAAACCAAGTGATCTACTCATGAACAGGTTGAAACTTGTCGTAAAAGACCGTGGAGGACCGAACCCACGTATGTGGAAAAATACGGGGATGATTTGTGAGTAGGGGTGAAAGGCTAATCAAACTTGGTAATAGCTGGTTTTCCGCGAAATCTATTGAAGTAGAGCATTTCATGAATTTATCTTGGGGTAGAGCACTCAATGGATGAGGGGGGTTACACGCCCTACCAAGTTCAAGGAAACTCCGAATACAAGACTAAATACTATATAATAGTATTGAAAATATGAAGTGGACAGATCTTGGGCGCGAAGGTCCAAGATCAAGAGGGAAACAGCCCAGATCGTACGCAAAGGCCCTAAAAAAAGATCTAAGTGATAAAGGGGATGTTTATGCTTTTACAACCAAGAGGTGGGCTTGGAGGCAGCCATCCTTGAGAGAGTGCGTAATAGCTCAATGGTCTAGCATTTTCACCCCGAAAATGTAGAGGGACTTAAGATCTTAAGCCGAAGCGGCGAATCCAAACTATAAGTTTTGGATGGTAGCGGAACGCTCTGAAGCAAAATTAATTCTTTGCTGTGAAGTAAAGAAGACGATCAGAGATGACAATGCTAGCATGAGTAACGACAAATAATGTAAAAACATTATCGCCGAAAGCCCAAGGGTTTCAAAGCAAGGATAAACCGCTTTCGAGATAAACGGTCCCTAAAAGAATTTGTGCGAAAGCTTTTCTTGATGGGTTCTTAGTCTTTTCAGATTAATAAAGCGTAAAAAAGTCCTATGAAATTATGAGATTTTTTATACCTTTTTTCGTTTTCAAGAAAAATATAAAAGACATAAAACCGTACTAAAACCGACACAGGTGGGCAGGTTAAATAAACTAAGGCGCTTGAGAGAATGATGTTGAAGGAACTCGGCAAAAAGGCTCTGTAACTTCGGGAGAAGGAGTGCCCATAAGAAATATTTATAATATTTTTTTAGAGGTGACACTAAAGAGAGGGGGGCGACTGTTTAGTAAAAACACAAGGCTCTGCTAAATCGTAAGATGATGTATAGGGCCTGACACCTGCCCGGTACTGGAAGGTAAAAATAACGTGTGCAAGCACTGACTTAAAGCCCCAGTAAACGGCGGCCGTAACTCTGACGGTCCTAAGGTAGCGAAATTCCTTGTCGGGTAAGTTCCGACGTGCATGAGTGGTGTAACGACTTCCCTACTGTCTCCAACATTACCTCAGTGAAATTGAAATGTCCGTGCAGATGCGGACTATTTGTGACTAGACGGAAAGACCCTGTGCACCTTGACTAGATCTCTGTATTGCTGCTAAAAAAAGAATGTGTAGTTTAGGTGGGAGCCTATGAAAATTTTCTGAATAAGAGAATGAGGCGTTCGTGAAAGACCATCCTTTCTTTATTTTAAAGGCTAACCTATAATCATAGGAACAGTGCATGGTTGCTAGTTTGACTGGGGCGGTCTCCTCCTAAAGAGTAACGGAGGTGTACAAAGGTAGGTTCAAGCTAAAATATTGGCTGTGGAGCGCAAGGGTAAATGCTTGCTTAACTGTAAGACGGACACGTCAAACAGAAACGAAAGTTGGTCCTAGTGATCCGATGATCTCGAGTGGGAGAGTCATCGCTCAACGGATAAAAGGTACGCCGGGGATAACAGGCTGATGACTCTTGAGAGCTCCTATCGACGGAGTCGTTTGGCACCTCGATGTCGGCTCATCGCATCCTGGAGCTGAAAAAGGTTCCAAGGGTTAGGCTGTTCGCCTATTAAAGCGGTACGCGAGCTGGGTTTAGAACGTCGTGAGACAGTTCGGTCCCTATCTATCACAAACGTTGGAAGATTGAGAGAAGCTGACCCTAGTACGAGAGGACCGGGAAGGGATAACCTCTGGTGTATTGGTTGTTATTCTCATAGCATTGCCAAGTAGCTACGTTATACCGAAAGAATTGCTGAAGGCATCTAAGCAAGAAATTGGGCTCGAGATAAATCTTCCTTAAGATATGTAGAAGACTCCTACATAAATAGGTTTTGCGTATAAGAATTGAAAAATTTTAAGCGTAAAAATACTAATGTATATCGAAATGAATATATTTTTTTATCATGTCTGTAGCTTAAAGGATCAAAGTATTAGACTACGAATCTAATGATGAAGGTTCGATTCCTTCCAGACATAAAATTTAGTACAATGAAAAAAAACACACATCCTTATTTAATCGATACTAAAATTCAATTGAAAGATGGGTCTATTTATAAAAAGAAGTGACTTTTTTTCCGTGCGAGCCTTCCATTAGAAGTAGATACAAACTCTCATCTATTATGAAAGAAGACTGTGTTAATGTTTGGAAGAAAAGATCTTCAACAAAACCATGTCAAACAAAAATAATGCCAACATATCAACAATTAACAAGAAAACCTCGAGCAGCAAAAAAACGTTCACAACGTCGACCGGCACTTCAAAAATGTCCTCAGCGTAAAGGAGTATGTATTAAGCTTGTTATACGTACCCCAAAAAAACCAAATTCAGCTTTACGTAAATTAGCTTTATTACGTTTAAGTAATCGAAAACGTATTTATGGTTATATACCTGGTGAAGGGAAGCATAATTTACAAGAACATTCTGTGGTCTTAGTACGTGGAGGTCGCGTGAAAGATTTACCTGGAATTAAATATAAATTAGTGCGTGGGGTTTATGATTTTGAAGGGTTAAAAGGGCGTAAAAAAGGTCGCTCTAAATACGGTACTAAAAAAAGCTCTACATAAACATTTACGCGGGGGTATAGCTCAGTTGGTAGAGCACTGGATTTTTAATCCTGTGGTCTTGGGTTCGAACCCCAATACCCCCATTAAAAATAATGGTAGCAAATATTAAAAAAACTACAGTACATCCATTTCATATCGTTGATAATAGCCCATGACCTTTTGTGGCTTCACTTAGCGCGTTTTCTATGCTTTTTGGTTTAACTTTATATATGCACTCATATAAAGTAGGATTTTCACTCTTCATTTTAGGTTTATTAGCAACAATTGTTAATGCAACCCTTTGATGACGTGATATTATTCGTGAAGGTACTTTTGAAGGAGCTCATACAATGACAGTTCAACATGGACTTCGTTTTGGTATGATTCTTTTTATTGTATCTGAAGTTATGTTATTTTTCGCATTTTTTTGAGCGTACTTTCATGCTAGCTTAAATCCAGTTCCAGAAATTGGATGTGTATGACCTCCTAAAGGGATTGAAGTAATTAGTCCGTGACTTATTCCTTTATTAAATACTACCCTTCTTCTTACATCAGGGGCTTCTTTAACTTGATCACATGCAGCTCTTATTGGGGGATATCGTTTAGAGGCTATTACAGGATTACTTTTTACCATTGTATTAGCAGTGTTTTTTACAGCCTTTCAAGGATATGAGTATTTTAATGCGCCTTTTAATATTTCAGATGGTGTTTATGGAACAACTTTTTATATGTTAACAGGATTGCATGGAATGCATGTTATTGTAGGAACTATCTTTTTAGCAGTGGCTTTAATTAGAATTGTATATCATCACTATACAACTTCAACCCATATTGGATATGAAGCTGCAGCATGATATTGACATTTTGTTGACGTTGTATGAATCTTTCTTTTCTTGGTTGTATATACTTGAGGAGAAGGGATTTAAACTACTTGCAGGAAAAAATATTTGTTTTTCATAATAGATCTTTTGAATAAATAAAAAAATAATGAATTTCACATTTAATTTATTAATTAATAGCAACATAAGTTCGAATGTAGTCCTCCATCAATTTTTAGAAGTGGTTATTTTAATCGCGATGATAGGGATGGTCGGGATATTATCAAATAAAAAAAATTTATTAATGTCAGTAATTTCTATAGAAATGATGTTCTATGGACTTAATATTGTTTTTGTAATAGGCTCACTTTATTTGGATGATATGACAGGCGAAATCGCTGCCATTTTTATTTTAACTTTGGCCGGAGCCGAATCTGCGTTAGCTTTAGCTCTTATTACAGCTTATTATAAAACACATTATACAATTAATTTAAAGGAAGTTGCAGACTTCAATTAAATTATGAAAAAGTATTTACCGTTCAAAAATTTTTTTTAACAGATTTTTCTATTTTTTTGCACTGAAATTTTAGTGCTTATATAAGAATTTTTTTAGTAATATATTTTAAGTTTTTTGAATTATTTTATATCAGGTTAAGCAGCTTGACGTAATTCTTTTAATAAAGCATCTAAAAATATGCGTTTATATATTTTAAATCTTTATATAAGAATACACCAATCTAAAAATTTATATGAAATATGATATCGTAGTTGACAAAAATGAGAGAGTAATTTTTTCAACAGATAGTCGTAACGTTTCAAAGGGGGAATAGCTTAATGGATAAAGTTTTAGCTTGTCACGCTAAAAATTGCGGGTTCGAGTCCCGTTTCTCTCGATAAAATGAATAATAATTGAGATTAAAACACTTTAATACTAATTATTATCAAAGATTAGCATGTTTTCATGCAGAAATTTCACTTGTACTAAATTTTAATCAAGCGAGGGTTGAAATTTTCTTCATGGTCTGAAAAAGACCTGTAACTTGATTCAATGCCAAGCATGTCTAATAGTTTAAAAAAGTAATTTTTGACATCAACATATAGCATTAACACATGAGCTCGTCGTTGATTATTATCAACCAATCATAAAGATATTGGAACACTTTATTTAATTTTTGGAGCTTTTTCAGGTGTTTTAGGGACAGCAATGTCGATCTTAATTCGAGCTGAATTAGCAGGAACAGGAATTCAAGCATTAGCAGGAAATCATCAACTTTATAATGTAATTATTACTGCGCATGCTATTTTAATGATTTTTTTTATGGTTATGCCTATTTTAATTGGAGGTTTTGGTAATTGATATGTACCTTTATTAATTGGAGCTCCAGATATGGCTTTTCCACGTATGAATAATATAAGTTTCTGATTATTACCACCATCATTATTACTCTTACTTCTTTCAGCCTTAGTTGAAACAGGAGCAGGAACAGGATGAACAGTTTATCCACCATTATCTGCACTCCAAGCACATTCAGGACCCTCAGTAGATTTAGCTATTTTTAGTTTTCATCTTTCAGGGACAAGTTCTATTTTAGGTGCTATTAATTTTATTGTAACTATTTTTAATATGCGTGCACCTGGACTTTTTATGCATAAAATGCCTCTTTTTGTATGATCAGTATTAATTACAGCGTTTTTACTTTTACTTTCATTGCCAGTGTTTGCAGGAGCCATTACAATGTTATTAACAGATCGTAATTTCAATACAACATTTTATGATCCAGCTGGAGGAGGGGATCCTGTATTATATCAACATCTCTTTTGATTCTTTGGGCATCCAGAAGTATATATTCTTATTCTTCCAGCTTTTGGGATTGTTAGTCATGTTGTATCACATTATGCAGGAAAACCCGTTTTTGGTTATTTAGGAATGGTTTATGCTATGGTATCTATTGGGATTCTTGGATTTATCGTATGAGCACATCATATGTATACAGTAGGTCTTGATGTAGATACACGTGCATATTTTACTGCTGCAACAATGATCATTGCGGTACCGACAGGGATTAAAATTTTTAGTTGAATTGCTACTTTATGAGGTGGAGCTATTAATTTAGATCATCCAGCTATGCTTTTTGCAGTAGGGTTTATCTTTTTATTTACAGTAGGAGGGTTAACAGGAATTGCTTTAGCTAATGGGGGTCTTGATATAGCATTACATGATACTTATTATGTAGTTGCGCATTTTCATTATGTGCTTTCTATGGGAGCTGTTTTTGGTATTTTTGCAGGATTTTACTATTGATTTGAAAAATTTTTTGCTATCGAATTACCGGTAATAGCTGGAAAAATTCATTTTTGAATGACTTTTGTAGGAGTTAATTTAACTTTTTTCCCAATGCACTTTCTTGGATTAGCTGGTATGCCACGTCGTATTCCTGATTATCCAGATGGTTATTTAGCATGAAATCAAATTGCAACAATTGGAAGTTACATTTCATTTTACGGACTTATTTTCTTTTTTTTTATTGTTTGATTAGCTTTTTTTGGAGGAAATGCGGAAAGTAAAAACGAGGGCCATATAATTCATAAAGGGTTTAAATTGTCAAATTAAGATTTAATTAATTTTGGAACTTTAACGAAATAAGTGAAATCTTTATATTAAGCTTATGTGTTATCTAAAACTAAATATGAAACTTGACACAAGAAGCTAACATGTTTTGTAAAAATATCAATTAAAATAATGGGGTACATTAATAGGCGGTAAAATTATTTTATTATTTTTATCAACACTCTTAGCTCAATTGGAAGAGCAATAGCCTTCTAAGCTATTAGTTAAAGGTTCAAATCCTTTAGAGTGTATTTTGTGATATATTTTTGATCAGAGTATATTGGAGTCGTTAATAAAATTAATTAAGGGTTTACGATATAGTCTATGCAGGAATAATTAAAAACACTTACAAGCTAATTTGAATAGCATTAAATGTTAAATTTTATGAATTTTCTTTTGTTTTTAGGGAAAGGTGAGGCTTTACCTTTGTGATTTTCTGAAAATATTTTATTATTAATTTTATTAATACCTTTATTATCTATATTTATAATTTTTTTAACATCATCTTTAGGGAATAATACTACTTATCAAATTTCGTTAGCATCAAGTGTAATATCATTTTTTTTCTCTTTGATTTTATGATATTCTTTTGAAGAAGTTAAAGGTGGGTTTCAATTTACATATACACTATATGTTATACCTTCATTACCTATGGGATTACGTTTTGGGGTTGATGGTATTTCAATTTTTTTTGTTTTATTAACGAATTTATTTATTTACTTATGTATTTTAAGTTTAAATGTTAATACACTTCGTTTACAAGAAGTATTATTGCATCTTCTTTTTTTACAATGAGGGGTTTTGGGTTCCTTTTTATTTTTGGATATTTTAGGGTTTTTTCTTTTTTTTGAAATGACTTTAATTCCAATTTATTTCTTAGTATTAGTTTGAGGTTCAAGAGAGCGTCGTATCCGTGCAAGTTATTTAATTTCCATATATACTTTATTAGGGTCTATTTTTATGTTCTTTAATTTATTATATATTTATTCAAAAACGGGAACTACAGATTATGAATTGCTCTTAACCCTTATTTTTACTGAAGAAGATCAAAAATTTTTATGATTAACTTTTTTTATTTCTTTTGCCGCTAAAATTCCACTATTCCCACTTCATATTTGATTACCTGAAGCTCATGTGGAGGCTCCAACTTTAGGTTCTGTTCTTTTAGCAGTATTACTTCTTAAATTAGGTACTTACGGATTAATAAGATTTTCATTACCTTTATTTCCAGAAGGAACCTTATTTTTTGGACCGTTAGTGTCTACTTTCGCTGTTATGGGAGTTCTTTATACTTGTTTAACGGCGATACGTCAAATTGATCTGAAAAAAATAATAGCATATTCTTCAGTAGGTCATATGAATGTTGTTTTATTAGGGATTATGTCAGAAACAATTGAAGGTTTACAAGGAGCTATATTTCAAATGCTAAGTCATGGTGTAGTATCAGGAGCTCTTTTTTTTGCTGTCGGTACAATTTATGAGCGTTATAGTGTACGTTCATTAAAATATTTTGGGGGGTTAACTTATTTTTATCCGCTTTTTGCAATAGTTTTTTTAATTTTTTCTATGGCAAATATAAGTTTTCCGTTAACAAGTAGTTTTGTAGGAGAATTTTTGATTTTTATGGGACTTTTTCAACAAAGTTTTTGAGCAACTTTTTTTGCTTCAACAAGTATGGTTTTAGGTGCTGTTTATACACTTTGAACTTATAATCGTATTTTTTTTGGAAATATTAAAGTATTATCCTTAGTTGCATATAAAGATCTTAATAGAAAAGAAGGTGCATTGTTTACAACTTTGATTTTTATTCTTTTTGTAATGGGAATATATTCATATATTTTTCTCGATACAATGTTAGTGGATTCAATAAATCTTTTAGAGCATGCTAAAGGAGGCCGAACAATTAACGGTCAATTAAGGCTTGTAACAAGCGTTGATTAGGCTTGTTATATTTAATAAAAGGGTTTATACGTAATTGTGTTAAGCTTATATTCTTTATTAATAAGCTAAGTTGATTAAGATTTTTTTTATTCTGTGAATTATCTATTAGTTTAATTATATCAGATTTTAAATAAATATTTTTATTTCAATAAAGAAATCTTGGTGATAAGTTTTTATCAGTAAGAAGAAAAGTTAAAGCATTTATATTTAAAATAGGCGCATTATCTTTATTTCTGAATAAAACAACATTACCTTTTAATAAATGTTGTAAAGGTTTCATTGAATTATTCGCGGTTAAAAAATTAACAATTTTTTTTGAAAGGTTTATCACTTTTAATTTATGTTGAATAAATGTATTTCTATTTGCAATACGATCCTTTGGTTGGAATGTATCTGTCATCATAAAAAGACCAAAAGAATTTGTATTTTCAAAAAATTGTTTAATATCTAAAGTTTTTTGACGAAGGCGGAAACTTCGAATTTCACGTTTATCTATACTATAAAGTTTCATTATTTTAATACAGGTAATTTTGACGTTGTTAGTAAGAAAGTTTTTTCTTCGTGAGTTAAATTTTTAAATAAAAAATCAATTTCAATTTTTTTTACATCCGTATTAATACCTAAACCTAATTCAATAGGATAAAATAAAATTAATTCTGTTAATTTTAAGGAAAAATTATGTGTCATTTTTTTTGTTAAAGCTTTATGAGAAATTCCTTTAAATTTTTCCATACGAGGTAATGCAAGATTAAGACTATCAAGAAAATCGCAAAGATTTTGTTTTCGTAAAGTTATTTTACATCCTACAAGTGAACCTTTTCGTAATTTTCAACTAAGTATATTTTTTGAAGAAAGCGTAGCTATACATTTTTGATTAGTTAAAAGCTCCATAGCTAAGAAAAATGGCAATGCTTTTTTTTTATTAAAATCAATATCTTTTAGTGAAAAATTTAAAATTATTTTATGTATTTCAGCTTTTTTATGGATGTTATTATATGGAAAAATAGTAATATTATTTAAAAAATCTATATGATTTTTTTTTTCAACGAATCTATTTAAATTATATGTATAAAGGTCTATAAGCATTTTTTAAAGTACATGACGTCCAGCTAAAATCAGTATTTTTAAAAATTTTTTTCTACGTAATTTTCTAGAAACCCATCCAAAAATTCGAGTTCCTATAACACGTTTTTTTTTATTAACAATCAATACGACATTATTTTCACAACAACTTGAAGATCCGTCTAAAAAGCGTGTTTCTTTACGTGCACGTGTAATTAATGCTAAATGAATTTGGCCTACACGAACTTTACGTATTAAGCGTAAACTTTTTACTGAAACTAAAATAAACTCTCCGGGATATGAAAATTGACGATTAAATCCGCCAAGTGTTTTAATACATTCAACAAAACGAGCACCAGAATTATCCATAGTTTTTAATCAGGTTTGAACTTGAATCATTTAAAGTTTAAATTCACGAGAGATGACTTGCGCTTTCATAGGTAATTTACGTATTGTAAAATTTAAAGCCTCTTTTACGGAAAAGGAATCAAAGCTTTTTACTTCAAATAAAATGCGACCAGGTTTAATTATACATACTCAATGATCAACATTACCTTTACCACGACCCATACGAACTTCTTTTGGTTTTGCTGTACGAGCATAATCTGGGAAAGCTCTAATTCAAACTTTTCCTTTTCGTTTTAAACGTCCTGTAATTGTTCGACGTACAGCTTCTATTTGGCGAACAGTTAAAAAGCCTTTTTCAAGTGCTTGTAGTCCGTAATCACCAAAACAAAGCTTGTTGCTTTTATTTTCATAAGTATTTCTTATAATTTTTCGATTAGGTTTTCTAAAATAACGTGGAGTAGGATTAATCATTATCTATGTTTTTTATTAAAATAAATTTTACGTAAAAGAGTTTTTTTTACTTGAAGTTGTTTTGAATAAGCAAAATATTTTAAAATACTTTGTTTAAGTAATGTACTAAAACTAGGTTTATAACGAATTCAAATACGAATCCCTAAAGCCCCTTTTCGATTGATTGCTTGAGCGCTACCACATTCAATACGATTGTCGATGGTATGAAAAGGTAACACTCCACGTGATCCAATAATAGCTTTGGTACGACGTCAACGATTTACACGCCCTTTAAAAGAAATTCGAAATCCTGAAATTTCTTCACGTTCTGCAGCAAAAGTTTTTGCTACTTTAATAATAAATCGTATGAAAGATGTTTCTTTACGATTATGCGGACGTGCACCAATTTGAAAGGCAAGATATTTTGCAATAAATCTAGCATTTTTAAAAAACATTCCAATAAAACATACACGAATTAAATCTTTAATATAAATACCAATATATTTATGTTTATTTATTAAATCACGATCAATTGTTTGTAAAAATAATCGAGGGCTGCGTTTTTCTCTTTTTTCAAGCAAACGTTCTAAATTAAATGCATATTTAGTTAATGATAGTGCATTTATATAAAATATTTTAATATTTTTTTGAGAAATTATACTAAAAATTTCTTTAATCTGTGTATGGTTTAAATAATTATGATTGAAGACTAATCGCTCATAATCAAAGATTTTACGTGCATTAATTATTGAACGTTGTTTTCTTTTTTTTGAAGCTAAAATATGTGAAAATAAATTTCGTGTTTTATTTTTATTAAAAGGATGAAAAAATTTTTTAGTATCAATTTGTTTTTTAATAGACTTTTTAACTTGACTTGAAGGGTTAAAATTATTTTCAATTTTTTTATAAAAAGTATATAATTTTTGAACATTAGTTACTATTTTTTTTTCTTGAAATCATTTAGTAAAAACTTTGAGAAATAAAACACGTCACTCTTTTTTTTTTATTTTAAAGATTTCTTTGGCATTTGCAAGGATAAGTCCATTAAAACTATTATTATTTTCTTTTTTCAAAAGATTATAATTTAAAAAATTATATAATTTTAATAAAGATGCTACAGAATCTTGGTTTTTTCCAATTTTTGAAAGATATTCAATTTTATCCTCTAAGCGCAATAAGATATATAATATTTGCGTAAAATTATTATGGCGTTTTGTATTTTTTTTTATTAAACGTGCTGTTGTATAAGATTGAAATTTATTTTTTGGAAAGATAAAAAAGGTTTTTTGTTTTCGAGTTAATAATTTTTGATATGATTTATGCGCTAAATTATTTGTTTTTTTTCAAATAAAAATTCGAGATGAAGTTTGAAGGTGTAAATTATTATAAATGATTTTTTTTCAGATATATGAGGGTAATACCGTATTTGAAAAAAAATTACTATACATTTTTTTAATACGATTTATATAATTAAAAGATAATGTTATAATACTATTTGAATTAAAAATAAACTTATTTTTTCAATTCATTTTTAAAATTCGGGTATAAATATTAATAGTCCTAGTAATATTAGTGCTATTAATAGCAACATGCTCAATTAAAAAATAAAGAAATAATTTTAAAATAAAATTTATTAAATATAATTGAGATTTTTTACAGGTCACTTCATAAAATTTAGGTTGAGGAATAAAAAAACTGGATTTATAGTTTGAAGAAAAAATCTGAACTAAATTTTTTCTCATATTTTCATGTTTAACAGGTTGAAGGTAAGGTGTTTTAACAAAAAGATATATTTGTTCTCGAATTAAAGTTTTATTAAATGTAATAAGACTCTGGATAAATTCATTGAGAAAAAAATGATATTGACGTGATTTTTTTGTAGCTATAAAAAATAATTCTTTATTTAAACTTAAACAAGGTTCACTTGCACTATAAACAGTATTTTTTTTTCCTTCAATATTAGATTTTAAAGTTTGAGAAAAACCGTATTGATTTAAATAAAAAGCATCTATTTTATGGTTTATTATAAATTTATTGTAATTATGAGTCTTTGTAAAAGTCTGGAAACTTTTGTTTTTTTTTATTATACGTGATTTTATTGAGAGTTTATTAAAAAAAGTAATAAACTTTGGATTATAAAAATGAAAAGTTTTTTGTGGAAATTTATGTTTTCAAATATGAAGTTCTTTAGTCATTATGAATTCAAATTATAAGAATTTACTATTTTTTTTGAATAGAATCTTCTTGATTTTTTGATATCAGATTCTCTTTTTCTTAATTTTAATGTTTCTTTACGACGTTTAGTACGAAATTTATAAAAAAATACAAAAATAAATAAAGTGCGAGAATTATATTTAAATAATTTTAAATCTACTAATAAAACACGTTTAGTTGTAGATTTTTTAGTATAAGGGTATAAATAAAAAAATGCTTTAAAAAAATCTTCAATTTGTTTTTGATAAAAAAACAAATTTTTTCAATTATTTGTAGTTTCAAATCAACTTGAGTTTCATTTACGATTAATACCTACGCGTAACCCATTAGGATGTATTTTTTGACCCATTATCTAAAAATTATTTTTTGCGTTTTTGATTTAATTTTTTACGTGTAGGCGCAAATTCACCGACACGATGACCTAGCATATCTGAAGTAACTGTAATAGGAAAAAAACGCATACCATTATAAACATTAATTTTTAATCCTATCATTTGTTTAGTTAAAACTGTTGCTCTATTTATTAAAACAACTTCTTCTTGTAAATGAACTTTATGATGTTGTAACATAAATTCAGGATGGAGGAAAATAGGTTTTCAATTCACACGTGCCATTTTTTTTATATTTTTTGTTTACGAGAACTTACAATTAAAAGATTTTTTTTTCGTGGATTTCGTGTTGGTTGCCCTTTAGTTGGTCTTGCATAAGGCGTTACAGATGGACGTCCACCTTTAGTTTTACCTTGACCTCCCCCATGAGGGTGATCAACTGGATTCATAGCAACTCCACGAACCGAAGGACGTTTATTTAATCAACGTGAACGTCCTGCTTTTTTTAAATTGATATGAATATGCTCTTCATTTGAAACAACACCTAAAGTCCCTTTAGAATTAATAGAGATTAAACGTTGACTTCCTGAAGGTAAACGTACGCGCACATGGTTTAAACTAGGTGTCTGTAATATTTGACAAAAACTTCCTGCTGCACGAGCAAATAGCCCGCCTTTACCAGGAATATTTTCAACATTATGTATTAAATCTCCAAATTCAAAATTAGCTAAAATCGAAGAATCTCCTATGTGAAATAATACATTTTTTGTACGTGAATTAATGCTAATTACTTTTTCAAAAATTTTTAACCCTTTTGGAGCTAAAATATAAGAAAATGAAGTGTTTTCAGATTCGTTTTTATTATTTAAATGAAAAATTTTAGCTATACGTCCTGAACGATTAGGATCATATTCAAAATTGGTTACTATACCTTGATCAATTGTACGTTTTCAGTCTATGTAACGATATAATTGTTTATGACCACCTCCTTGATGGCGGACTGTAATTTTACCTCTATTATTGCGGCCTGCAAAATGTTTTAAAGCAGATAATTTTTTTAAGGATGGCTTATATTTCGAAAATTTCATTATTTATTTTTTTTCCTTCTAGAAGGAACATTGACTAATGTTAATTATATTTGGAGTAACATTATTAAAAGATAAAAAAATACGCTATGCTTTACCATTATTATATGGTATTGGAATTTCTTCAGCAAAAAAGATTTGTTTAGAATTAGGGTATGCTCCTAATTTAAAAATAAAAGATTTAACTGAAGAACAGCAATTTGAAGTTGCTAAAAAGATAAAAGAAGAATATCGTTTAGAAAATAATTTAAAAGAAGAAGTTAAAGGTAATATTCAACGTTATATTACTAATGGGAGTATTCGAGGGTTTCGTCACCGTAACAAATTACCTGTTAGAGGTCAACGTACACAATCAAATGCAAAAACCCCACGTAGAGTAATTATGGGTATTGCTATTAAATTTAAAAAACATTAATTAAAGATAGATGGCCGAGTGGTTTAAGGTACCGGTCTTGAAAACCGGCGTACGATAAGTACCATGGGTTCGAATCCCATTCTATCTGATTTGGCGATTATAATTCAATTGGTAGAATGCCGGTTTGTGATACCGTAAGTTGTGGGTTCAAATCCCACTAATCGCCCGTACTCGGAGTATAGCCAAGCGGTAAGGCATCGGTTTTTGATACCGACACGCAAAGGTTCGAATCCTTTTACTCCAAAATTAAAACTAATGAATCATTTTTTAGAATTGAATTTTATAACATATTCAACCTTATTAATAGCAGTCGGTTTAGCGCTAATAATTTCAACTGTTGTTTTAGCATTATCTTATATTGTAGCTACCCAAACACCTGATCCTGAAAAAACTTCTGCATATGAGTGTGGATTTGAACCTTTCGAGGATGCTCGTAATCGTTTTGATGTACGTTTTTATATAGTTGCGATTCTTTTTATTATTTTTGATCTTGAAGTAGCTTTTCTTTTTCCATGAGGTGTTACTTTAGGTTGAACAGGTTTTGTAGGTTATGGCTTAGCTGTATTTTTTTTAATTCTTTTGACTATAGGATTCATTTATGAAGTTGTAAAAGGGGCGTTAAATCCACAATAATAATTTAAAATGAGTGTAAATTTAATATCTATTACTATTAATAATAAGGCTTATCAAGTACGTGCAAACGCATCAATATTACAAGCTTGTGAAGAAGCTTTTATTGATATTCCAAGATTTTGTTATCATGAAAAATTATCTGTTGCAGGTAATTGCCGTATGTGTTTAGTTGAAGTAGAAAAATCACCCAAACCTGTTGTTTCATGTGCAATGCCAGTGTCAAAAAATATGGTAGTTTATACGGATACACCTTTGGTAAAAAAAGCTAGAGAGTCCGTATTGGAATTTTTGTTAATAAATCATCCTTTAGATTGTCCTATTTGTGATCAAGGGGGTGAATGTGATTTACAAGATGAAACTCTTCAATATGGTTCTGATCGTGGACGCTTTTTTGAATTTAAACGTAGTGTTGAAGACAAAGAGTGTGGTCCTATAGTGAAAACTATTATGACCCGTTGTATTCATTGTACACGCTGTGTGCGTTTTTCTGCTGAAATTGCTGGTCAAGAAGTATTAGGTTCTTTTAATCGTGGGCAAGAAACTGAAATAGGAACATATATTCAATCTTTTATACAAACAGAATTATCTGGAAATTTAGTTGATCTTTGTCCAGTAGGGGCTTTAACTTCTAAACCGTATGCTTTTATAGCTCGTAATTGAGAATTACAAAAAGTAGATTCGATTGATTTTTTTGATGGTGTTTGTTCAGATATTATTGTTCAAACACGTCAATCTACAAATCCTCAATATGAAAATGGTAAAATAAATTATAAAACAAAAGATGAGATTGTACGAATTTTACCGCGTTTTAATGGTCTTTATCAAGATAATTGAATTTCGGATAAAACTCGTTATGCTTTTGATGGGATTAAAAAACAACGTTTACAACGACCATTATGTTTAGATAAAAAAATTTTAACTAAAAATATTACTTGAACTGATTTTCTTTTTGATATAACAAACCGTTTATCACGTAATATTTATCAATCATGAGAAAGTAAATCAATTAATTTTATTGCACCATCAAAAATTGGAGCTATAATTGAATCAGGTGTTGATCTTGAAAGTCTATATATTTTAGCTACAACATTGAAATTTTATGGGAATGCTGATATTCAATATGGGGATATAAAATCAAATTTAAATATTGATGCACCCTTCTTTTATAATTTAAATCGAGATTTATTGTCATTAGAAAAATTAAATGCTTTAATTTTAATCGGTGTAAATACACGTTTTGAAGCGTCATTAGTAAATACAAATTTACGTAAACAACAATTAAATAGAGCTTTACCTTACGCATCTATAGGTGTTTTTGCGAATATGAAAATTAAAATGACTCAAGAAGGTTCAAGTTATAAAGCCCTTATAAATCTTATTGAAAACAAATCATTATTATTAACAAAATACTATCTTTTAGAAAATAGTTCAATAATCATGGGGGTTGAAAATTTAAAATACGCTAATAGTCTTATTTTACAAAACCTTACACGTATTTTAGGTAAAAAATTGTTTGTAAAAACCAAAAAAGGTGAACGTTTAGGATTATTACATTCAAATGTTACTTCTTTATCATTTGCTAATTTAGGAGTAACTGCTGGGGTACGTTCAAGTTTTCATTTAAAAAATGTTGAAGATAAAAAATTTAATAATTTGTTTATCGTACAACCTTATGAAGTTTCTTCAAAAAAATGAATTTCTAATTCTGTTTATACAAATGTTATTGGATTAACAACACATAAAGTAAGTAACATTACTTTTGATCATTTAATTCCTATCAAAACATTTTATGAAAAAGATGGTTATTTATTTAATATTGAAGGACGCTTACGTAAATTTTATAAAACGGTATCTGCACCTTTAGATTCACGAAGTTTAGAAACATTTTTTTTTGCATTATGCCGTGTACAATTTTTGCCTTCAGAATGATTAGGTGTTTTAAAAGCTTTTTGAATGTTTAAAGAAGAAATGCCTGTAACTCTTTTAGCAGAAAAAAATGTATCTAATTTTTTTTTTAATGTATTATCATATTCAGAAAAAGCTTTTACAAGTAAAAAAGTATTTTTTATTCCAACAATAAAAAATTTTTATATTACTGATACTATCTCTCAAAATTCATCTACTATGGGAGAATGTTCGTTATTTTTAAATTCACAGTCAAATTTTTAAATCAACCTTTAACTGGTTGTAGGCCTATAGTTTAATGGTTAGAACATGCCGCTCATAACGGTAACGTTGTAGGTTCAAGTCCTACTAGGCCTAGAAAATTAAATTGTATGTTTTTATTATAAAAATATAATTTGAATATTGATTAAATGTATTTACTTATTTTAACTTTACCTTTATTAAGCACAATCTGTGCAGGATTAGCTGGGCGTTGAATAGGTGGTAAAGGAGCAGCTTTTTTAAGTACAACATTGATTATATTAACGTTTTTAATATCAACGTTTGTATTCTATGAGGTAGCTCTTTTAAAAACACCATGTTTAATCGAACTTTCACCATGAATAATTACTGAAACTTATAATCTTAAATGAGGATTTCTTTTTGATACACTTACAGCTGTAATGTTAATAGTTGTGACCTCAATTTCAAGCTTAGTGCATCTTTATTCAACAGAATATATGGGGCAAGATCCACATTTGCCACGTTTTATGTCCTATTTATCTTTTTTTACCTTTTTTATGTTAATCTTAGTTACAGCAGATAATTTTATCCAAATGTTTGTAGGATGAGAAGGTGTTGGATTATGTTCTTATCTTTTAATTAATTTTTGATTTGGGCGTATTCAAGCAAATAAAGCTGCTTTAAAAGCTATGATTGTAAATCGTATAGGAGATTTTGGATTAGCTATAGCAATTTTTACTATCTATTTATATTTTCAAACATTAGATTATGGTGTTGTCTTCAGTTTATCTCCTTTTTATAATCAAAATGTGTTACCTTTTTTTGAAATTAAAATAAATTTACTTGATTTCATTGGAATTTTTCTCTTTATTGGGGCAGTAGGGAAATCTGCACAATTAGGTTTACATACATGATTGCCAGATGCTATGGAAGGTCCTACACCAGTATCGGCCTTAATTCACGCTGCAACAATGGTAACTGCAGGGGTGTTTTTACTTTGTCGCTGTTCACCTTTGTTACAATTTGCTCCTAATGTTTCTTTTATTATAACACTTTTAGGGGGTATGACTGCTTTTTTAGCAGCGACCACAGGATTATTACAAAATGATTTAAAACGTGTTATTGCGTATTCAACTTGTAGTCAATTAGGTTATATGGTATTTGCTGCGGGATTGTCAAGTTATTCTGTCAGCGTATTTCATTTATCAAACCATGCTTTTTTTAAAGCTCTTCTTTTTTTAGGAGCAGGTTCTGTAATTCATGCAATGGGAGATGAGCAAGATATGCGAAAAATGGGGGGCTTAGTTAAAATTTTACCTTTTACTTACTCAACAATGGTAATCGGATCTTTAGCTCTAATGGGGTTTCCTTTTTTAACAGGATTTTATTCAAAAGATTTAATTTTGGAATTAGCTTATGGTAGCTTTACATTAGAAGGACGTTTTGTACATACTTTAGGTACATTAGCTGCATTTTTTACAGCGTACTATTCTACACGTTTAATTTCTTTAACATTTTTACGAAATCCAAATGGAAATCGTTATTTCTATGAGCATGCACACGAATCTCCATTACCTATGACAATACCACTTTTTATTTTATCTTTCGGTAGTATTTTCATTGGATATTTAAGCCGTGATATGTTTGTTGGAATGGGTAGCGATTTTTGAGGAAATGCTCTTTTTACATTGCCATCAAAACAATATACATTAGAATCTGAATGATTAGATGCATCAGTAAAAATGATACCTTTAGTTTTTAGTTTTAGTGGAGCAGGTTTAGCTATTTTTCATTACCTGAATGCTTTTAATTTTTTATATGGGTTAAAAAAAACAAGTTTTGGGCGTAAATTATATACGTTTTTAAATCGAAAATGATTCTTCGATAAAGTTTATAATGAATGAATTTCGCAATCATTATTAAATACAGCTTATAAACAGACTTATCAGAATATGGATAGAGGTTTATTAGAATTTTTAGGGCCTCAAGGAATTGCTACAGAAATTTATCTTTATACTAATCGTATAACACAAATTTCATTAGGATTTACATTTCATTTCTTATTTTTATTATTATTATCCTTGATCCTTTTCTTATTATTTTTTGGAGGATGAGCTTATATTATACCATTTTTTGATGAACATATTATTATTCTTTTTGTTTTAATTCTTTTTATAATTTTACTTTAAAATTTAATTCAAAAGTAAAGGGTTTGGAAAGGTGGCCGAGTGGTTTAAGGTACCGGTTTGCTAAACCGGCGTGTATTAAGCACCGTGGGTTCGAATCCCATCCTTTCCGTTAGTAAGAGGAACGAGGTAGTTCAGTGGTTAGAACGGCGGAATCATAATCCGTAAGTCGAGGGTTCAACTCCCTCTCTCGTTAACAATTTGATGAGTTTAAATAATTTTTTTATATCATTTTTAGTAGCAACAATTTTTGGTGGATGTACTTTAGTAATAGGACTCCAAAACCCAATACATTCTATATTAGTTTTAATTTCGGTATTTATTGGGGGTTCTTTACTTTTGTTTATACTTAATGTAGAATATTTTGCTGTATTATTTTTAATTGTTTATGTTGGAGCGATAGTTGTGCTTTTTTTATTTATTGTGATGATGCTTGACTTGAAATTAATTAGTGTATCACAACGTTTTAAAGATCTTTTTTCTTACCGACATATAATAATACCTTTTTTAACTATTGAAATATTAATGATGATTTTAATTGATCATTCCGATATGTATTGAATTTATCATTATAGTAATTATAATGAAAATAATCTTTTTTTTTCTGAAACTAATTTATATATCAATTTTTCAAAAATTTTACAAGAAACAAATCAACTTCGTGGTATAGGTAGTGTGTTATTTTCTGAATATAAAATCGGAGTGATTTTAGCCGCATTATTACTTTTTATTTCAATGGTAGCTTCAATTCTTTTAACTATGGAAACGATTGCTCGTAGAACAATAAAAGAACAAGATCCCAATAATCAAGCATTGAAACGTAGCGTAATTAATAACTGACGATAATAAAAATAATAAACTTTTTTGAAATCTTCAATATTATTTGGGTTTTAAGCCCCCAAGGGAATAGTTCAATCGGCAGAACAATGGTCTTCAAAACCATAAGTTAAGGGTTCGAGTCCCTTTTTCCTTGTAACAAATGTCATTTTATAATACCCTTTTAAAAAATCCTTTAATATCAACACTTAGTAATCACATTGACGGTTATCCTACACCAATAAATTTAACATATTTATGAGGTTTTGGGTCTTTAGCCGGAATAGCCTTAGTAATTCAAATTGTAACAGGGGTACTTCTAGCTATGCACTATGCTGCAGAAATCCATTTAGCCTTTGCTAGTGTTGAGCATATTATGCGAGATGTTCGTGGTGGAGTTGCTTTACGCTATATTCACGCTAACGGAGCTTCTATGTTTTTCATTATTGTGTATATACATATGTTTCGTGGTCTTTATTATGGATCATATTTCCAACCACGTGCTAACTTATGATACTCAGGGGTTTTAATTTTTTTTTTAATGATGGCTACAGCGTTTATGGGTTATGTTTTACCTTGAGGTCAAATGAGTTTTTGAGGAGCAACTGTAATTACAAATCTTTTTTCAGCTATACCTGGGATTGGTAATCAAATAGTGCAATTATTATGAGGAGGGTTTTCTGTAGATAACCCTACATTAAATCGTTTCTTTAGTTTACATTATTTCTTACCTTTTGCTATTGCTGGGGTAGCTTTATTACATTTAATTTTATTACATCAACCAGGATCAAATAATCCATTAGGAATAGTGTCAGTTTTTGATCGTATTCCATTTTATCCGTATTTTTATGTAAAAGATCTTTTCGGATTTTTTATTTTTATTTGAGTATTTTCACTTTTTGTAATTTATGCTCCAAATTACCTTGGTCACCCTGACAATTATATTGAAGCAAATCCTTTAGTAACACCTGCCCATATTGTTCCTGAATGATATTTTTTACCTTTTTATGCTATTTTACGTACAGTGCCAGATAAATTAGGTGGAGTAGTTTTAATGGGATTAGCTATTGTAATCTTAGTATTTTTGCCGCTTTTAGATACATCTTCATTTAGAAGTAATTTTTTTAAACCTTTAAATATTTGATTTTTTTGATATTTTTTTGCAGATTCTGTAAGTCTTGGATGAATAGGTCAAGAAATTGTTGAAAGTCCTTTTATTGAAATGGGGGTTTTTGTAACACTTTCATATTTTCTTTATTTTATCCCATTATTACCATTTACAGGGTTTTTAGAGAATGCTGTGATTAAAAATCAATTACGTCATGCGGCACTTTTTTCTTTAAATATATTTAATATTCCAAGTTTTTTTAATTTTAACGTAAATGTAGGGGGGGACGATAAAAATTTTGATATTACTTCTTTAAAAATGGAGGTTTTTCATAATCAAATTAATGAGATAACACTCTTAGGGGGAGAAAACTCATTTATAGACTTTTTTAGTAATTTAGAACTTTTTCAAATAGCTTTTTTAGGAATGTATTTACTTTTATTGGGAATTTTTTTCCCGAAGAGTGGAGAATTTACTCGTTTTTTAAATCGCATTGGTGCTTTTTATTTAATATATATTTGATGTAATTTGAGTTTTAGTGTAATATTACGCCCATTAATACAAAAAATTTCTGATAATAATGAATCTTTTATAACTATTGATTCAAATAATGTTTCGCATTTTCAAGACATTATAGGTATTTTTCAAAGCGATTCCTTGTATAGTCATTTATTTTTTGTATATGCATTAATTATGGTTGCAATTTTTTTATATGGAATTTCTGATCGTTTTTTTATTTCTAACAGTTATGAGATTGAATTTCCAGTATTAGTTTTTTTTCTTCATATAGCTGCGTTATTTCTTTTTGTTGTACATACACTTTTAGAATTTGTTTTAGCTCTTGAAATAATTACATTAGGTTCTTATGGGCTTGTTGCGTTTGAACGTAAAAATCGTTTTAGTACATATGGTGGAGTTCAATATTTTATTCTTGGAAGTGTTCCTAGCGGGCTTCTAATTTTAAGTGTAGGGTTATTATACAAAACTTGAGGTACTCTTGCTATTGAAGATCTTGACATCTTATTAACACCAATACAATTTAAAGAGCCTGTATATAATTTTTGAGAATTTCAAGAATATATTAATGAAAATTCTGTAAATAATTCTGAAAATTTATTACATACGATAAATGAAGTTCCTTATATAATTGTTGATGACGCTTATATTTTAAATCAATATTTAATTACAGAAATCGAAAATTCTTCGTCTTTTAATTGAGAAAACGTTATGTTAGGTGCTTCAAACTATTCATCTATAACTCTACTTGCGTTGATTCTTTTAATGTTCAATTTATTTTTTAAAATTACAGCAGCTCCTTTTCATTTTTGAGCTCCAACTGTTTATGGAAATGCTCCTATAGCTACAGTAACTTTCCTTTCGATTTTTTCTAAGGCAATGGTTATATTTGCATTATTTAAATTAATGTTTACAGTATTTTATAGTTTCCGAGGAGTTACAGTACCTTTTTTAATTTTTATTAGTGTATTAAGTGTACTTTTTGGGATGATAGGGGCTTTTTCAGAAAAAATTATTAAACGTTTTTTTGTTTATAGTTCAATGGGGCATGTAGGTTTTATGTTAGCAGGATTAAGTCTTTCAAATTTTGAAGGGGTATCTGCAACATTTCATTATTTACCTGTTTATATTATAACATCTTTTTTAATGTGATTTATTTTATTGCACATGGGGCGTGATCAAAATCATCTAACTCATTTTGCAGGATTACGCACATCAGATCCATTATTAGGTTTAATTTTTGCGTTATTGATTTTTTCAATGAGTGGGATACCACCTTTAGGAGGGTTTTTTGTTAAATTAGATGTGCTCGCTGCGTTATTAGATAGTTCTCGTTTTTATACAAATGCTATTTTATTGTTTTTTACTGTAGCGAGTTTTTTTTATTATTTACGTGTAGTTAAAATTATATTTTTTGATAACAGTAAGAATGAAATAACTACTTTAAAAATAAGTGATGAACGCTTTTGAATAATTATAATTTTATTTTTAATTTTGTTTTTTTATATCTTTTTAATTCAAAAACCACTTTTAGTTTTACAGAATGAAGCGTTAGCTGCTTTATTTTAATCGCGGACTTATAACTCAGTTGGTTAGAGTATACGCTTGATAAGCGTAAGGCCGGTAGTTCAAGTCTACCTGAGTCCATATAGAGATATTAGACTAGATAACATAAAAGGCTAATGTAGTAGATTGCAAATCTTCCAAAGGCAGTTCGATTCTGCCTCTAGTCTTGGGGGTATAGTTTATCTGGTAGAACAAATGCTTTGCACGCATTAAAGATCGGTTCGAGTCCGATTATCTCCATATAAAAAATATAATGAAATATGCTTTACTTAAAGATAAAAAACGTAGAATATTATATGCTTTTTTTGAAAAGCGTCGTATTTTTTTAAAAGGGATTATTCAAAATAAAAAGTTGCCTAAAGCTCTTTGTTTAATGGCATATAGGGAGTTAATTTTATTGCCACGCGATTCGTCTATAACACGTTTACGCACACGATGTGTTTTGACAAATCGTCCTAGAGCTGTATATCGTAAATTTGGATTATCTCGTTTGATGTTTCGCAAATATGTTTCACAAGGATTGCTAATTGGAGTAAAAAATAGTAGTTGATAATAAAATAAATGAAAGATTTTTTAAGTGATATGCTAACACGTATTAAAAATAGTCAACGTGCAGGGTTGGATGCGGTAGTAATGCCTCCACATATGCCTAAAATTTGTTTAAAATTATTGGAAATTTTATATCATGAAGGTTATATTAGAGGTTTTTCAGAAATATATGATACTAAAAAAAATGTAAAACAAATCAAAGTTTTTTTAAAATATAATACTGAAGGGGGTCCGATATTTCAAGATATTTTTAGAATTTCCAAACCAGGACGTCGTATATATATTTCAACAAAAGTTTTATGAAAGCCTAAAAGTAATTCAGGCTTGTTTATTTTTTCTACACCGCAAGGTGTAATGACAGATCGTGAAGCTCGTCTCTTAAATTTAGGGGGTGAAGTTCTGTTTGGAATTTATTAATAAATAATGTTAAAATTAAATTTGCCAAAAAATGTAAAAGTGAGTTGAGGAGAAAGTTTTATTAAAGTTGAAGGTCCTTTAGGCGTTATAATTAAACAAAAAGATAGTTTTTTTTTAGCAATTAAAGAAAATTCTCTTTATTTATGAGCTCCAAATAAGGAATTTAAAGAGAATTTTTATTTAATTATGTTAAAAAATTTAATTATTGGCGTAACAAAAGGTTATCGTCAACGTCTAAAATTAATAGGTGTAGGTTTTAGAGCTGCTGTAAAAGATCGTAGTATTTTCTTGAAAATTGGTTTTAGTCATGAGGTTGAATATAAAATTCCTGAGGATGTTCATATTATTGTGTCAAAAAGTAAAGGTATTTTCTTGTTAATCAAAGGGAAAGAAAAAGATCGCGTGCATCAAGTTTCTAAAGAAATACGTAGTTTACGTATGCCGGATGCTTATAAGGGGAAGGGGATTCATTATAATAAAGAAATTTTAAAATTAAAAAAAGGTAAACGCGAAGGGAAATAATAAATGACACCACATAATATTTATAAACCACGTTATAAAATAGCTTTCAAATCAAATAGTAAAGTTTGACCTTACAAAAATTCACGATTACGCCGTTTTTTTAATATTCGCGGGCGTAAACTAGTACGTAGAGGTCTTTTTAAACGATATTTTTTAGTTTTTAATAATATGAAATGAACTGTTGCGCGACGTTATATACGTCCGTATATGAGAAAACGTCGTCCATTAAAACGTCGTTATCGTAAAATGTTTTATACTAAGCAGCAATTACGTGCGTTTTATGGTAAACAAAAAGAAGAGGCTTTTCGTAACTTTTTTAAACGTTATTTAAAAGGGGCTAAGGGGCGCAATAATACATTTGCAGCGGCATTAGAGCGTCGTGTGGATGTTTTTTTGTTTCGTTTACGTCTTTTACCAACAATATATGCGAGTCATCAGTATATACATCATTTCGGGCTGATAGTAAATAAACGTAAAGAAACTTCACCTTATGCTTTAATAAGACCAGGTGATATTGTGTCTTTTAATAAAAAAATGTGAGTGCCGTTTGTGGAATATATTTTTGAGCGTCTTTATTGACGCGTTTATGGGCGTAATGTTTGAAAACGACGTCAATTTAAGTCACTTCGCAAAAAAATTTGATGATTATCTAAAAAACAGTTTTTTAAAAGATCAAATACAAAACTTTTAAATAAATTTAATTTTAGTATAAATAAATTATTAAAAATACATAAAAGATTTTCGGCGTTTATGCCACAATTATATTCTAAGATTGATTATTTTGAAAATAAAGTAAAGCTTCAAAATAAAATGAAAAGTGTTATTCTTTCGAAAATGAAAGAAGATCTTTTATTTTTTTGAAATAATTATAAACTAAACTTAATAGTTTTAATAAAAAAACTTGTTAAACTTTCAAAAAAACAGTGAAGATTAAAGATATGATCTTGACGTCATTATTATTCTAGATATTTTTCTACGATAAGTTCAATTTTTCGTCTTTATAAATTATTAAAATATTATTTAACACAATTTCAAATAATTGAATTAAATTTTTCAAAAATATTTGTTGAATTAGATTTGAAAAATAATATTGATAAAGATCTTCTTTATTTGATAACATTACAAAAAAATACAATAAATGAGATAAAAACTCTTGATAATAATTTATTTTTTTATAAAAGTAAATTACATGTTTGTTTGAAAA
>WPCJ01200675.1_pt1 | contig 33772 bp, 25 predicted proteins | sample 5399831 | NCBI WGS metagenome assembly WPCJ01 (sample SAMN12869470, study PRJNA574797) | sludge metagenome | isolation source: wastewater treatment of pH10 | place: China:Beijing | collected 2019-05-20 | reverse complement strand
TGCCGAGCCCGAGATCATCGGCCGTGCTGATGCCATTGAGCTCCGGACCCGCGACATGGCCCTTTTCGATACGCATGACGCCGAGCGCTTCAGTGCCGTAGGGCGTCACGCCAAACGGCTTGCCGGCGATCATCAGATTTTCCGCCATGGCATTGCCGAAGCGCGCCGGCACGGAAATTTCAAATGCCATCTCGCCCGAGAAGGAGATGCGGAACAGGCGCGCCTTCATGCCGCCGCGCAGCTTCACCTCGCGCACGCCCATGAAGGGGAAGCCCTCATTGCTGAGGTCTTCATCCGGGTCGCACAGTGCCTGCAACAGTGCGCGCGTGTTCGGACCGGCGATGGAGAACTGGGCCCACTGGTCCGTTGCCGAGGAAAGCTGCACGTCGAGCTCAGGCCACAGCACCTGCCGGCAGAATTCCAGATGCTGCATGACCGGCCCCGCCTTGGCGGTGGTCGTGGTCACGAAATAGTGGTCTTCGGCCAGTCGTGAGGTGGTGCCGTCATCCATGACGATCCCGTCCTCGCGCAACATCAAACCGTAGCGCGCCCGGCCCACGGCCAGCGAAGAGAAGGCGTTGATGTAGACGCGGTCGAGGAAAGTGCCGGCATCCGCGCCGCGCACATCGACCTTGCCGAGCGTGGAGACGTCGCAGAAGCCCACACCGTTGCGCACGGCGTTGACCTCCCGGTTGACGGACTGGAGCCAGTCGGTCTCGCCCGGCTGCGGGAACCACTGCGCACGCTTCCACAGGCCGACATCGACGAACACAGCACCCCGCGCCGCAGCCCAGTGATGCGATGGCGCCAGCCGCCATGCATGAAACGTTTCGTCGCGATTGTGACCGGCGAAGGCCCCGATGGCGACCGGCGAATAGGGTGAGCGGTAGATGGTGGTGCCGGTCTGCCCGATCGAACGGCCGGTGACGGCCGCCATGATGGCAAGGCCGTTGATGTTGGAGGTCTTGCCCTGATCGGTGGCCATGCCAAGCGTGGTATAGCGCTTCAGATGCTCGACGCTCTCATAGCCTTCGCGCTGCGCCAGCGTCACGTCGGACGCGGTCACGTCATGCTGGAAGTCCACGAAGGCCTTGCCCTTCGCCGGAACCTGCCACAGCGGGGAGATTGCATAGGTTTCGTCGCCGGCCTCGGCAGCACTCCCGCCATCTTTCGTGAAGCCACAATCTGAAGCAGCCGCAAGACCTGCGGCATGACCTGCGCGCAGGCACTCGCCGAGTGAAAAATCTCCTTCCGCCGCGCCCACCATCCGCATTCCGGGCGGACAGTCCCCCGGCACGAAGGCGGCAATGTCCTCGCGCCATGCGGGCCGGCCGCGATGGAAGCAGGACAGGCCGACATTGGGATTCCAGCCGCCGGAAACCGCCAGACAATCCGCCGCGACATCCTGCCGGCGACCATCCTTGCCGGTTACCGTGACGCTGCTGACGCCATCGACACCGCCTTTCACGTCCGACACGAAGCCGGACAGCACCCGCAGTCCGGATGCCTTGACGAGAGACTGGTATTCCACCGGAGCCTGCCCGCGCGGATCAACCACCGCCGCCAGCTGCCCGCCGGCACGATGGATCGCCTCGACGGTGCGCCAGCCATCGTCATTGTTGGTGAACAGCGCAACATTGCGGCCCGGCAGCGCCGCAAAGCGGTTTACATAGGTGCGCACGGCCGAAGCCATCATCACCCCCGGCCGGTCGTTGCCGGGGAAGACGATCGGGCGTTCGATCGAGCCGGCTCCCACCACGCTGCGGCGGGCAACGATACGCCACAGACGCTGGCGCACCTGATGCGGCCCGGGCACCGGAACATGGTCGGCAACGCGCTCCAGCGCGCCATAGACGCCGCCATCATAGACGCCGAACAGCGCGGTGCGCTTCATGATGCGGACATTGGGCAGCGCATTGAGCTCGGTTTCGGCCCGCTGAACCCATTCGCCGGCCTGCATGCCGTCGATCTCGCCGCCATCGCTGAGCAGGCGGCCGCCGAGCTGCGTGTCCTCCTCCACCAGAATGACCCGCGCGCCGGCCCGGCCGGCAGAGAGCGCGGCGGAAAGACCTGCGGGGCCGGCGCCGACGACGAGCACATCGCAATGCGCCCACACCTTGTCGTAGTGATCGGGATCGGCTTCGCCGGCGCTCCTGCCGAGACCGGCGGCGCGCCGGATCATCGGCTCATAGATCTTCTCCCAGAACTTCGCCGGCCACATGAAGGTCTTGTAGTAGAAACCGGCCACGAAGATCGGCGACAGCAGCGAGTTGACCGCCATGAAATCGCGCCGCAGCGAGGGCCAGCGGTTCTGGCTGTGGGCGGAAAGGCCGTCATAGAGTTCCTGCGTGGTGGCGCGCGTATTGGGCTCGCGCCGTGCGCCGCTGCGCATTTCCACCAGCGCGCTCGGCTCCTCCGAGCCAGCCGTCATGATGCCGCGCGGGCGGTGGTACTTGAAGGAGCGGGCAACCAGCTTGACGCCGTTCGCCACAAGGGCCGAGGCCAGCGTGTCGCCGGCATAGCCAGTCATCGCCTTGCCGTCGAAAGTGAAGCTGAGCGGCTTCTGACGGTCGATCAGACCGCCTGCACGCAGGCGATGCGATTGTGTGCCATCGGCAGCATGCGTGTTCGCACCTGCGTCTTGCGTGGCTGCGGTCCTGCCCAGAGGCTGGGATTCGATATAGCCCGACATGTTCATTCTCCCGCCGGTGACGTGACGGAGGCGCCGGCACCCGCAGCCGCCTGCACCGACCTGAATTCGTGGGTTCGCGTGTCGCGCTCGGCAATCAGCCAGGAGCGGCAACCGCCACCGTGATACCAGTATTCCCTCATCGTTCCGGCCACGTTGTCCCGCAGATAGACGTAGTCGTAGAAAGCCTCCCGAAGTTTCACCGGATCGCTTCCGTCATCGATCGTGTAGTGCGGGCGCCGGGGGCTGGCGTCACCGAGATAGCTGAACTCGCCGACTTCTCGTTCGCCGCAGAAGGGACATGCAATTCGCATCGGACGACACCACTTTCAATGAAGGTTCGGTTGGGCGCCCTGGCCCTTTTCGTCGATCGTCGCGCCACGCCGGAAGCGATCCAGCCGGAAACAGCTGGCCTCCTTGTGCGGCTCGTCGCGCGCGATCAGATGAGCGAAGGTCAGGCCCGAGGCCGGCGTTGCCTTGAAACCGCCATAGCACCAGCCGGCATTCAGATAGAGCCCGTCCACGGGTGTCCTGTCGATGATCGGCGTGCCGTCCATCGACATGTCCATGATGCCGCCCCACTGGCGCAGCAGGCGCACGCGGCCGATCATCGGCATCACCGCCATGCCACCCTCGCAGACGTCCTCCATGGTCGGCATGTTGCCGCGCTGGGCGTAGGAGTTGTAGCCGTCGAGGTCGCCGCCGAAGACAAGGCCTCCCTTGTCCGACTGGCTGATGTAAAAATGGCCTGCGCCAAAGGTGACCACGCCGGGGATGAGCGGCTTGATCGCTTCGGTGACGAAGGCCTGAAGCACATGGCTCTCGATGGGGAGCCTCAGTCCTGCCATGGAGGCAACACGCGAGGTGTTGCCGGCGACGGCCATGCCGACCTTGCCGGCACCGATCGAACCACGCGTCGTTTCCACGCCGGTGATGCGGCCATCCGTGCGCTGGAAGCCGGTCACCTCGCAATTCTGGATGATGTCGACGCCCAGATCATTGGCGGCGCGCGCATAGCCCCACACCACGGCATCATGGCGCGCCGTTCCGCCGCGCCGCTGCGCCAGGCCACCCATGATGGGAAAGCGCGGATTGGCATAATTGAGGAACGGAAGTTCTTTGCGGATCTGCTCGGCGTCGAGCAGTTCGGCATCGATGCCGTTGATGCGCATGGAGTTGCCGCGCCGGGCGAAGGCATCGCGCTGCGCATCCGAATGGTAAAGATTGATGATGCCGCGCTGGCTCACCATAGTGTTGTAGTTGAGGTCCTGCTCCATGCGCTCCCACAGCTTCATAGACAGCTCATAGAAGCCGACATTGCCCGGAAGCATGTAGTTGGAGCGGATGATGGTGGTGTTGCGGCCGGCATTGCCGGAACCGATCCAGCCTTTCTCCAGTACCGCGACATTTCGGATACCGTATTCCTTGGCAAGGAAGTAAGCGGTGGCGAGCCCATGTCCGCCACCGCCGATGATGATCACATCGTAGCGGCTTTTGGGCGCCGGATCGCGCCAGGCTCGTGTCCAGCCCCTGTGGCCGGTCAGAGCCGCCCGGGCGAGGGAGAAGATCGAATATTTCATCGCATGTATTCCGGCAATTGAGGGCGATCCGGCAGAGGCGTTTCAGATGTCGAGAGCGTTTTCGCGTTCCCATTCGGTGAAATGGGAAACGTAGGAATTCCACTCCTTCATCTTCATCTTGACGAAGGCATCGACGAGCTCCGGCCCGAGCATCTGCTTGAACTCCTCGCTGCCATCGAGCAGGCGAAGCGCATCCAGCAGATTGAGCGGCAGCCGCGGCGCGTCCTTGATGGTGTGGCCGTTCTCATACATGTTGATGTCGCTGCGCGGGCCGGGATCGAGCTTGTCGCGAAGACCGGCAAGACCCGCTGCGAGGATGACCGCCTGCATCAGATACGGGTTGGCAGCACCATCGGGCAGGCGCAGCTCAAAGCGGCCCGGACCCGGCACACGCACCATGTGGCTGCGGTTGTTGCCGGTCCATGTCACCGCGTTCGGTGCCCATGTGGCCCCCGACGAGGTACGCGGCGCATTGATGCGCTTGTAGGAGTTGACGGTGGGGCAGATGATCGCCGTCATCGCCGGCGCATATTTCATGATGCCGCCAAGGAAGTGCATGCCCTGTTCGGACAGCCCGTTCGACGAATTGTCATCAGCGAACACGTTCTTCGTGCCGGTCAGGTCCCACGCCGAAATGTGAGCGTGGCAACCATTTCCGGTCAGGCCGGGGAAAGGCTTCGGCATGAAGGTGGCGCGCAGCCCATGCCGTTCCGCAATGGTCTTGATCATGAACTTGAAGAACGAATAACGGTCGGCGGTCACCAGCACGTCATCGTAGATCCAGTTCATCTCGAACTGGCCGTTCGCATCCTCATGATCGTTCTGATATGGCTCCCAGCCCAGATCGATCATCGCCTCGCTGGCTTCGGCGATGATGTCGAAGCGACGCATCAGCGCCTGTTGGTCGTAGCAGGGCTTGGCGAGACGGTCATGCTCGTCGGCAACCATTTTGCCGTCGGCTGTGGTCAGGAAGAATTCCGGCTCGACGCCGGTCTTGACGCGGATTCCCAGAGAGGCGGCCTCGTCGACCAGACGCTTGAGCGTGTTTCGCGGTGCCTGCTCGACACTCTTTCCATCCATCACGCAATCGGAAGCGAGCCATGCCACCTCCGGTTTCCAGCTGAGCGGCGTGACCGACTCCGGATCCGGGATCGCCAGCATGTCGGAGTTCGCCGGCGTCATGTCCATGCCGCCGGCGAAGCCGGCAAAGCCGGCTCCTCCTTTCTGGACGTCCGCGATGGCGCGGGTCGGCACCAGCTTGGCCCGCTGGTAGCCGATCACGTCCGTAGAGGTCACCATGAAGTACTTGATGTTCTTCGCTTTGGCGTATGCTTCAAGGTTGGTTTGTGTCGATGCGTCTTGCCTTGCTGTAAAAATTGTACCCATTGAATTGCTCCTCCCCAATTCAGGTTATTTTTTAAAAGGCGCTCTTCCCGGGCACCCAGTTCGTTCCGGCCAGCGGCACTCCCGACATTGCTGCCGCCTCGATGGTCAAGGCGCACAGATCTTCAGGTTCAAGGTTGTGGACATGGTTCTTGCCACAGGCGCGGGCGATGGTCTGCGCCTCAAGCGTCATGACCTTCAGGTAATTGGCCAGACGGCGACCTGCAGCAACCGGATCGACTCTCTTCATAAGCTCGGAGTCTTGTGTGGTGATGCCTGCCGGATCCTTGCCTTCATGCCAGTCGTCATACGCTCCGGCGGTCGAGCCAAGCTTCTGGTACTCCTCCTCCCATCTTGGATCATTGTCACCAAGAGCAATGAGCGCCGCCGTACCGACCGAGACGGCATCGGCGCCGAGCGCCAGTGCCTTCGCCACATCCGCACCGTTGCGGATGCCGCCGGAGACGATCAGCTGCACCTTGCGATGCATGCCAAGATCCTGCAGAGCCTGCACTGCCGGACGAATACAGGCAAGGGTAGGCTGGCCGACATGTTCGATGAACACTTCCTGTGTGGCGGCAGTACCACCCTGCATGCCGTCGAGAACGACGACATCAGCACCTGCCTTCACCGCGAGAGCGGTGTCGTAATAGGGCCTTGCTCCACCAACCTTCACATAAATCGGCTTTTCCCAGTCGGTGATTTCGCGGATTTCAAGGATCTTGATCTCCAGATCGTCCGGGCCGGTCCAGTCCGGATGGCGGCAGGCCGAGCGCTGGTCGATGCCCTTTGGCAGGGTGCGCATTTCGGCGACGCGGTCGGAAATCTTCTGTCCGAGCAGCATGCCGCCGCCGCCGGGCTTGGCGCCCTGGCCGACAACCACCTCGATGGCCTCGGCGCGGCGAAGGTCACGCGGGTTCATGCCGTAACGCGACGGCAGGACCTGATAGACCAGCTTCTCGGAATGGCCGCGCTCTTCCTCGGTCATGCCGCCATCGCCGGTGGTCGTCGAGGTTCCCGAAAGCGTGGCGCCGCGGCCGAGCGCTTCCTTGGCCGGGCCCGACAGGGAGCCGAAGCTCATGCCGGCAACCGTGATCGGAATTTTCAGTTCGATCGGCTTCTTGGCGAAACGGGTGCCGAGCACAACCGTGGTATCGCAGCGCTCGCGATAGCCTTCCAGCGCATAACGCGAGATCGAAGCGCCCAGAAACAGCAGATCGTCGAAATGGGGAACCCTGCGCTTGGCGCCGGAACCGCGGATATCGTAGATACCGGTCGCGGCTGCGCGCCGGATTTCCGACATGGCGTAGTCGTCGAACGTCGCCGATTTGCGTGGCGTGGTCGGTGGATTGTGATAGGTCATTTCCGGCCTCTCAATACGCGTCGGCGTTGTCGATGTTGAAGTTGTACAGGGTGCGGGCCGAACCGTAGCGCTTGAAGTCCTGCGGCTTCGCGTCGGTGACGCCTGCACGATCGAGCAACGCCTGAAGAATTTCGATGTGCTCGGGGCGCATCTCCTTCTCGATGCAGTCGGCACCGAGGCTCTTCACGCTGCCGCGCACGAACAGGCGGGCCTCATAGATGGAGTCGCCGAGCGCATCGCCGGCATCGCCCATGATGACGAGATTGCCGGACTGCGCCATGAAGGCCGACATGTGGCCGACATTGCCGCGCACGACGATGTCGATGCCCTTCATCGAAATACCGCAGCGCGACGAGGCATTTCCCTCGATCACCAGCAGTCCGCCCCGGCCGGTGGCACCGGCATAGTGCGAGGCGTCGCCCTTCACCACGACGGTGCCGGACATCATGTTTTCGGCGACGCCGGGACCGGCGGAGCCATGCACGGTGATCGTGCTGTTCTGGTTCATGCCGGCGCAATAGTAGCCGACGCTGCCGCGCACATCGATCTGGAGCGGCAATTCCACACCCACCGCAACGGCATGACTGCCCTTGGGATTGATGATCTCCCAGTTCGTGTGGTTGGAACCTTCGGTGGCGTCGTGAAGGGCCTGGTTAAGCTCCCGCAGCGTCGTCTTGGACAGATCAAAGACTTTCGCCGCATGCTGGTCTTCGTGCGTAACCGCCTTGGCAAGGTTGGATGTAGCCATCGCCTCAATGCTCCCAGAAATAAACGGTGGATGGCTCAGGCTCCCAGACCCTCGCCTGCTCAACCCCCGGCAGGTTCGCCAGGGCCCGGTATTCGCTTCCGAACGCGACATACTGATCAGTTTCCGCCATGACGGCCGGCTTGCAGGCGATCGGGTCGCGCACGACGCCAAAGCCGTTCTTTGTTCCAACCACGAAGGTGAAGAACCCATCGAGATCGTTCAGGCTCGATTCCAGCGCCTCGCCAAGACCCTTGCCGGTCGCGATCTGGTGCGACAGGTAGGCCGCCGCAACCTCGGTGTCGTTCTCGGTCTCGAACTTCATGCCTTCGCGGCGAAGCTTGCGGCGCATGTTGTTGTGGTTGGACAGCGAACCGTTATGCACCAGGCACTGGTCGGGACCCGTCGAGAACGGGTGCGCGCCCATCGTGGTCACCGCTGATTCAGTAGCCATGCGCGTGTGCCCGATGCCATGCGATCCCGACATGCCCGACACGTCGAAGCGCCTGGCGACTTCTTCGGGGAGGCCGACTTCCTTGTAGATTTCGATGGACTCGCCGACACCCATGACGCGGGCGTCCGGGCGAAGCGTGCCGATGGCTTCGCGGGCAGCTTCAAGCTTGTCGGCCGGAAGCTCCAGAACCGCGTGGGTGGACTTCACGGTCATGGCCACCGGAGCGCCGATTTCTTTGGCGACTTCCGAGTCGAGCCCGGCGAAATCAGCTTCCGGAGAAGGCGACTGCACGGTGATCTTGCCATGCCCCGCAGCCGACGATCCGTAGATTGCTATGCCGGCGCTGTCCGGACCGCGATCGGTCAGCAGAACCAGCATTTCCGACAGCATGGCGCCGAGTTGCGGCTCCAATGACTTGTCCTTCAGAAACAGCCCCACGATGCCACACATTGATGTTCACCTCTTGCAAGTTCTTTTCCTGATGAAGGACGATAGCAGTCAATTTTCTGCAATTCAACTGGGATGAATGTTTTTTTCATATAAGAAAAGTGGCGCCGCAAAGCGCTCCTTCAGATCCCTGAATTTCAGGGACGGGCAGGCGCATGGCGCGCTTCCGGCAGGAAGCTTTCGGGTATTTCGTTGCGCGGGAAGAGGATAGCGAGGCCGGAAGCGGTCGCCGTAGCGAGTGCGTCCGGCTGTCGTTCGGCGAAGACCTTGCGGCATCTCGAACGAGCGCAAAACCGTGCGGTAGCAGGACGTCGTAGCGTGACCGACACGAAAAGGTTGCCCGCCGTGCGGTTTCACCCACGGCAGATGGCATTGCCTCCGACAATCAGCGGGATCACCAAAGGCTGGAAATTTCCGCTATATCTTCAGACGGTGCCGGACAGAGGCGTCAGTTGCGACGGCTGCCCTGCGGATAGGAGATGATCGACAGATAGCGGATGGGACGCTCTGTCAGCTCCTCCGGTCCATGCGGCGCATCGGCGTCGAAGAACAGGCTGTCACCGGGCAGCATGCGGAACAGCTTGCTGCCATGCCGGTAAACGACCTCGCCCTCCAGCATATAGAGGAACTCCATGCCCTCATGCTGGAAGGTAGGGAAGACGTCGGAATCTTCCGCCAGCGTGATCAGATAGGGCTCGACGACAACGCCGCTCGTATTGGCGCCGATATGGCCGAGCAGCGTGTACTGGTGGCCGGCGCGCGTGCCGCGGCGCTCAACGTCGACGCCCTCGCCTGCCTTGATGAAGACGGCGCTGCGCTCTTCCTCGAAACGGCGGAACAGAGCCGTCAGCGGCACGCCCAGCGCCCGCGACAATGCCTGCAGGGTGGTGAGCGACGGCGAGGTGATGCCGTTTTCGATCTTGGAGAGCATGCCCAGCGAAATGTTGGTCGCAGCCGCGAGATCCGCCACCGTGATGCCGAGCTGCTTGCGGAATGTGCGCACTTCATGCCCGATTGCGACTTCAAGGACATTTTCGCGCGTATCGCGCACGGAATGGGGGTCCTGCGACAGGGGCACCACCCGGTGCAGTTCGGGAACAGTTTTCGCTGGCTCGGCCTTGCTTGCAGCCTTGCTGGCCCGGGTCTTCCTTGCCGGCTTCATTGTCTCCGCCATCGTGTGGGATGCTCCGTTGCCATCGATCATGCTGTCACGTTTAATCCCAGTACCATGCAAACGCCGATAATTCCTAGTGCAGCGCTTGCCGCAGCCCCGCATTCGTCTTTGTTTCCGCAATCGCCCTGCCCGCCGCGAAGCATAATGAACGGGTAGGTCCAGCCTATACTATCGGCGATCTCAGCATCTGAAGGAGTAGGTTCTTACCAACGCCTCAAGGCCCTCAAATCTATCTGGACAGGTGTTGTTACCTTCCGTAACCCGCCTGATCCTTCCAGAAAGCCGAACAGGCGCTTGCGCCGCATTTTCTGGGAGGAATTCTGATGGCTGGCTATACTCATCTCTTTGTTCCGGGTCCGACAAACGTACCGGAAACCGTCCGTCAGGCGATGAACATGCCGATGGAAGACATGCGCGCGCTGGATTATCCACTGCTCGTCAACGGCCTTTTCACAGACCTGATGAAGGTCTACCGCAATGAAACGGGCCGCGCCTTCATCTTCCCATCCTCTGGCACCGGCGCATGGGAAGCGGCCATCGCCAACACGCTCAATCCCGGCGACCGGGTGCTGATGTCGCGTTTCGGCCAGTTCTCGCTGCTGTGGGTCGACATGGCTCAGCGCTTCGGTCTCGATGTCGATGTCGTCGATGCCGAATGGGGCACCGGCGTTCCCGTCGAGATTTACGCGGAACGGCTGGCAGCCGACAAGGAACACCGCATCAAGGCGGTGTTCGTCACCCACAACGAGACCACGACCGGCGTCACCAGCGACGTGGCGGCCGTGCGTGCTGCGCTCGATGCGGCAAAGCACCCTGCCCTGCTCTTCGTCGACGGCGTGTCGTCGATCGCCTCTATCGATTTCCGGCAGGAGGAATGGGGCGTCGACTGCGCGGTGAGCGGATCGCAGAAAGGCTTCATGCTGCCGCCGGGCCTCGCCTTCCTGTCCGTCAGCCAGAAGGCGCTGGCCGCCAACAAGCAGGCGAAGCAGCCCCGCACATATTTCTCCTTCGAAGACATGATCCGGGCCAACGACACCGGCTATTTCCCCTATACGCCTGCGGTTCAGCTCCTGCGCGGCATGCGCGCCGCTCTCGATCTGCTGCTCGATGAAGGCCTCGACAACGTCTATGCGCGCCACCACCGGCTGGCCGAAGGCGTGCGCGCGGCGGTCAGCGCATGGGGCCTGCAGATCTGCGCCAAGGAAGAAAAATGGAACTCCGACACGGTGAGCGCGATCTATGTCCCGGAGGGCATCGACAGCGCCGACATCGTGCGCCGGGCCTATCAGGGTTATCAGACGTCGCTGGGGGTCGGCCTCAACAAGGTTGCCGGCAAAGTGTTCCGCATCGGCCATATCGGCTGGATCAACGAAGTGATGATGTGCTCGGCGCTGGCGGCCACGGAAATGTCGCTGCTCGACTGCGGAGTGAAGATCAGGGCCGGCTCCGGCGTTGGAGCTGCGGTGGAATATTACAGCCAGGCGGCTAAACCCGCCGTCGCCAAAGCGGCCTGAGGGAGGCAGCAGCCATGAGCCATACCCTCCATCATCTTCGCAAACCACGTCTACAGCGCAGCGAGCTTGCCGTTCCGGGCTCCAACGTGGAAATGATCCGCAAGGCCGCCGAGGGCGCCGCCGACTACGTCTTCCTCGACATGGAAGACGCGGTCGCCCCGCCGGATAAGGAAAAGGCCCGCGAGAACATCATCCGGGCGCTGAACGAAATCGACTGGCGCGCCCGCGGCAAGACCATCTCGATCCGCATCAATGGCCTCGATACCCACTACATGTATCGCGACGTCGTCGATGTGATGGAGCAGGCGGGCGACCGACTGGACACCATTCTGGTGCCGAAGGTGGGCGTGCCGGCCGACCTCTACATGGTCGAGGCGCTGGTCAACCAGATCGAGATGGCAAAGGGCTTTGAAACCCGCGTCGGTCTGGAAGCCCTGATCGAGACGGCGCTCGGCATGGCCAATGTCGAGGCGATCGCCGCCTATGGCGGGAGGCTTGAGGCGATGCATTTCGGCGTCGCCGACTATGCGGCGAGCTGCAAGGCACGCACGGTCAGCATCGGCGGCCTCAATCCCGACTATCCGGGCGACCAGTGGCATTTCGCACTGTCGCGCATGACGGTGGCCTGCCGGGCCTACGGGCTGCGGGCGGTCGACGGGCCGTTCGGCGATTTCTCCGATCCGGAAGCCTATCTGGACGCCGCCAGACGTGCAGCCGCCCTCGGCATCGAGGGCAAGTGGGCCATCCACCCCTCGCAGATCGAGCTTGCCAACGAGGTGTTCTCGCCACCGGCCAAGGAGGTGGCCCGCGCGCGCCGCATCATCGAGGCGCTGAAGGAGGCGGAAGAGCAGGGCAAGGGTGCGGCGGCGCTGGACGGCAAGATGATCGACGCCGCGTCCGAGCGCATGGCCCGCAACGTGCTGGTCGTCCACGAAGCCATAGAGCGTGCTGCGCAGGCAGCCTGAGGGAGGTTCAAGATGGATATCCACGAATACCAGGCCAAGGAACTGCTGTCGCGCTATTCGGTGCAGATCCCGCGCGGGGGCCTTGCCTACAGCCCCGAGCAGGCCGCCTATCGCGCCAGCGAGATCGGTGGCGGCAAATGGGTGGTCAAGGCGCAGATCCATTCCGGCGCACGCGGCAAGGCAGGCGGCATACAGATCTGCAGCTCCGATGGCGAAGTGGCGAAAGCCGCTGAATCGCTGCTGGGGCGCAAGCTCGCCACCACCCAGACCGGCCCGAAAGGCAAGCTCGTCTCCCGCCTCTACATCGAGGAGACGGTCGACATCCGCCAGGAGCTTTATCTCGGCATCGTTCTCGACCGCAAATCCGAGCGCGTCATGATCGTGGGCTCCGCTTCGGGCGGCATGGAGATCGAGGAGATCGCCGAGAAGGAGCCGGATTCCATCATCCGCGCCATCGTCGATCCTGGCGTCGGCATGCAGCAGTTCCAGGCGCGCGAGATCGCGTTCGGGCTGGGGCTCGACAACCGGCTGATCGGCAAGGCGGTGGATACGCTGATGGGCTGCTACCGCGTATTCCGCGACTTCGACGCCTCCATGCTGGAGATCAATCCGCTGGTGGTGACGGGCGACGGCAACCTGATCGCCCTCGACGCGAAGATGTCCTTCGACGAGAACGCCCTGTTCCGCCGGCCCGAAATATCGGAACTGCGCGACAAGTCGCAGGAAGATCCGCGCGAGACCTTCGCCGGCGATCGCGGCCTCTCCTATGTCGGGCTCGACGGCAATATCGGCTGCATCATCAACGGTGCGGGTCTGGCCATGGCCACCATGGACATGATCAAGATCGCCGGCGGGGAACCGGCGAACTTCCTCGACATCGGCGGCGGCGCTTCGCCGGAGCGGGTCGCCAAGGCGTTCCGCGCCGTGCTTGCCGACAACAATGTCGAGACCATCCTCGTCAACATCTTCGCCGGCATCAACCGCTGCGACTGGGTTGCCGAAGGCGTCATCAAGGCCATCCGCGAAGTCGGCGTCGGGGTGCCGCTGGTGGTGCGGCTGGCGGGCACCAATGTGGAGGAAGGCCGCAGGATACTGGCGGAATCCGGCGAGGACGTGATCGTCGCCGATACGCTTGCCGAGGCCGCCGAAAGATCGGTCGAGGCCATGCGCGCCTTTTCCAAGAAGAACAAGAAAGCGAACTGAGGGAGGACGAGATGGCTATTCTGTTGAACCGCAGGTCGCGCGTGATCGTGCAGGGCCTGACCGGCAAGATCGGCAGCTTCCATGCCGACGAGATGCGGCGCTACGGCACCAATGTCGTGGGAGGCGTCACGCCCGGCAAAGGTGGGCAGGTCCACCAGGGCATACCGGTTTTCAACACCGTGCGGGGCGCGGTGCGCGAAACGGGCGCCGATGCGAGCATCGTGTTCGTGCCGCCGCCCTTCGCCGCCGACTCCATCATGGAGGCCGCGGAAGCCGGCATCAGGCTGTGCATATGCATCACCGACGGCATTCCCTCGCAGGACATGATGCGGGTGAAGCGCTTCATGCTGCGCTTCCGCTTCGAGGACCGCATGCGCCTCGTCGGCCCCAATTGCGCCGGCATGATCACGCCCGGACAGGCGATGATGGGCATCATGCCCGGCAACATCTACCTTCCCGGCCGCGTCGGCATCGTCGGTCGCTCGGGAACGCTGGGCTATGAGGCGGCATCGCAGATGAAGGCGCTCGGCATCGGCGTCTCCACCAGCGTCGGCATCGGCGGCGATCCGATCAACGGCTCGTCCTTCCGCGACATCCTCAAGCTGTTCGAGGAGGACCCGGACACCGACGCGGTGGTGATGATCGGCGAGATCGGCGGACCGCAGGAGGCGGAAGCCGCCGAATGGGCCAAGCACAATATGCGCAAGCCTCTGATCGCCTATATCGCCGGCCTATCCGCCCCGAAGGGCAAGCGCATGGGCCATGCGGGCGCCATCATTTCCGCGTTCGGCGAGTCAGCGCAGGAAAAGGTGGAGATCCTGCGCGAGGCAGGCGTCACCATCGTGCCGACGCCGGCGGCGTTCGGCCCGGTCGTCTCGGAAGTGCTTCAGGCCCAGCAGAAAGCCGCCTGAACCCGGGTTCTTCCTTTCCGATCGAGGCAGACAACACGATGAAACCACGCATTATCGTCACCAGACGCTGGCCGGCGACTGTCGAGAAGGTTCTTTCGGAGCGGTTCGAAACCACCTTCAACACATCCGACGTGCCGCTTACGCAGGACCAGCTGCGCGATGCCTTCGCCGAATATGACGCCATCCTGCCCACGGTGAGCGACAGCCTGCCGGCTGCCGCTTTCCCGGAGGGGACGGCGCGCACGCGCCTTCTCGGCAATTTCGGTGTTGGCTTCAGCCACATCGACACCGAGGCGGCCCGCCGGCTGGGCATCACCGTCACCAACACGCCGGGCGTGCTGACCGACTGCACCGCCGACATCGCCATGACACTGCTGCTCGGCGTGGCGCGCCGGGCCGGCGAAGGCGAGCGCGAATTGCGTTCCGGCAACTGGACCGGCTGGCGGCCGACCCACATGATCGGCAGCCGGGTGTCTGGCAAGACCATCGGCATCATCGGCATGGGGCGGATCGGCAAGGCAACCGCAAGGCGCGCCCATTTCGGCTTCGGCATGGATGTGGTGTTCTACAACCGTTCGAAGGTCGATGACGACGAAACCCGCGCCATGGCCGCGCGGCAACTGCCGACGATCGAGGACGTGCTGGCAGAAGCCGATTTCGTCTCGCTGCATTGCCCGGGCGGCGCGGAAAACCGGCACCTCATGGACGGCCGCCGCCTTGCTGCCATGAAACGCGGTGCCTTCCTCATCAACACCGCTCGCGGCGATGTCGTCGATCAGCAGGCGCTGATCGATGCACTTCAGTCAGGCATCATCGCCGGTGCGGGTCTTGACGTCTTCGATGGCGAGCCGGCTGTTCCGGAAGCGCTCAAGCGCATGGAAAACGTGATGCTGTTGCCGCATCTGGGCAGCGCGACGGAGGAAACGCGCGTGGCGATGGGCATGAAGGTGGTGGAAAATACCATCGCCTTCTTCAAAGGTCACGACATACCGGACCGGGTGGCGTGATGAAAGCCACCGCATCCGACCTGATCGCGTTGCGCAGGCAGGCGCTGGACCTGTTTCGCGGCGGCGTCAGCGCCTCTGACCCCGAAAAGGCCGTGTCTGAAGCGCTTGAAGAGCGCAGGCACATGATCGACGCGGCTCGCCGCGTCGTCCTGATCGCCTTTGGCAAGGCGGCCTGCCCGATGGTGCAGGGCGCCCTGCCCTTTCTCTCCGGCAAACTGCACGCAGCCTGCGCGGTGACCAATCCGGAAAACATGGTGCAGCTCGACGACCGTGTCATGGTCATGGCTGGTGGCCACCCACTGCCGGATGAAAACAGCCTTCAGGCAGCGCATGTGATCGAGCAGCTTGCGGAATCGGTGCGCCCGGGCGACCTGCTTCTGGTGCTCGTCAGCGGCGGCGGCTCCGCGCTTGTGTGCGCACCAGCGCCGGGAATAGCGCTAGCCGACAAGATCGCCCTCAACGATGCGCTGATCCGCTCCGGCGCAGGTATCTGCGAGATCAACACGGTGCGGCAGGCCTTTTCCCGCCTGAAGGGCGGGCGCCTCGCCGGACTGGCGCGTCAGGCAAATGTGCTTTCCCTGATCCTGTCCGACGTGCCGGGCGACGACGTTTCCACCATCGCCAGCGGCCCGACGGCCAGACCGCGTGCCGGCGATGCCCGCGCAGTCCTCGAAAAACACGGACTGACCGACGCGCTGCCGGCAACGATGCGAAAGCATCTTCAGAGCACGGCCCGCCGGACAACGGCAAAAGCAGCGCATTTCAATCATGTCGAGAATGTCGTGATCGGCGGCAACGGCATCAGCCTGAAGAAGGTGATGGAATGTGCCGGTTCGCTGTTCCCGGCCGTGGTCAAGGCCAATGACTGGCTGTGCGGCGACGTGGCCGATGCCGCTTCCGTGCTGCACAGGATGGCGCTTTATGCAGCCCGCGAAAACGGTCCCCTCGCCATCATTGCCGGTGGCGAGCCCACCGTGCGGGTAAACGGCAATGGCACGGGCGGCCGCAATCAGGAACTGGCGCTGCGGTTCGCCGTGCTGGAGGAAGGTGCGCGCATTGGGCGTCCCTGGGTGTTCCTGTCCGGCGCCACGGACGGGCGCGACGGCCCCACCGATGCGGCGGGCGGCATTGTCGATGCCGGATCCACGGAATGGATGCGGCAGTTCGGCTGCGACCCGGACGCGCATCTGGCCAACAATGATTCCTACCCGGCGCTCGCAGCGTCGGGCGATCTTCTGCTGACAGGCGGCACCGGCACCAATGTCGCCGACCTGCAGATCCTGCTCATGCGGTAAGCACCTGCCGCATACCAGCTCGGGCCGCTCACTGCCCGCTTCGGCAACCTGCCTCCCCTTATCGGGCAGGTTCCGAAACTTGCCTCCGGCCCCGGCCGGAGGCTTTTTCTTTTCCCGCATGTTCGCGCAGGGGGACAAAGCCGCATGCAGGCGCGAACGCGCATTTTCGCCTACCCGCCGGCTACCCGGATTGCCACCCGAAGGATCGGTATTTTTACCCGTCCGGGCGTTTCGGATCGGGAGAAAAAGCGCTTTCCTCGATGCTTGAGGAACGAAAGTGCCGCATCAGGCTCCCTTCATCAGCAGACCCCGAAACGGGGCAATGAAGCAGGGGCCGCGGTGGGAGGAATGGTGCCGCTTGGACCAGATCAACAGCCTAAACCAGTCTGAAGATGCCAGGAGCCTGCTGTTCAGGTTGCTCGTGTCGGTGGTCCGGGAGCGCGAGCCCGCGGTGGCTCAGGTGCTCGTCGGACGCACCGCCATCGACGAGTTGCAGCCCCATGAACGCATCCCCGCGCTTCAGGCAACCGGGATATGGTTCCAGCTCACCGCAATCGCCAACGAGCTTCTGGCCATGCGCGCGCGCCGGGAAGCGGAAAAGCAGGGCGGCGCGGATGAAGTGGTGGGGTCCTTCGCCAATGTGATCGGCGAGATCGCCGCTGCCGGCTATCCTGCGGAAAAGGTGCAGGCCGCGCTCGATGGCCTGCTCGTCGGCCCGACGATGACCGCCCATCCTACCGAGGCCAAGCGCGTCACCATTCTGGAGATCCACCGGCGCATCTATCGCAAGCTCACCGAACTGGAACAGCAAAGATGGGCGCCGCGCGAGCGCGCCCAGTATATCGATGATCTGCGGGGCGAGATCGAACTTCTGTGGATGTCGGGCGAGCTGCGCCTTGAGCGGCCTTCGGTGGCGCATGAGATCGCGTGGGGCCTGCATTTCTTCCGGGAAGTGATCTTCGAGGCCACCCACAAGCTCTATGAAACGGTCGAGGAAGCGCTGGCGACCCATTATCCGGGGCATGCCCTGCCCGTACCATCCTTCATGCGTTACGCATCATGGATCGGCGGCGATCGTGACGGGCATCCAGATGTGACGGCAGAGGTCACGGCTTATGCACTCGGCGAATGCCGCCGCGCCGCCCTCGACTGGTACATTTCGCGGCTCGGCCGTCTGGTGGCGATGCTGAGCGTCAGCGCCAGGGTGGTGGACATTCCCGATGATTTTCGTGCCAACCTCGATGAGGCTCTGGAGCGCAGCGGCGATACCGCAGCTATCGCGGCGCGAAACTCCGACGAGCCTTTCCGCCAGTTCTGCGCAGCCATGCTGGAACGGCTTCTGGCCACCCGTGGCGAGGGTGCCGGCACGCCCTACCCGCGCGCGGAATTCTTCGCCTGCGATCTCCGGGTGCTGGAAAGCGCGCTCGCCAAAGTGGGCGGCAGACAGGCGGCGCGTCGTTTCGTGCGCCCCCTGATACGGCAGGTCGAGACCTTCGGTTTCCGCACCGTTTCGCTCGACATCCGGCAGAACTCGACGGTCGTCAACCGGGTTCTGGCCGAGCTGTTCGGCCTCATCGATCCGGCCGGCGCGCCGCAACCCGGCAGCTTGCAGTGGAGCGAACGCATCCGCGCAGCACTTAACCGCGGCGAGCGTCCGGAAATCGACCGCGCCGCCCTGTCGCCCGAGGCGACCGAGATGCTCGACCTGCTCGCCGTCATCCGCGAGGCCCGCGCCGGCTACAATGACGGTGCGGTCGGCGCCTTTATCCTCAGCATGACGCAATCGCGCGACGACCTGCTGGCCGTTTACCTGCTGGCGCAATATTGCGGGCTGGCGACCGCACCGGACGGCAGCGGCACCATCGCGCTCAAGGTCGTGCCGCTGTTCGAGACCATCGCGGATTTGCGGGCGGCCCCGGAAATTCTCGACCAGCTCCTGAATGTGTCGATCGTCAGCCGTTCGGTTCGCGATCACGGCAATTGTCAGGAGGTGATGCTCGGCTATTCGGATTCCAACAAGGATGGCGGTTTTCTGGCCTCCAACTGGGAACTCAGCAAGGCGCAGAGGCAGATCGCGGACCTCGCCACGAAGCGCAAGATCAGGATCGGCTTCTTCCATGGCCGGGGCGGATCGGTTAGCCGGGGCGGCGCTCCGACAGGACGCGCTATCGCCGCGCAGCCAGCCGGCACCGTGGGCGGCATCATGCGCGTCACCGAACAGGGAGAGGTCGTCTCCTCCAAATTCGCCAATAGAGGCACTGGCCTCTATCAGCTCGAAATCCTTGCCGCCAGCGTCTTCGCCCACAGCGTGAAATCCCGCGACGAGGAGGAGCTGAAGGCCGTCCCCGAATACACCGAAGCGCTGGAAGCGCTGACCGGCATGTCGCAGGCCTCCTATGTCGGCCTCGTCGGGGAGCCCGGCTTCATCGACTATTTCAATCAGGCAAGCCCGGTGGAGGAACTGGCGCTTCTGAAGATCGGCTCGCGGCCTGCGCGGCGCTTCGGCGCGCGCGGCCTGTCCGATCTGCGCGCCATTCCGTGGGTGTTCGCCTGGAGCCAGAACCGCCATCTGCTCACCGGCTGGTACGGAATAGGCAGCGCCCTCAACTCCTTCGTGACGGTGCGCGGCGATGCCGGGCTGGAACTTCTGCAAACCATGTTCGAGCGGTTCCGCTTCTTCCGGCTGGTCGTCGATGAGGTCGACAAGGTGCTCTACCAGACCGACATGGAGATCGCCCGGCTCTATGCCGAACTGGTGCAGGACCGCGAGGTCGCGGACCGCATTCATGCCAAGATCGCCGCCGAATTCGCGCTGACCTGCCAGATGATCGCCCGGGTCAATGGCGGCAGGGCGCTGCCGGAGCGCTTCCCCGCCTTCAAGCGCGATTTCGACCGCGTCCGGCCGCAGATGGACAGCATTCACCGGCTTCAGGTGCAGCTCCTGCGCGAAGTGCGCGCGGGCAATGCGCCGAAACGGGCGGTCAATTCTCTGCTTTTGTCGATCAACTGCATATCGGCCGGTCTGGGATGGACCGGCTGACGATTTCGCCCACCGTCAGGTGATGCAAGGGAGGGTTATCATGGACGTCAATATTCCCAACAGGCCGGGCACCGGCAGCCCCAGCCGCTTCTTCCGCAGCGGCATTGCCGATACCGATCCGGCCGTGAACGGCGCGATCATGCGCGAGCTTGGCCGTCAGCGCGACGAGATCGAGCTGATCGCATCCGAGAACATCGTCTCTCAGGCGGTGCTGGATGCACAGGTCTCGGTGCTCACCAACAAATATGCCGAAGGCTATCCGGGCCGGCGCTACTATGGCGGCTGCGCCTATGTGGACGAGGTGGAGGAGCTCGCCCGCGAGCGCGCCCGCGCCCTGTTCGACTGCAGCTATGTGAACGTGCAGCCCAATTCCGGCAGTCAGGCCAACCAGTCGGTATTTCTGGCCCTGATGCGTCCGGGCGACACCTTCCTCGGCCTCAACCTTGCCGCCGGCGGCCATCTTACCCATGGCGCGAAGGCAAATGTGTCCGGCAAATGGTTCAACGCGGTTTCCTACAGCGTGCGGGAAGACGATCATCGCATCGACCTCGACGAGGTGCGCGACCTCGCCCTCAAGCATCGGCCCAAGGTCATTCTGGCGGGCGGTTCGGCCTATCCCCGTGTCATCGACTTCAAGGCGTTTCGTGAGATCAGCGACGAGATCGATGCGAAGCTGTTCGTCGACATGGCGCATTTCGCCGGTCTGGTGGCGGGCGGGGTTCACCCCAATCCGCTGGCGCACGCCCACGTCGTCACCACCACCACCCACAAGACGCTGCGCGGGCCGCGCGGCGGCATGGTGCTGTCGAACGACGAGGAAATCGGCCGCAAGATCGATTCCGCCGTCTTCCCCGGCCTGCAAGGCGGACCGCTGATGCATGTCATCGCCGCCAAGGCAGTGGCCTTCGGCGAAGCGCTGACACCGGCGTTCAAGGGGTACGCGGCAACGGTGGTGGCCAATGCGAAGGCGCTCTCCGAGACGCTGGCGGATGGCGGCGTCGACATCGTCTCCGGCGGCACCGACACCCATCTCATGCTGGTCGATCTGCGCCGCAAGAACCTGACGGGCAAGGATGTGGAAGCTGCGCTTGGACGCGCCCACATCACCTGCAACAAGAACGGCATTCCCTTCGATCCGCAGGGGCCGACCGTCACCTCAGGCGTCCGGCTCGGCACGCCCGCCTGCACCACACGCGGCTTCGGCGTGGCGGAATTTCGCGAGGTCGGCGCCATGACCATGCGCGTCATCGACGGGCTGGCAGCCAATGGCGAGCAGGGCAATGCGGCAGTCGAAGCCGAAGTGCGCGAGCAGGCGCAGGCGCTGGTCCGCAGATTCCCGATCTATGAGTGAGGCAACACCGTTCTGGCCGGGCAACGGCTCTTCAATGAAGGAGGTCTGTATGTGCGCATATCATGTCTACGAAAATGCACCGCTTGGCAGCCTGATCCGCTTTTGCGACGGAACGCCAAGGCCGGCCGAGGAACGGGTCGCCGAAGTCGAGGCGTGGAAAAAGCGCAACGGCACCGGGCTGCTGGCGATGAAGGACCCTTCGCCGGAACTGCGCAGCTGGGTGCCGCCGACATCGATCACGCTGCGCCTGTCCGCTGTGGACGGCAACGCGGCTGACGACGGCGGTCTCTCGCTGACGTTTTCGGTGGACAGCAATCTTCGCTTCGAAATTCTGGCAAGGCCGTCAGCGGGCACGTTTCGTGTCCTGCGCGGCAGCGGCAGCGCCGTGGAACTGCTGGGCATCGCCGGCGATCGTGCCGAAGCGCAACACTATCTGCGCGCCTGTCCGGCCGGTGCCGGATTGCGGCTCGAAGAGGAGACCGCCGACAATCATGCCGCGGATGCGGTCGAAGGCCGCTCGGCGTCGGTGCGGGTGGCCATTCCTCGCCCCACGACCCGGCCTGACCGGCTCAGGGTGAGCGGCTGATCCTGTGCAAAAGGGGGCATCGCACCATGCCGCTGCCCCCCCCTGAAACGCTACTGCGTTTCCCGGAACACCTCGCTGATGGTCTTGATCTCCCCGGCTTCCTTCACCCGGTAGCCGGGCAGCGTGGTGATGGCAGCGTGAAACTCCGGCCCGCGCATGACCGAAAGCACGCACTGGACGGCCTCCAGATCGAGAATCTGTTTGTGGCAGACAAACACATAATCCTCGGTCAGCAGGCGCACGAAATCGAGATCGAACTGGCGGGCGGCCGCTTCGACGCCGAAGGCCACGTCCGCGTAGCCGCTGGCGACATAGGCGGCGACCGCCGCATGCGTGAACTCGGAGTGCTCGTAACCATTGATGCGGCTGCCGTCGATGCGGTGGCGGGCAAGAAGCTGGTCAAACAAAAGCCTCGTTCCGGAATCGGGGTCGCGGTTGACGAAGCGGATCTGCGGATCAACGAGCTGCCTCAACTCCGAGATGCCAAGCGGATTGCCGGGGCGCACCATCAATCCCATTTCGCGCGTGACGAACGATATGACCCGGTGCGTCCTGGTGTCGAGCAGGCCCTTAGCCGCGACGATCGCCTGCTTTCGCAACTCGCCCTGCGGCAGATGCATGCCGGCCAGATCGCAACCGTCATGCACCAGAGAGACCAAGGAACTCTGGTTGCTGACATAGCGGAAATCGACATCGATATCGGCTTCGAGGCTCAGCAGTTCCCGCAGCTTCGGCACGGCAAAGCCGTGGCTGGCGTGAACGCGCAGCACCAGCGGTCCCTGCGTGAGCATCTGGTTGACCTCTGTTTCCAGCTCCTGCGACAGGTTCTGCAGCAAAGGCCGCAGCCGCGCCTCAAGCCTCTGCCCGGCCCAGACCAGCTTTTCGCCGAACGGCGTCAGCCTTGTGCCGCTGCCCTGCCGGCGCACGACCAGCGGCGTGTTGAAGAACTCCGACCATTTCTCGATCAGGTTCCAGGCATGGCGATAGGAAACGCCGGCCCGGCCAGCGGCGGCGGCGATCTTTCCCGACGCACGGATCTCGGCCAGAAAATCCAGCATGATCTGAAGGGACTGCGCATCCTTGCGGCGGCGAAACCGCCAGACAGGTTCGATTTCAATCTCGATCATGCTTCCTCCCAAGCATTCCGTGACGATACTCATATTGGCAATTCAGATCATATCTTGAACTTTCCTATTAGGCAATAAATTTCATATTCACGAAATTCATCGCAGCAGTTACTGTTGAATTCCCATGCACCCCATGGGCCACGACAAGATTCAAAATATGAATCAAAGTACATATTATGGGAGGTCCGATCTTGCTGAACCGAGTTTCCGACGACGTACAAAAGCTGCTGATAGACGGGGTCCGCGTTCCTGCATCTTCCGGACGCAGCTTCGAGACGCTGAACCCCGCCACCGGCGAGGTTCTGGCCAGGGTGGCCGAGGCTGACGCGGCCGATGTCGACGCCGCCGTGCGTTCGGCGCGCGCCGCCTTTGAAGGCTCATGGGGGCACATGAAGGCCAGCGAGCGCGGCGCCCTGCTGCTGAAGCTGGCGGACCTGATCCGCCGCAACGAGGACGAGTTGGTGCAGCTCGAAAGCCTGGATTCGGGCAAGCCCGTTTCGGCCATCCGCCGTCAGGATCTGCCGGCGGTCATCGACACCCTCACCTACTATGCCGGCATGGCCGACAAGATCAACGGTCAGGTCATTCCCGCCCGTCCCGATGCGCTCACCTACACCGTGCGCGAACCGCTGGGAGTGGTCGGCGCCATCATCCCGTGGAACTTCCCGCTGATGATCGGCATGTGGAAGATCGCGCCGGCACTTGCCTGCGGCTGCACGGTGGTGCTGAAGCCGGCGGAAATCACGCCGCTGACCGCGCTGCGCATCGGCGAACTGGCTTTCGAGGCCGGCTTCCCGGCCGGTGTGCTCAACGTCGTTCCGGGCTTCGGCAAGGTGGCCGGGCAGGCGCTTGTCGATCATCCGGATGTCGACAAGGTGACCTTCACAGGCTCGCCGGTGGTCGGGCGCCAGATTCTGCAAAGCTCGGCCGGCAACCTCAAGCGCGTGACGCTGGAACTTGGCGGCAAGTCGGCCAACATCATCTTCCCGGATGCCGATATCGACGCAGCGGTGAAGGCCGCCAGCGCCGGCATCTTCTTCAACACGGGCCAGGTCTGCTCGGCCGGCTCGCGCATTCTCGTGCATCACAGCATACATGACGAGGTCGTGGAACGACTGGCCGCGCGGGCGCAGACCACCCGTATCGGCAATCCGCAGGACACGTCGACGGGCATGGGCCCGCTGGTGTCTGAAGTGCAGATGAAGCGCGTGCTCGACTATATCGAGATCGGCCGCAACGAAGGCGCCGCGCTGGTCACCGGCGGTTCGCGCCACGGCAATGCCGGTTATTTCGTGGAGCCGACGGTGTTCGCCGGCGTGCGCCACGAAATGCGCATCTCGCAGGAAGAGATCTTCGGTCCCGTGGCGGCTGTCATTCCCTTCCAGGATGAAGAGGATGCGCTGCGCATCGCCAACGGCACGGTCTACAGCCTCGCCGCCGGCGTGTGGACCGGGGATATCGGCCGGGCGCATCGTTTCACCCGCCGCCTGAAAGCAGGCACGGTCTGGGTCAACACCTACGGCCCCACCGATATTCGTCTGCCATGGGGCGGCGCGCGTGACTCCGGCTTCGGCCGCGAGCATGGCGAGGCAGCGATCGACAACTTCACCGAACCCAAAGTCGTCTGGATCAACACGGGCCGCTGAAGAAGTCGCCGCAAGCACTCCATGCGGCTTTGCATTCGGAGCCGCATGAAACCAGACGGTCAGAGCATTCCCGCGCTTCGGGAACAGCGGAAATGCTCTGACCTTAACCGATCCATCCGCCGTCATTGCCGGCCGGGTCTGCCGCCGCCTGCGCGCAGCCTTCGGCGAAGCACGGCCGGTCTTTGCCTGAGAACCGAGGAGGAAAAAGCATGCGCATTGCAATTATTGGCCAGCAGGCCTTCGGTAAGAGTGTACTGGAAGCCTTTCTCGCCCGGGGCGACGAGGTCGCCGGCGTCTTCTGTGCCCCCGAAAAGCCGGGCCCGCGTCCCGACCCGTTGCGGCTGGCCGCCGAGGAACTTGGGCTGCGCGTATTCCAGCTTCCCAACCTGAAAAGCCCGACGGCCGAAGGCGCGTTGCGCGCCCTCGACGTCGACCTTGCCGTCATGGCTTATGTCCTGCAGTTCGCACCGCAATCTTTCGTCAACATTCCAAGGCATGGCACCATCCAGTACCATCCCTCGCTGCTGCCGAAATATCGCGGTCCAAGCTCCATCAACTGGCCCATCATCAAGGGTGACACGGAGACAGGCCTCACCATCTTCCGCCCGACTGACGGGCTGGATGAAGGCCCGGTCATCCTCCAGAAGCGCGTTGCCATCGGGCCGGAGGACACGCTCGGCACCGTCTATTTCGACGGCCTGTTTCCGCTCGGCGTCGAAGCGATGCTGGAGGCCGCCGACCTCGTGGTCGAAGGACGTCACACCGAAACCGTGCAGGACGAGGACGCGGCTTCCTATGAAGGCTGGTGTCGCGATGCGGAGGCGAGGATCAACTGGAGCGCGCACATCGACATGATTCACAACCTCATCCGTGGTTGTGACCCGGCACCCGGCGCATGGACGACCGTGCTTGGTGAAAAGGTGCGGCTGTTCGAGGCCAGAAAGCATTCGGTGCGCCGCTTCGGCGACGTTCAGGGCAAGCCGGGCGAGATCGTGGGCATTGCGGAGGAAACGATCACCATATCCGTGCAAGGCGGCACGGTGGAGATCGCCAGGGTGCGCACGGAAGCAGGAAAGAAGATGTCGGCAGCGGCATTCGCGAAATCGCTGGGTCTTTCGACCGGCAACAAGCTGGAATCGCATGCAGCGCCCGATCTCGCGGCGGCGTCAGGCCAGTAGCCGCTGGGATTTTCTGCCGGCGCCCGCATATTCCAGGGTGTCATGACTTTGCAGGCGGCAGGGACGCGGAATTCCGGGTCCCTGCCCCTTTTCATTTTGCCTTGCCTGAACAGGCCCTGACCTGTGCTGCGGGGATCGGCCCGAATGTTGCAATCGCCTGCCCTCCCCTTCTTCCCCGGTGGGGCATTCCGGTTTCCGGGCGGGCAAAGCTGGCTGTCTAGCCCTTGCCCTTTATTCTGCTTGCGATACATGCCTTTTCGTTGTCCGGTTGCCTTGTCCCCCGCGTCCACTTCTGACCTGTCGGACGCAACAAAAGGCTTCATGCGATAACCAATGTTTAGAAAAATGTCGTACAGGTCACAGGCTGTACGGATACGACCTGGCATGCGTGGCCCGCGCAGCGGAAGAGAACGGGAAGACAATGAGCATCGACGCCGCACTGATCGACAGCGCCAACATATTCGAGCTGGCGCCAATCTCCCTGTGGCTGGAAGACTACAGCGGTCTGCGCAGGCAGTTCGACATCTGGCGTGCCGAGGGCGTTTCGGATCTGGGCGCCTTTCTGAGGGAAGGCACCAGCCGCCTCGATCTGTGCACCAGCCAGATCCGCGTGCTCAAGGTCAATCGCAAGACGCTCTCGCTGTTCGAGGCCGATGACGTCGATCATCTGGTGGCGAACCTGCATCGCATTTTCAATGCCGACATGCTGGAGCCGCACATCGGGGAAATGGTCCAGCTCTGGAACGGGTCGGACCATTTCAGCAGCAACACGGTGAACTATTCGCTGGGCGGCCGGCGCATCGATATCCAGCTCAAGGGCCGCATACTTCCCGGCCACGAGGAAAGCTGGGACCGGGTTCTGCTGGCCATCGAGGATGTCACCGCGCGCGAGGATGCGCTGCGCGAACAGGATCGCCACAAGCAATACGCACAGGGGCTTTTCGAGCACTCGCCCATTTCGCTGTGGGTCGAGGATTTCAGCCGCATCAAGCAGTTGATGGATGATGTGCGCCAGCGCGGCATCGTCGATTTTCGCGTGTTCACCGACGTGCACCCCGAATTCGTGCACCAGTGCCTCAGCGAGATCCGGGTTTTGGACATCAACAACGAGACGCTGGCCCTATTTCTCGCGGACGACAAGAAGACCCTGTTGCAGAGCCTGCCGCAAATCTTCCGATATGAAATGGCATCGCACTTCCGCGAGCAGCTTATCGACCTGTGGAACGGCATCCTCTTCCAGAGGCGCGAAGTGGTGAACTATGCGCTTGACGGGTCCGAGCGCCATGTTCTCATGCAATTCTCGGTTCTGCCGGGACGCGAAGACGACTGGTCGCTTGTGCAGGTGGCGCTGACCGACATCACCGCCCGCAAGAAGGCCGAAGCCTATCTGGAATATCTCGGCAAGCATGATGTGCTCACCAAGTTGCACAATCGCGCCTATTACGTCGATGAGCTCAACCGGCTGGAGCGCAAGGGCGAGGCGCCGGTTTCGATCATCATTCTCGATCTCAACGGCCTCAAGACCGCAAACGATCAATGGGGCCATGCCGCAGGTGACGGATTGCTGCGCCGCGTTGGCGAAGTGCTCAACGAAGCGGTGACACAGCCAGGCCATGCCGCCCGGATCGGCGGCGACGAATTCGCTGTCGTTCTGCCCTATATCGACGAACGCGGCGCCGAGGCCATGGTCGACAACATCAGGCGGCTCATCGGCATCAACAACCAGTATTATTCGCAGATGGAACTGAAGCTTTCCCTCGGAGCAGCCACGAGCCTGCCGGGAGAGAAGCTGGAAGCCGTCGCCAGACGGGCGGATCTTCTCATGTACGAAGACAAGCGCGCCCATTACTCGGCCGCCAACCCTGACGACATCTGAGTTTTGACCCGCGCGCCGTCTTCGGCACGCGGGGCCTGACAAGAGCCCTGCGCCGCGGCCTGCCAATCGTCGCGGAACCCTGTCCGCGCCGGTTCGATGTCGGTCTTCGACACGCCGTTGTCGCGGTTGCACCGGCGAACGCCCCGACCCCGGCGCATGATCCTGCCTGTTGGCGCCCTGAGGCGCACCGGTTTCCTGTACGGCGCGCAAGTCGCCGGCAGCTGCCGGATGGTGATGATCTGCGGGGAGGACGCGGATGGACACGATGCCATGCAGGGGAGCGCCTGCTTCGGCCGGAACGGTTTTCCGTGATCGGGAGGGGCCGGAATCTCACCCGGGATTTACAGCGAACAGCCGCGCTGCGGCTTCTTTTCCACATGCCGGCAGAACGCACGCCGCAGACCTCTCAAAGGCAGGCGAACGCTGGCGATGGCCCCTGCGGCAAGGCTCCCGGAAAGCGTCCGGCGCAACCTGCCGGAATAGACGGTCGCCCGCATTTGTGCCTTTGCGGGTGGACATCGGTTTTTCAGTACGATATAAAAATTGCAACAAGCGATCGCGCCGGCAAAGCATTGCCCGAGCGCAATCGCTTATTTTTTCGCGGCCGGATGTTATTCTTGGCTTTTCTTATAACAGAGGAGATTTTACTCGCCAAGCCAAGCGGGTGCTCTATTGATTATGACTTCAACGACCGAAAAAAACGGATCGAATGGACATTCCGAAGTAAAACTTCGACTGAAGAATGTTTATAAAATCTTCGGAAGCAACGTCAAAAACGCTCTCGAAATGACGAGGGCTGGCAAAAGCAAAACCGAAATCCACGCAACCACCGGCTGTACCATCGGTGTCGATGATGTCAGCTTCGACATCATGGATGGCGAGATCTTCGTCATCATGGGCCTTTCAGGTTCCGGCAAGTCGACGCTGCTTCGCCTTCTCAACCGCCTCATCGAGCCCACCTCGGGCGTCATCGAGGTCAATGGCGAGGACATAACCCGGCTGTCAACACGCGACCTCATCGAGCTTCGCCGCCGCGACATGAGCATGGTGTTCCAGTCCTTCGCCCTGCTGCCAAACCGCAATGTGCTGAACAACGCCGCGTTCGGGCTCGAAGTGTCCGGCGTCGGCGAAGCTGAGCGTACGCAAAAGGCGATGGCAGCGCTTGAGGCCGTCGGCCTCAGGGATTACGCCATGAGCCGGCCGGACCAGCTTTCCGGCGGCATGAAACAGCGCGTGGGGCTTGCCCGGGCGCTCGCCAGCGAGCCGACCATCCTTCTGATGGACGAAGCCTTTTCGGCGCTTGATCCGCTGATCCGCACCGAAATGCAGGATGAGCTGATGCGCCTGCAGGCCGAGCACAGCCGCACCGTCATCTTCGTCAGCCACGACCTTGACGAGGCCATGCGCATCGGCGACCGCATCTGCATCATGCAGCACGGCAAGGTGGTGCAGGTGGGAACGCCGGACGAGATCGTCTCCCAGCCGGCCAACGACTATGTGCGCTCCTTCTTCCGCAATGTGGACGTCTCGCAGGTGTTCAAGGCCGGAGACGTGGCGCGCCGCACCCAGCTGACGCTGGTGGACCGGCGCGGGGCCACCGCTGCGGCGGCACTTGAACAGATGTCGCAAAGCGACCGTGACGTCGCCATCGTCGTCGGCCGCGACAAGAAATATCACGGCATGATCAGCCAGGACGTGCTGGTCCAGAAGATCAGGGCGAAGGATGCGGATCCGTATCGCAACGCCTTTCTTCAGGATGTGACGCCCATTGCCGCGGGCGAGCCTCTTTCGAATGTGCTGGGGCTCGTTGCGGCGAGCCGCTGGCCGGTACCCGTGGTCGATGAGCGGGGGCGCTATGTCGGCTCCCTCAGCAAGTCGTCGCTTCTGGAAACGCTCGACCGCGCTGGCTGAGCCGAACCGAAGGGAAACTACATGGACTTCGATTTCAACGTCGGCCACGGTGCCGACGTCACCGTCAACTACATACTCGACAACTTCACCCCGGCGCTCGACGGCATCGCGGCGACGATCGGCTTCGTCACCGGCGGTCTGCAATCGCTGCTCACCGGCACCTCGCCGCTGGTCGGCATCGCCATCCTGACCCTGCTTTCGCTGTGGAGGGTGAGCTGGAAGTTCGCGCTCTTCACGATAGTGTCGCTGGCGCTGGTCAACCATATGGGCCTGTGGCACAGCACCATGCAGACGCTGTCGCTCGTGCTTTCCGCCACCGTGATCGCCGTCGTCGTCGGCATTCCCGCCGGCATCGCCATGGCCCGCTCAGACCGGGTGGCCGGCCTGTTCAGGCCCGTGCTCGACCTGATGCAGACCATGCCGGCCTTCGTCTATCTGATCCCGGCCGCCATGTTCTTCGGCCTCGGCGCCGTGCCCGGCACCATTGCCACGGTGATCTTCGCCATGCCGCCGGTGGTGCGCCTGACCAATCTGGGCATCCGGCAGGTTCAGGAAGAGCTGGTCGAGGCCGGGCAGGCTTTCGGCTGCACCCCCTCTCAGCTTCTGTTCAAGGTGCAGCTGCCCAATGCCCTGCCCTCCATCATGGCCGGCATCAACCAGACGATCATGCTGTCACTGTCGATGGTGGTCATCGCCTCGATGATCGGCGCCGGCGGGCTCGGCAATCATGTTTTGACCGGCATCCAGCGCCTTGACGTGGGCGCCGGTTTCGAGGGCGGCCTGGCCGTCGTCATTCTGGCCGTGGTCCTCGACAGGATCACCCAGAGCTTCGGCAAGGGCGGTTCGGGCTTCCTGAGCCTCCTTGCCTTCCGAAAGGCGGGGGACCGTTTGCAGGCGTCAGCGCCGGCCAAGGTTCCGGCTGCCGATGACAAGCAGCGGTCAGCCGCCGCTTGAGCTCCGAAAACAAGAAGGAGAAGATATGATCAGGAAACTTACGCGCATCGGCCTTGCTGCCCTGATGGCGGGCAGCATGGCAACGGCCGCCCTCGCGCAGGACGGCAAGCCGGTGAAAATCGGCTGGGCCGCATGGTCCGACGCGGAATTCGTGACCAAGCTTGCCGCGAAGCTCATCGAGGACGAACTCGGCCAGAAGGTCGAGCTGGTTCAGACCGACGTGGCGCCGCTTTATCAGGGAGTGAGCCGCGGCGACATCGACGCCATGATGATGGCGTGGCTGCCGGAAACCCATGCCGACTACTTCAAGCGGATCGAAGACAAGGTCGATACGCTCGGCACCATCTATGACGGCGCCAAGCTTGGCTGGGTGGTTCCCGACTACATCCCCGAGAGCGAGATTTCCTCGATCGAGGATCTGGGCAAGGCCGAGGTGAAGGAAAAGCTCGGCGGCGAGGTGCAGGGCATCGATCCGGGCGCCGGCCTGACCCGTCTTTCCGAGAAGGCGATCACCGATTACGGGCTCGACTATAAGCTTCAGATTTCCAGTGAAGCGGGCATGCTCACCACGGTCGACCGCTCCATGCGCACCGAGAAATGGTTCGTGGCCACCGCATGGAGCCCGCACTGGATGTTCGGCAAGTACAAGCTGCGCTACATCGACGACCCCAAGGAGTCGCTCGGCAAGGCGGAGCACATCGACATCCTAGCCCGCAAGGGTTTCAAGGATGACAACCCGAAGGTGGCCGAACTGCTCTCGCGTATGAAGGTGGAGATTCCGGAACTGGAAGCGGCCATGTTCGATGCGCAGGAAACCTCCTATGAAAAGGCGGTCGAAAAATACATCTCCGAGAACCCGGACAAGGTGAAGGAGTGGGTCAGCGCCAAGTAAGCCTGACCCTGTCAAGCCCGGTCACGGGAACGGGCGGCAGGCTCGCCTGCCACCATGCCTGAAAGAGGCCGCCGCGATACAGTCGCGGTGGCCTTTCGCGTTCAGGCCCGATCGGCAGCCATCTTTTCTAAAGCGTGTCGCGATCTTTCAGATTCGCTCCTCACGCTTTAAGTTCTTGTTTTTGCGTATGTCGTTATCCCGAAACCGGCTCCCACTCTCGGGCGACATGCGTTAGCCGCGGCTGACGAAAACGGGCGGTATCTCGATACGCGCGTTCTGCGGCGCGCCCTTTTCTATGATGTCGAAAACGGCCGCCAGCATCTGCGGCACGTCCTGACGCACCATCTCGATGTCGTCGGCAAGCAGTGCCGCGAAGGGATCCCAGTCGAAGCAGCCCATCACCGGCGCACGGCCCTCGTAATGGCCTGAACGGCGGATCCAGCGCATCACCCCCTCAAGGGAAATCGTGGAATTGACGAACATGCCCTGTGGCAGAACCCCTTCCCGCTGCGCCAGCGCGCCAAGCGCGCCTTCGGCCTTTTCCGGCGCATAGCCGCAGGCCAGAATGTGGTTTTCGTCCACCTCGATCCCAACATCCGCATGCGCAGCGCGAAAACCGCGAATACGCTCGCAGGTATTGTGATCGTTCCCGCGCCCGCCAATAAACAGCAGCGGCGGTGCCTGCCCAAGCCGCTGCCGGCAATTGGCCAGAATACGGCGCGTCAGTTCCCGCGCGCCTGCGAAATTGTCGGAGATGACCGACGGGGCATGTGAGCCGGGAAGGTCCAGATTGAGACTGCGTACGCCGGCCGGCCCACACAGATCGGTGATGCGGTCGGGATTGGTGGCACCGGTCGAGATCAGCCACTCGACCTGATAGGAGAGCATGGTGCGCGCGGCCTCCATCTCCAGGTCTGGATCGCGGCGCGTGCAGGTGATGATCGGAAACAGATCGCGCTGGCGGGCCATCGCCTCGAAGGTTTCGACGATGGAGCCAAAATAGCGGTTGTCGTATTTCGGCACGATCATGCCGATGATCCGGGATTTCTCCCGGCGCAGCAGGCTTGCCTGCATGTTGACCGCATAGCCCTGCTCCTGCGCCAGCCGGGTGATCTTCTCGGCCAGCTGGCTGCTGATCCGGCGCTTCTTCCATGTGCCGTTGAGCACCGCGCTGACCGCACTGGCCGAGGTGCCGGCCAGTGTCGCCAGATCGTAGATGGTCGTCTTTCTGGTCGGCTTGCCGCCATCCATCAGAATTCTCTCCTCTGTGGCCGCTCCGCTTCCCCCCCGCGCTGCCGCCATCTCCCGCGCTTTTCACCTGCGAGGCAGTGCCCGCCATGCATAAGACGCAGCGTAAAGCTCTTATCCACCCCGTCTGATTTGCGCCAGCTTGACATCAATATCTGAAGGTGGCAATTTTTGCTTCATCGATTGAGCTATCATGCACAATCGATGAAGGCGGTTGCATATCGAAGACCGATCGGGAGGCGTTCGGGAGTATTCTGAAGCTTGAACGGGTGCATGTGCCACGTCGTGGAGCAGTTCCGAGACGTCGCGCATGAGGCTCCCGGCCTTTGACCCGGTCCGTGCCGGTTTCAGGGCATCAACTTCCCGGCACGGATTTGTCGTTTACAAGGAGGACACCATGAAATTCCGCACTTTCCTGATGGCGACGGCTGCCGCCGGCGTTCTGTGCATGGCGCAGGCACGGGCAGATGAAGCCGCCACCGTCGCGTTCCTGATGCCGGATCAGGCATCGACGCGTTACGAGGAGCATGACTATCCGGGCTTTAAGGCAGAGATGGAGAAGCTGTGCGCCAGCTGCACCGTCATCTACCAGAACGCCAATGCCGACGCCTCGCTCCAGCAGCAGCAGTTCAACTCGGTGATCGCGCAGGGCGCCAAGGTCATCGTGCTCGATCCGGTCGACTCCGCCGCCGCTGCGGGTCTCGTCGAGATCGCCCATTCGCAGGGCGTCAAGGTCGTCGCCTATGACCGCCCGATCCCGGACAAGCCGGCCGACTACTATGTCTCCTTCGACAATGAAGGCATCGGCTATGCCATCTCCAAATCGCTGGTCGACCACATGAAGGCGAATGGCGTCGAGGACGGCGCAGGCGTGCTGCAGGTCAACGGCTCGCCGACCGACGCTGCCGCCGGCCTGATCCGCGACGGTATCCATCGCGGCCTGAAGGAATCCGGCTTCGAGACGCTGGCCGAGTTCGACACGCCGGAATGGGCGCCGCCGAAGGCGCAGGAATGGGCCGCCGGCCAGATCACCCGCTTCGGCGACAAGATCAGGGGCGTGGTTGCCGCCAATGACGGCACCGGCGGCGGCGTCATTGCAGCCTTCAAGGCCGCTGGCGTGCAGCCCGTTCCTCCGGTGACCGGCAATGACGCCACCATCGCCGCCCTGCAGCTGATCATCGCCGGCGACCAGTACAACACCATCTCCAAGCCTTCGGAGATCGTTGCCGCTGC
>WPCJ01159481.1_pt1 | contig 33789 bp, 34 predicted proteins | sample 5399831 | NCBI WGS metagenome assembly WPCJ01 (sample SAMN12869470, study PRJNA574797) | sludge metagenome | isolation source: wastewater treatment of pH10 | place: China:Beijing | collected 2019-05-20 | reverse complement strand
GAAAAAAGAAGACAAATAAAATCGGATTCAATCCGAAAAAGAAGACAGTTGTATTTTCAACAGAAATTAATAAATTTATAACCCTAAATACTCCTTAAGAATTTATCCCAAAATGTCCAATTTAGTTTGAAGACGTACAATCTTTATCTTTTCAAGGAAATTTCTGCACACTTCAAAGAGTTGAAAGATATTGTTTGCTTGGATAATACTATGTCTTTGCTGAAAAAGAGTTTCTCTAAATGATTCTGCATCAAAGACTGCATCAGATGGATCTTTTGTCAGGGCTAAATTAACGCTGATACCAGTTGTCAAATCGTTGTTCAAAATACTTCTGATATCAACAAGGGGCTTTAGATAAAAATTTAATTCTCCAATACGCCCCTGACTTTTTGAAAAAGGGAGATCGTGATTTTTGCCGAGTACATCCATATACTCTGTTAGACGAATCCTCATTAATTCTTTCTGCCTCTGAATATCAGTATAAGATATAAGTTCTTTCTTTATCGGGTCAATTTCACTTTCGATCCGTAAGATTTCGTTTTTGGTCACTTCTATATCAAAAAGAGGATTATCTAATTTATCCTGTTCTATAGATAGCGAATTTAATTTACCTTCAATTTGTTGCAGTAAAAAAGGAATATTCTCTACATTCTTCATTTTATGTAAAATCTATTTATGATAAAATTTCTTCTAAAAAAATTTAACTATTAATAATGTATTATAATTTTTTGAAATATTCCCGACATTTAAGTTCGTAAATGGATAGCTTCAGAAATATTAGTAAATGCTCAATAATCGCTACGACTATGCAAGGAGTTAAGATATTTATTATACTAAAATTTTAAATCTCTTTTTATTTTAATGATACCTTTTTCATCATCATCTTTTAAATGACTTTTAATTGAGTCCGTTTCAACATCTTTTAGTGAATGTTGAAAAACTTCTTTTAAAAACAATGCTACTTCATATTGATTTCGCCTATCAAAGTGCTTCCAAATGTTCCAGCCAAAATGATACAAATCCATATTAGATAATTTGTGAACCCTTACAGGGCTAAAATTTTCTATTTTTTCTTTCTTAGCATACTTTGTAATGTAGCTGCATAGGTTTTCTAAATCATTAACAGATGTGTATAGCGCAAATTGCTCCTTTGTATATCTTAATGCAATCTCAAGCTTATTATCGAACTTTACAACTTCTTTAAATTTTAAATCTTCTTTAATATCAGCAATAGTAACAGGTCCAGAAAAGAATTCATTAACCAAAACTAGATTTTTTCTTTTAGTAATAATTCTGCTTATAATTTCATAGATAGTATGCAAAAACAATGTTAGACCTGAATAAATAACAACACCTACGAAAATCACGACTATAAAAAAGATATTTGCCGTAAATTCATCGGACCCTTTATCGATAAAATATGTTCTGACTTGAGTTCCTAAAAGGATACATACCACTATAATGGGTAAATACATACATATTAATTCAAAATTTTTGACTTTCATATTTATTAGTTTGCTTGTATAATTTCTTGGTTTTCTTCTAAAATATTTTCATCCAGCTTAATAGCTCCAGCTGCTCTATTTTTCAGTTCATCAACTACTTTAGCATAAACTTGAGTTGTTGTAACTTTACTGTGTCCAAGCATTTTACTAACTGTATAAATGTCTGTTCCTAAAGAAAGCTGCAATGTTGCAAAAGTATGTCTGAAGCAATGAAAAGTTATATGCTTTGTTATTCCAGCTGATTTGACCCATTTTTCGAGAGGTCTCGAAATCCAAGAGCTATCTTGTAAATTTTCAAATACTAGCTGTTCGGGAAGTCTCGGAGTTCCGCATAAATGAATTGCTTGTTCAGAAATCGGTGTATACTCGACTCCTTTTGTTTTCTTTTGTCTAAATTGAATTTTGATTCTATTTGACTGAACATCAATTTCTTTCCACTTAAGCCTTTTAATATCACAATGTCTTAACCCTGTCAGTGCAGAAAATAAAGATGCTCTTTTCAATTCATCATTTTCACAAGGAGTATTTACTAAAAGATTAAGTTCCTCCAAAGAGAGATGTTCACGGAAAGATTCTTGCTCTCCAATACCTTTAATCTTTGCTGATAAGTCAATTATAAAATAACCATCAATAAAAGCTTGGGAAACTATTGCCTTAAAAATAGAAAAGTACGTTGCAGCACTATTATTTGAAAGAATTCCTTTCTTTTTTCCGCGATAGGGCGCCGATAAAAGATAAAGCTTAAAATCATCAGCAAAACTCAAATCAATTTTTGAAAATCTTAAATCATCTCCGGAAAACTCTATAATAAATTCAATTAAACACCTCCAGTTAGTTCTAATTGAATCAGAACTATTATTTGAGCCGTGTCTTTTCTTTAGCAACCTATTACAGTAATCTATAAATTTTTCTTTTTGTTTTTCTTGCAATTCGGCCTTAATAGCATCGCTATCACTATACAAGTCGACATTATCATATTCTTTTTGGCGTAGTTTACGAATTCCATCAGCATATAACATTGTCTCCCTGTCACGCTCACTCTTACAAACTATAATTCCATTATCATCACGCTTTGGTTTAAAGGCTTTTGTCCCGTCCTTTAGGTTAGTTCTGCTTGTTCTTTTTTTATCCCATTCAACCGTATAAACAATTCTATTGAGATACTCCCTAGAACGTTGCGGTTTATTTTTTCCAGCAATAAATACAGGATAACTCTCCAAATAGACATACCATTCATTTCTATCCTCAGCTTTACGCAATCTAACTGTAACTTGAGTTTTTGAAAGTTGTTTCATAAGCTTAATCTATAGTACCATTATATAATTTGTCAATCTCGCTTTTTGGAGCATAAACATAATTACCAATTTGACGGGTGGGAATTGAGTACTTTCTGATATGCTTGTATACACTCGTATCGTGTAACTGAAATTTTTTGGAAATCTCACCAATAGTATAGCAATTCTCTTCAGAAAGATCATACAAGTTAGGATTAGAATTTTTCTTTTCAATCTTTTCTTTAGATGCCGGAGGAAACATTTCTTGCAAAACTTCACGATTTACTTTTATTAAACGAGTTCCTTCATTAATAGAAGGTATTACATTTTGTTTGATAAGTCTATAAAGTGTTCTTTTTGCAATGTCAAAGAGTAAAACAGCTTCAGGGACTGTCAAGAGAATTTTATCTAAAGGAATCTGATCAATCAGTTCTTGTCTTTTTAATTCTAATTTTTCTTGACGCTTTCTTTTCTGGTAAGCATTTTTTATACACTGCTCACGACAATAAAATGAAGTTACTGTCTTAGGTATAAATTCCTGCGAACAATGCAGACATTCTCTTTTAATCCTTTTAATCATACATATAGAAAAACTAAAGGTAAGAAAAAAAATCTTAAGTGCCACATCTTCTCTGCTTAAGTGCCGGTACAAATATGGTACAAATGTGTAATAAAAAACACTTAAAAAAGCACAAAATCAAAAATCTTTGAAAAAACAAAAATCCCCACAAACATACGCCTGTGGGGATTTTCTATATTTTGTTAATTAATATTAATCAATAACTACTTAACTTCTTCAAAGTCTGCATCCTGTACATCTTCACCTCCTGCATTTCCAGCATTCTGAGCTCCTGCATCTGCACCTTGAGCACCTTGTCCTGCTGCATACAACTCTTCTGAAGCTGCCATCCAAGCTGCATCTAAAGCTTCTGTTTTAGCTTTTACGTCGTCTGCATTTTTAGCTTCGAAAGCGGTTTTCAATTCTCCGTGAGCTGCTTCGATAGCTGCTTTTTTGTCTGCAGATAATTTCTCACCAAACTCTTTCAATTGTTTTTCAGTCTGGAAGATCAATCCGTCAGCTTTATTGAAGATCTCAACTTCTTCTTTTCTCTTAGCATCCGCTGCAGAATTTTCCTGAGCTTCTTTTTTCATTCTTTCGATTTCTTCATCAGAAAGACCTGAAGAAGCCTGGATTTTAATAGACTGCTCTTTACCGGTTCCTTTATCTTTAGCAGATACACTTAGGATACCATTCGCATCAATATCGAAAGTTACTTCGATTTGAGGAACACCTCTTGGCGCTGGTGGAATATCTGTAAGGTCGAATCTACCAATCTCTTTATTATCGTTGAACATTGGTCTTTCACCCTGTCCTACTCTGATGCTTACAGCCGGCTGGTTGTCAGAAGCTGTAGAGAATACTTCAGATTTTTTAGTTGGGATCGTAGTGTTTGCTTCAATTAATTTAGTGAAAACAGAACCCATTGTTTCAATACCTAAAGAAAGTGGTGTAACGTCAAGAAGTAATACGTCTTTTACATCTCCTGTTAATACACCTCCCTGAATAGCTGCACCAATTGCTACAACCTCATCCGGGTTAACTCCTTTAGATGGTTTTTTACCGAAGAATTTTTCTACTTCTTCCTGGATGATCGGGATTCTTGTAGAACCACCTACCAAGATTACTTCGTCGATATCTGAAGTTGATAAACCTGCATCTTTTAATGCTTTAGCAACCGGCTCCATAGATCTTCTTACTAAGTCTGCAGATAATTGCTCGAATTTAGCTTTAGTTAAAGTCTTCACTAAGTGTTTAGGACCCGTAGCAGTAGCTGTAATATATGGAAGGTTGATTTCAGTCTGTGGAGAAGAAGATAATTCAATTTTAGCTTTTTCAGCAGCTTCTTTCAATCTTTGTAATGCAATTGCATCAGATTTTAAGTCAACACCTTCTTCAGCTTTGAATTCGTCTGCCATCCAGTTGATGATCACATCATCAAAGTCATCACCTCCTAAGTGCGTATCTCCGTTTGTAGACAATACTTCGAATACACCGTCTCCTAAATCAAGGATAGAGATATCGAAAGTACCACCACCAAGGTCATATACAGCGATTTTCTGATCTTTATGGTTTTTATCTAGACCGTAAGCTAATGCTGCAGCAGTAGGTTCGTTGATAATTCTTTCTACTTTAAGACCAGCGATTTCACCAGCTTCTTTAGTAGCCTGTCTTTGCGCATCGTTAAAGTATGCAGGAACAGTGATTACCGCTCTTGTTACTTCCTGACCAAGATAATCTTCAGCAGTTTTCTTCATTTTCTGAAGGATCATTGCAGAAATTTCCTGTGGAGTGTATTCTCTGTCGTCGATTTTTACTTTTACCGTATCATTTGGTCCTGATACTACTTTATAAGGTACTCTTGAGATCTCAGAAGCATCATCTTTAAAGTGTGTTCCGATAAATCTTTTGATAGAATAAACCGTTTTTGTAGGGTTTGTTACCGCCTGTCTTTTTGCAGGATCTCCCACCTTTCTTTCACCATCTTCTGTAAATGCTACAATAGACGGCGTCGTTCTTTTACCTTCTGCGTTAGGAATTACAACAGGGTCTTTACCCTCCATTACAGCAACACAAGAGTTGGTTGTTCCTAAGTCAATTCCAATTATTTTACTCATTTTATATGTTATTTTTTGTTATTAAAATTTATAATCACGAAATCTCAACATTTATACCACGACAGTAATTGTGACAAATTGTCATCAATAAAAAAAACTCCGCAATAGCGGAGTTGTTATAATAGGAGTTAGTTTTACTGTAACTAATTTTTGATAAATTTCATTGATTTTATGAAAGCTCCATTATCATAAGTTCTTACAAAATAAGTTCCCGCAGGAAGATTTTTTACATCAATTTTATCTGTTTCATTTTTAACAAAAGCTTTTTTTACTAGTTTTCCATCATTGCCAAAAATCTCAACTTCTGAAATCTTAACCAATGGTGAGGCAATGGAAATATAATTTACTGCAGGATTTGGAAATACATTAATTGAATTGGCTTTTTCCACATCATCTACAGCCAGTAAGGAACAAGCGTTAGAATTCAGCAGGCTCGCTCTCGGACCCGCCATTGTATTTTGAGCAATCGTCTTTTGACCATTTGAGAACATTGCCATTTGATTATCGTAAACATAATCCATGTAGTTCATAAACATAGCACCACTTGATGTAGTGACACAGGTATAAATATTAATATTACTTGGCTTATCGAAATGAGGAAAATAGGTTGCTGGTGTATCAGCACAGAAGTCATCCCAGCCTGTTTTTCCACAATTATTTTTATTTGGAGTTGTTCCGTAATCTTCAACAGATCCCCAAGGATGTTCTAATCCAAAATAATGTCCGATTTCGTGAGTTGCAGTTCTTCCTTTATTATAAGGAGAAGCAGCTGTTCCCATCGTTCCGAATTGCTTATATCCTATGGCAAGGCCATCATAGGCTGCACCAGCCGAATCTGGCAGATAGGCCCAGCCTAAATAATCTGCTGACATATTGCCCACCCAAATATTTAGATATTTTGTAGGATCCCAGGCAACCAATCCGGAAGATTTATAATAATTATTATCAAAGTCAAAACTGGAAGTTACAGATTTTCTTTCAATACCATTTGTGTTGGAGCCATCTGGCTTTTTAGTTGCCATACAGAAAGCCAATTCCATATCCGCAGCCACACCTTGAAAATAAGACGGTACAACGCTATTGAAGTCAGCATTCAGCTTTCTGAAATCGTCATTCAGAACTTTTATCTGTGAAGCAATCTGAGCTTCTGAAATATTCATAGTACTGTTGGAATAAAGCACGTGAACTACTACGGGTATTGTAATAACTCCAGCTCTCTTGTTTGCATTGTAATTATTATTTACTAAAAAATCTTTCAAAGCCTGCCTGTTTGCAGCTGCTTCCGGATTAGCAGCAAAAAATTCTGCCATTTTTTTATCTGTCCCGCAAGTTCTCTGTCCATAAGCGTTTAGAAAAAGAGCACTTACCAATGTTAATAGAATTTTCTTCATAATTTTTAAATTTCCAATAAAAGGGAAGCAAATGTATTAATTTTTATCAAATGACAAATATCTTTTTTAAATATCTAAAATCCATTTCATTATCATTGAGTTTAAAACATTTTATAATCTATTTAAAAATTAATTGACATTTAAGAAACATACAAAATTGTCAAAACATTGTAGTTTGCGTCCCACAAATTATTCCAATGGATTTTATTAATTTTGAGATCATCAAAACCTCATCAATGCCACAACAATTCAATCCGCGCGATGTCACCTGGCTGGGCTTCAATGCCAGAGTTCTTCAGGAAGCAATGGATAAAAGCGTTCCGATACATCTCAGAATTCGTTTTCTTGGAATTTTTTCCAACAACCTGGATGAGTTTTTCCGTGTTAGAGTTGCCGGATTGAAACGTGCAATGGACTTCAAACAAAAGGTTCTTGCCGAATCTTTTTATGATGCGCCTTCAAAAATCCTTCAAAAAATCAATAAACTTGTAATTAATCAGCAGGAAGATTTTGACAGGACGTGGAAAGATGTTCAGCGCGAAATGGCTAAGGAGAAAGTTTTCATTAAAGATTATAAACACCTGACTACTAACCAGAAGGAATTTGTCATAAAATACTTCGATGAAGAAGTAGAATCTAATGTGATTCCGATATTGCTTCATGACAATAAGCCGATGCCTTATCTGAGGGAAAAAAGTCTTTTTATAGGTGTCGCGATGCGAAGAAAAGAATGGCAATATGAGAGTCAGTATGCCATCATCGAAGTTCCGGTGACGGCCAATGGTAGATTTGTCCTGCTGCCAACAGATGACAAAGAGCAGAAAGATGTAATGCTTCTGGAAGATGTGATTATTTACAATCTTCCGCACATTTTTTCCTATTTCGGATATGATGAATTCACAGCACATTGTTTTAAAGTGACCAAGGATGCAGAATTTGATTTGGATAATGACATCAAAACAACCTTGGCAGACAAAATCGAAAAAGGTGTCAAAAGCCGGCGAAAAGGAAAACCTACACGTTTTGTTTTCGACAAAGAAATGGATAAAGCGCTCTTGGAATTTCTTATCAAAAAACTCAATCTCAACAAGCGAGACAGCATTATTCCAGGCCAGAAGATTCACAACTTCAGGCATTTTATGGATTTTCCGGATGTATTCAAAGCTTACCAAAAACCTGTTGAAAGATCTTCTTTCATCCATCCGGAGTTTGCCAACAAACAGAGAGTGACAGACGTTATCATCAAGAAAGATGTTTTGCTGACTTTCCCTTACCATTCATATGATTCGGTTATTGATCTGTTGAGAGAATCCGCAATGGATCCGGATGTAAAATCGATCCAAATCACAGCTTACAGATTGGCCTCAAGTTCCAAAATCGTGAATGCACTGATTAACGCAGTCCGAAATGGCAAAGAAGTGACAGTAATGCTGGAACTGCGGGCAAGATTTGATGAAGAAAATAATCTTGAATGGAAAGAGAGACTGGAACTGGAAGGCGTCAAAGTACTTCTCGGGATTCCCAATAAAAAAGTACACGCCAAACTATGTGTCATCAAGAAAAGAGTAAACAACAGGACCATTCAATATGGCTTTGTGAGTACCGGCAACTTTAATGAAAAAACAGCCAAAATCTATGGAGATCATTTGCTGATGACTTCCAACAGGGTAATAATGGCAGACATCAATAAAGTGTTCAATGTTCTCAGCAAACCAAAAGCCGACCCAATTCCAGCTCTCAAAACCTGCAAAAGCCTGTTAGTCTGCCCACAGTTTATGAGAGAAAAAATCATTGCTCACATTGATAAAGAAATTGAAGAAGCCAAAGCCGGACGCAAAGCAGAAATGATTATCAAAGTTAATTCCCTGAGTGATAAAACTTTGATTTTGAAACTTTATGAAGCTGCTGAAGCTGGTGTTGACACCAAAATGATTGTCCGTGGAATCTACTGCGCCGTTAATCAGAAATATTTCAAGAAAAAAATCTATGCCATTAGTATTGTGGACGAATATCTGGAGCACGCCAGAGTGATGTATTTTTACAACAAAGGTGCAGAAAACATGTACATCTCTTCTGCCGACTGGATGACAAGAAACCTGGATTACCGTATCGAAGCAGCAACACCCATTTTGCAGAAAAACCTGAAAAAGGAACTGAAGGAACTCCTCGAAATCCAGCTACAGGATAATGTGAAAGCCAGAATTCTTGATAAAAATATGAGAAATGAGTATGTAGAATCTGACAAGAAACAAAAAATCAGGTCGCAGATAGAAACCTATAATTATCTCAAAAACCAGAAATATTAAGAATTTACTTTAAATTTATGCTTTAAATTCCCCTCAAGAAATGATAATTGCTGCTATAGATATCGGAAGTAATGCCGCCAGACTGCTGATCAATGAAGTAAAACCATCCAACGGAAAAGCAGAATTCACTAAGCTGAATCTCCTGAGAATCCCTTTGAGATTAGGTTTTGATGTGTTCAGCAACGGTGAAATCGGCGCCGAACGAAAGCAAATGGTCATCAACACGATGAAGATCTTTAGCCAACTGATGACTATGTACAAAGTGGATCATTACCGCGCCTGTGCTACCAGTGCAATGCGCGACGCCAAAAACGGACAGGAAATCATCGACATTGTAAAACAAGAGGCCGATATCAATATAGAAATCATTTCTGGAGATGAAGAAGCAACTTTGATTTATGAGAACCACGTTGCAGAAGGATTAGATAAAGATTTTGCTTACCTGTATGTTGACGTAGGAGGCGGTTCTACAGAGCTCACGTTCTATGAGAACAACAAAATGAAGTATGAGAACTCTTTTAACATCGGAACCATCAGATTGCTCAACGGATTGGTTCCCCAAGAGATGTGGGAAGAGATGAAGAATGAAATCAAAGACAAAATCAAGAGCAAAAAGCCTGTCGTAGCTATTGGTTCCGGGGGAAATATCAATAAGATTTTCTCGCTGAGCAAAACCAAAGATGGCAAACCAATGCCTGTTTCCGTCATCAAAAAATACCTCAAAGAAATGCAAAACCTTTCGGTGGAAGAAAGAATGCATTACTATCAATTTCGCGAAGACCGTGCCGATGTTATTGTACCAGCATTACAAATCTTCAACAATGTGATGACCTGGGCAGAAATCAAACACATCTATGTTCCGAAGATTTCTGTGGCAGACGGGTTGGTGAAAAGCATCTATTACAATCTGAAGAAAAAAAATAAATGAGTTTCCCAAAAGTAAGCAGGATACACTTTCATACATTCGACTCATTAAGATTCTTATCATTTTTATTGGTATTCCTATACCATTCTGCAATTCCTGAAAATAATTTTCTACACTATTTTTCGAATGCTGGCGGAATCGGAGTATCGTTCTTTTTTGTTTTGAGTGGCTTCCTGATTACTTACATATTGATCCTAGAAAAAATTAACCATCAGAACAAGGTTCCCTTAAAGAAATTTTTTATACGAAGAATATTACGCATCTGGCCGCTATATTATTTGATGGTACTATTTGCATTTTGTACGCCTTTTATAATTTCTATGCTGAAGCTTCCTTATTCAGATGAAGGTTATTATCCGAATTGGTTTTTCACCCTTATTTTTATGGAGAATTACGTCATGATGTATAAAAATATGCTTCCTAATGTGTCGCCTATAAGTGTGATGTGGTCACTTTGTGTAGAAGAACATTTTTACGTTATCTGGGGGCTGATTTTTTATTTCATATCACTCAAAAATATTCTTAAATTAATTATTACCTGCATTATAATTTCCTTTGTTTTTAGAACAATATATAACAGTTACGGTATAGCTTGTGCGGATATACTGACCAATATACATTATTTTGCTTTTGGAGCTATACCTGCATATATTTTTACCTTTCATAAAGAAATAATCAGAAGCATCGAAAAAATCCCTGCGGTTTATAAATACATTTTTGCTATCGCTGTTCTTGCTTTTATCGCACTGATAAGCAATACTAATCTTATTCAGGATAAAAAGTTTATTCCTATTATTTTGGGGTTATTATTTTCTGTTTTAATCTTATCAACACTGGGTGAGAAAAATGTTTTTAAGATTTCAGATCAGAGTATTCTCGCCTGGCTAGGAAAATATACTTATGGACTATATCTCATACACATCATATGCATCCATTTTTTCAATAAAATAGGAACCAGCCTTAATCTGAACTGGATTATTATTATTCTTTTATCCTTCGGATCCAGTGTAATCTTGTCATACTTATCGTATCACATTTTTGAAAAACAATTTCTAAAACTTAAAAAAACGATATAGTTTAGCGGTTCAAATTATCCTACATCAATGCCAGGCAAAATCCAAAAGTCTAAATTTGTATTTATAAAAATGAGATTATTATGGAATTAGGAATAGGGATGTTCGGAGATGTTTCTTTGGACAACAAAACCGGAAAATATAGAGATGCCAGCGTAAAACTTAACGAGATCCTTGAACAGGTAAAATTGATGGATCAGGTTGGTCTGGACGTTTTTGCGATGGGCGAGCATCACCGTGCAGATTATGCAGTTTCTTCTCCCGAGATTCTTCTGGCTGCCGCTGCAAGCATCACGAATAATATAAAACTAGCAAGTGGCGTAACAGTTCTAAGCTCATCGGAACCTGTAAAAGTTTATGAGGATTTCTCAATGATTGATCTGATTTCAAAAGGTAGAGCAGAGATTTTTGTGGGAAGAGGAAGCTTCATTGAGTCTTTTCCATTATATGGTTATGATCTGTCGGATTACAATCAGTTATTTGAAGAGAAATTAGATCTTTTACTGAAGATCAATAATGAAGAAAATGTCAGCTGGAGCGGCATACTGAGAAGACCGATGGAAAACCAAACGGTTTACCCAAGAGCTTTCAACAACGGCGTGCTACCAATTTGGGTTGCAGTTGGCGGAACTCCGGAATCTGTCTTGAGAGCAGCAAAACTTGGATTGCCATTGGTTGTCGCTATTATCGGCGGAATGCCGAGACAGTTCAAAAACCTCATCGAGTTTTACAAGCAGGAATATCTGAGAGCAGGACACGACGAGAGCAAAATGCAGATTGCCATCCACTCGCATACCTTCGTAAGTGATGATCAGAAAGATATTGATCAATACTTTTTCAATTACAAATCCCAGATGGACAGAATTGGCAGAACCCGAGGATGGGCACCTTACACCAAAGAGCAGTATGATGGCGGAAGAAGCAAAGACGGTGCATTATTCATTGGAAGTGCAGATGAAGTGGCAGAAAAAATCAATGAGGTGAAAGAACTGTTTGGATTGACAAGATTTATCGGGCATATGGACGTTGGGGATCCGGCACACGACGTGATGATGAATTCTATAGAATTATTCGGGGAAAAAGTAGCGCCAATAGTAAAATAAGTCAATAAGATTTTTTCAATTCAACCCTTTCAGAGTTTGAAACTCTGAAAGGGTTTTTTATTGTTTTTTTTAAATGATTTTATGACTTTGATTAGTCCGATGAACAGGACGTTTGAAGAGGTGGTCAAAAACGTCTTGATGTTTTCACTAAAACAACTTGATGTTTTGGTAAAAAGGTCTTGATGTTTTCGTTAAAACGTCTTGACTTTTTGATATTCATAAGGACGAAAATTACTCTCTCTGTAAGTCCGATGGGCAGACATTTGTAAAGGTAGTCAAAAACACACGTGTCTTTTCATTAAAACACACGTGTGTTTTTACTAAAACGTCCGTACCTTTTCAGAGAAGGATACGGACGTTTGTTATAATTGATGAAGTTTTATATTAATAATTACTTTCAATCAGTAAGATTTAATAAATTGTTTCCTGCAGACTCTACATAAATTTCATCAAAATCTACCGAATCCAATATACCAATTCCACCTTGCGGTTTCAATTCTACATTATTATCAAGAAAAATTCTAAAATTAAAGTCTTCCATATTAGAAACTCCTTTTTCTTCATAATGCTTTTGGATAACTGTCTGGTACTTTTGATAATTATCATTTTTAATCAAATCTCCTCCAATCACTCCCATACTTTCATCTATAATAGTAAAGAATACTTCTCCTATTTGCTTTTCATCAATGTATAAATAGCCTTTCATTTTTTAATATAAAAATTAAGAATGCCCTGCGCCATCTTCCGCTTTCGGAGGTGTTTCAGTTTTCAATTCTTTCACCTCAACGACTTGCTTTCCATCTTTACCTTTAAGGTAAGCTGGTAGCTCTAATCCAGCCATATTGAACAGATCATTGAGTGGCGGAACAGTTTTCATCATTCCCGAAACGAAGTTGGCAGTTGAGGTATTGCCATCCGGATTGTTGCCGCTGTCCCAAACGGTTACTTTATCAATCTTGATATTCTTCACCGCCTCAACCTGAGTTTTAACCAACTCCGGTAATTTCTCAATCAACAATAACTGGAAGGCACTGTTGGTATCGCCACCTGCAGCCTGAACCACTTTGTCGTAACCTTCTGCTTGTTTCGTCAGGATTTCGAATAAACCTTTTGCTTCAGCTTCCATTTTAGCAAAGATCGCATCAGCTTCACCCTTTGCCTGCAATCTGATTTTTTCCGCTTCTGCCTGTGCATCGATAATCGCTTTTTGTTTTGCAATTTCTGCAGGAACTACAATGTTAGCCTGTTGAGTGGAACGTTCTCTTTCCGCTCTGGCAGTTTCCGCTTTTTGTTCAGCCACATAGGATTCTTCCAAAGCTTTCGCTGCCTGAACTTTTTCCGCTGCTGTAGCTATTCTCAAAGCTTCTGCTTCTTTCTCCCTTCTTTCCGCATCGGAATTGGCAATTGTAATTTTTGCTTCGTTCTCCCCTTTTACCGCCAGTGAATTGGCTTGAGACGTAGCGATACGCGCATCCCTTTCAGCTTCGGCTTTACCAATGGATTCATCTTTCCCAGCTGATGCAATGCTGATTTCCCTATCTTTTTGAGTAATCGCAATCTTAACGTCTCTGTCTCTTTGCGTCTCGGCGATCTGCGTATCTTTTTCCCGGTCGGCAATTGCTTTTCCTGTTTCCCCGATTTTGGTTTGTTCTGCTACGGAAATAATCGCTTCGTTAATTGCTTTAGCTGCTGCTTCTTTTCCAAGAGCCTCGATGTAACCGGACTCGTCTCTGATATCGGTAACGTTAACGTTGATTAATTTAAGACCAATTTTCTTTAATTCCGTATCAACGTTTTTAGAGATATTGTCTAGGAATTTATCTCTGTCTGAGTTGATTTCCTCAATCGTCATCGTTGCAATGACTAAACGTAACTGACCAAACAAAATATCTTTTGACAACTCCTGAATCTGCTCCGGAGACAATCCCAATAACCTTTCTGCAGCGTTGCCCATAGAGTCCGGTTCGGTAGAAATCGCAATCGTGAATCGGCAAGGCACATCCACACGGATATTCTGTCTGGATAAAGCATTAGTTAAATTAGCTTCAATTGAAATCGGTTTCAAATCCAGATAAGCAAAATCCTGAATCACCGGCCATACAAACGCACCACCACCGTGGATACACTTGGCAGAGCTGCCGCCGGTCTTTCCGTAGATGACCAAAATCTTGTCGGACGGACAACGTTTGTAGCGCGAAATCAGCGCCAAGAATGTTACAAATAATACGAATACTCCGACCAAAATCAGAATAAAAGTTCCATTAATCATAGTTATGAATTTTTAAATTTTTTCAACAATTAGTATTTTTTCTTCGATGCGGACAATCTTCACCATGTTTCCGGAAGGGATTTCTTCAGTTTCGGTTATCGCCAATAGTTCGTGATTGGTACCATTCAGCGAAACCTGGACTTTGCCTTTACCTGATTTCTGCGCGGGAATTCTAAGGTAAACTTCCGCTGTTTTGCCAATCAATTTATCGATATTGAAGGTATTGTCTTCTGTCAATTTCAAAATCTGTTTGATAACAATAAAAAAGATAATCACAAACAGACAACCGACAATTGCAGCGAGAATAATTAGAAATGTTTGGTTTTGAAAACTGTTATAAAAAGCCACACCTGTCCATCCAAATCCCATCAGAAAATTGATCAAATTCCGGAACGAGAATAGTTGGAATGGCCCATGAACGGCATCAAAATCACCATTAAAGTCAGCGTGCAAACCGTCGGTGAAATCGGTACCAACAATCGTAAAAATCAATTGAATAAGGAAAATGAGACTGGCAATAATAGCTACCCACCAAAAGGCCTGCTCTAAAGTACTCATCCCGATAAAGAAATCCATCATAGTTTTTGTTTTTCCTAAAAATACATATTTCTTATGAAAAAGACAAGACTTTATTTATAAAAACTATAATTACTTAAAATCATATTGTTTTCCCTGATAAACGAAAACTCCCGAATCCGCAGGAATATAATTGATTTTAAAATCCTTAATTCGTCTTGAAGTCATATAAGGCTTGATAACAAAATCTAAAATCTTGTCTTCATTCTTATTTTCTTTCATCCAAAATGTAACTTGGTCTTTGTCTTTGACGCTCACGATTTTTTCTTTGTAAAAGCTGTGAACCAGCATTTCTTCTTTATTGTATTGATGAAAATTAAATGCAATTCTAAGTGCGAAAAATAGCATTAGACAAAACCCAAACCTCAACAGATTCTTCGGATTGAAACAATCTTTTATTACGAATTTTAAAAAGTAAATTATTAAAAGTAAAATGCTTAATTCTATCAAATTAACTGAGATATTACGGCTCATCAATGATTCAAAATCGGAAAACCAATGAATGAGTTTTAGAACATAGTCAACGAAACCATCAAAAATAGAATACAAATACGGAATATTATTGAATCCAAAAGCAATCAAAATCACCATCAATAAAGAAGAAACAATGATAATCTCGGACAAGGGAATAATCAAAAGATTCGCAACAATTGATATAAAAGAAAACTGATGAAAATAATAAATCGCTAAGGGTAAGGTTGCAATCTGCGCCGCAAAAGTCATTGCTGAGATTTCGTAAAAGAATTTTTCCGCTTTGAATCTTGGTTTTCTGAACAGCTTTTTAATGGGATTCGTCAACCACCAAATGCCCAAAACTGCTCCATAACTCAATTGAAATCCGACATCAAATATTTGATTTAAATCGATAATCAAAAGAATAAAAGCCGATAACGCCAAAGAATGCAGCAAGTCCGACTTTCTCTGCAACAAAACCATAATATAATAACACGTAATCATCAGACAGCTTCGCATTACGGAACTTCCATAATCGATGAAAACAGCGAAAGTCCAAATCAAAAGAATACTAAGAATAATCGAAACTTTTCTAAATTGAACAGGAAGAATTTGATTCAAAATCAACAACGTTATCCAGAAAATAATCACCATGTGCGAACCTGAAATCGCCAAGAGATGCACCAAACCGGTTTGATTAAAATCCTTAACGGTCTCAGCATCCATTTCCGTTCGGTCCGCGAGAATAATGCCTTTCAAAAACTCCTGGATCTTCGGAGATAAAGACGAATGATTGATTTGATTCAGAATATCCAATCGCTTTTGTTTGATTTTATCGTCAAAATCAATCGAGTGTTTTTTGGTTTTCACAATGTCATTTGGAAGATAAGCCTGGAAATAAATGCCTTGTCTCGCCAGATATTTTTTATAATCAAACTGAAAATCATTCTTGATTTCTTCCGGTGTGTGGATGTAAACTTCAGCTTTGTAATAATGTTCAAAATCTAACGCTTCAACATCTTTCGGAATGCTGATAACTGTTTTGAAAGGGAAACTCTCTTTTTGTTTTAAATCCGAAACGTCAAGAATATCAACATAATATTTCCTGTTCTTTTCATTGGAATTGAGCTTCTTATCCACTTGAAAAACAATAGTTTCTTTTTCTTTTAAAGTTGGAAACTTGGGTTGTTGAGAATTCTGAAAATGAACAAATATCCCAATCGAGAAAAAGAAAAATCCTAAACAATAATATTTGATGCGTTGAAAAAAATGATTTTTGATTAATAAGGAAATTAGTGAAACTGCCGAGATTATTAGAAATGAAAAGACGATCACCTGGCACATAATCAGGTGTTCTTGAAATAGAATCCCGAAAATGAAACATAGCAGCAATATAAGTAATGGCTGTTTTTTCATTGAAGTTCATTTGTGTTTTTAATTTGTTTTATGAAAGGCTTTGACTCCGATCAGCCTGACATTTTGACATTCTACAAGTTCAATATAACAGCGGTTATTATTAGAGCTGTCACACTGAGCGTAATCGAAGTGTCTGATGATAAAGATAATAAATAAAAAAGAAAGTTTGTCATTCCGGAGGAATCTCTGTAAGAATTGATAAAATGTTTAGATTCCTCCGGAAAGATAAAAATGCTACAAAGCCTTTTGAATGAGCTTCGGAGTATCTATACCTTTATCATTTCTACGCCTTCAATAATTTCATCAATAATTTTAAGATGATGCTTCGTATGAAGACCTAAAAATTTGAGTGTTGTTTTTTTATCGAGGTCACCGAGAAAAGGATGCGTGATGAATGCTTTCTCAGGTAGATTTTTTACGGCTTCCAGTCTTTCTTTCGCCAGATTCAAAAGCTTTTCGATACTTTCTTTAGTCGGTGTTTCTAATGGAACAAATTGTTTTGGAGACTTGATTTTCCCTCTCGGAATCAAACCAAAATTGAGAAACACAAACTTTTTGATGCTGAATTTCGGATTATAATTTTCCGGATTGGTCATTGTCAATCCTTTCAGACTTCCATTGATGATTAAAAGGGAATGTTCCAAATGCCAGCCAACAGAAGCTTTGGAAGCTGATGGGTTTTCCTTATTAATTTCAGGAAGCAATGATTCTATTTTTTGTAATAATTTTTCTAATGTCATTATTTCAGATTTACAATGAGTTCTGCTGCGTTCTGACTGGCGCCACTTCCTCCTAATTTTGTTCTCAAAACTTCGTAATTATTCAGAACTTCGTCTCTTTTATTAGTATTGAGGATTTTATTAAGTTCATCAACGAGGTTTTTAGTATTCAGTTCGTTTTGAATGAGTTCGGTCACCACTTCTTTGTCCATAATCAAGTTGACCAAAGAAATATACTTAATGTTTTTCACCAGTCTTTTCCCGATTTCGTAGGAAATTCGGCTTCCTTTGTAGCAAACAACTTCCGGGATATTGAGCAAAGCGGTTTCCAGAGTTGCTGTTCCGGAAGTTACCAAAGCAGCTTTGGAACATCTCAGCAAATCGTAAGTTCTGTTGGAAACGAAATGGACATCGTCATCCACAAATTGTTCATAAAAATCTTTGTCAAGACTTGGTGCACCGGCAATCACAAACTGGTAATCCGGGAAATCATTTCTCACAGATAACATGGTTTGTAGCATTTTTGAAACTTCTTGTTTTCTGGAGCCGGGCAACAATGCAATGATATCTTTATCATTAAGCTGGTTTTCTTTTTTGAATTCCTGAATATCAATCGGTGGCAAACCTTCTATCGCATCCAATAATGGATGTCCGACAAAATGCGCTTCAACCTGATGTTTTTTATAAAAATCCTTTTCGAACGGAAGAATCACCAGCATCTCATCGACATATTTTTTGATGGTTTCAACTCTACCTTCTTTCCAGGCCCAAAGCTGAGGAGAAATATAATATACAACTTTAATTCCCAATTCTTTAGCAAATTTCGCAATCCTCAAATTAAATCCCGGATAATCCACTAAAATCAAAACATCAGGTTTATTTTCCAGGATATCTTTTTTACAGAATTTGATATTGTTGAGAATGGTTCTCAGATTCTGAACCACTTCCAGGAAACCCATAAAAGCCAGATCGCGGTAATGTTTGACGAGAGTTCCTCCTTGTTTCTGCATCAAGTCGCCGCCCCAAAACCGGAATTCGGCATTTTGGTCTTTCTGTCTGATGGCTTTCATTAGGTTGGAAGCGTGCAAATCGCCGGAAGCTTCACCTGCTATTATATAATATCTCAAGGTTTATGGATTTTAGATTTTGATAGTCTGCCCGATAGATAAATCTAAAGAAGTTTTCCGTTCAAAATAATTAACTTTGAACAAAATTAAAGTTTTTTGAGCGATTAGGATTGGGAAACTTCTGATATGGGGAAATTTGTTTTACACACCAATCCCTAGCCCCGCTATCCGCTATATCTTTTTCTTTTTTGCTAAAAAAGAAAAAGATATAGCGGATAGCGGGATTAAGCTCCTAAAGAATATAAAATTACAAAATGGAAGAAATCGTAAATAAAGTTGCAGGAAGCGGATTGGTGAATTTTGATATTTCCGACCTGGTTCCGAAAGGGAAACGTTTGGGAATTGACATCAAGGATTTTCTTTGGGAAGGACAGATTTTGAGAGAAAAAGATTTCCGTGAAAAAATCAAAAACATTGATGAAGAAATCTATAGAGACGCTTATGTTTACATCTATTGTTCTGAGGATGTGATCATTCCACTTTGGGCATATTTTCTCATTACTTCAAAAATTACGGATGCTGCGAAGAAAATTGTTTTCGGAAGCCGAGAAGATTTGGAAGTTTTGCTGATGCACAACGCCATCCAGACCTATGATTTTTCTGAACTGAAAGACAAGCGTGTCCTGGTGAAAGGCTGTAGTGATGAGTTGATCCCCAACAACGCTTATGTGGAATTGGTGGAACAGCTCAAGCCGCTTGTAAAGTCACTGATGTTTGGGGAAGCGTGCAGCAATGTTCCGATTTTTAAAAACTAATCCTGAATGAATAAAAAAACGATAACCTTTCTCATTTTTCTTGTCTTTTTAGTCATCTATTATGTCGGTAGTTTTTCCAAAATTTCTTTTGGGGATTGCATCGGTTTTGTCCTGGATGTAGAAAAAAGGGAATTTTTGCTTGATTTTATGCCGCTTACTCATTTTCTTTATATGAACACGGCAATCTTTTTTTCAAAATACCTGGCAATGGACAGTGTGCTGGTAATGCGTTTGATGTCTGTCGTTCCTGCTGCAATAACCGTAAGCCTGGTTTTTGTTTTGATTAAGGAATTTGTTGAAGAAAACTGGATAGCCCTGATGTCAACATCCGTTTTTGGGTTTTGTTTTACTTTTTGGCGAAGTGCGGAAACTATAGAAGTTTATACGTTTAATGCCTTTTGGATCATTCTTTTTTTAATATATTCTGTCAAGTCATTGAAGAACCGATCTAAAAACTATCTTATTATAGCCGGCTTTGTATTGGGCTTAAGTCTTTGGGTTCATATTCAGAATATTATGTTGATCCCTGCCTACATGGTTTTGCTTTATTTGTTAAAGACTGATCGCAAAAAAGTAATAATCTCTTTCATTGTTTTTCTTGTTCCTCTTTTCTTTATGTTTTGGGTCAACTATCTGCAGGGAATTGACATAAAATATGCTTTCTTCTCCAAAAAAGGACCTTGGGTAGAAGATACATTTAATCAAGGTATTAAAGATCTGTTAAAAGACATTGCAAAAGCTTCTGCTTTTTTAATTTATAATTTTAACGTGTTCATTTTGTTCAGCTTTGCGGGAATTATTTATTTGTATAAAAACTTCAAAACCGAATCTTTCTTTCTTTTTACAGCATGCCTTTTCACACTAGGTTTTGCAACTTTCTACGCGGTTTCTGACAATTATGTTTTTTTTATTCCTTTTTATATAATTTTTACGGCATTTATTGCTTTAGGAATTAAGAAACTTAGTTCCAAATATGCTTTGAAAAGACTAATGCTTACTCCATTACTGATTCCTTTATTTTATATTTTCAGTCTTTATATAGTCTCATTAACACCACAGGGGAAAAAATTTCATCAAGAAAAATTATATAAAGACGGGCTCTGCTATTATATGCTTCCTTGGCTTAATAACAACATTGGCTGCATAGAGTTTACGTTGAACAACGGGCAGACAAGAGATAATGTCATTGCTTTGAAGCTAGCATCCAAAGAGTTTATAGAGCTCAGAAAAAAGTATCAGACCATAGAGGAAATCCGCGATCTATAAAAAATACAATTTTTGTTTTTTTATTGAGATAAATTTATCATCTTTGGATTTACACATTTTAAAAACATAAATTATGAGTCTATTAGACCTTATCACTGGAAGCGCCGGTAATCAAGTCGCTGAACAGGCTGAAAACAAATTCGGGATCAGCAAAAATCAAATCATTGCCTTATTGGTTGTAGCTGCACCTTTGGTGATCAGTTACCTTAAGAAAAAATCGGAAAATGCAGAAGAAGCAGACAAACTGAATGCTGCTCTCGACAGAGACCATGACGGAAGTATCCTCAACAATCCTGCTCAGGCACTTGACAGAGAACAAGAAGGCGATTCTATTTTGAGTCATATCTTTGGAGGAGAAAAAGCCAACGTAGAAAATCAATTATCACAAAATACAGGGATTTCTATGGACAAAATCGGGCCGGTTCTGGCAACTTTAGCTCCTGTAATTATGGGTTATATCGGTCAGCAAAAGCAGGCAAACAATGTAACTTCCGGTGGAGGCTTAGGAGATTTGCTAGGCGGAATACTTGGAAGCTCTTCCCAGCAAGCGCAGGCATCGGACAATCCTTTAAGTAACATCCTCGGAAGCGTTCTTGGTGGCGCTCAACAATCTTCTAGTGGTGGTTTGGGCAATATTTTGGGAAGTGTTCTTGGTGGCGGAAATCAACAACAATCTCAACAAGGTGGACTTGGCGGATTGTTGGGAAGTATTTTTGGAAAATAAATTCCTTATAAAAAAATGAAGCCGAAGATTATTCTTCGGCTTTTTTTGTTCGTTTTGCTTTTGGTTTTTCTTCGGTTTCTTCAGCTTTTTCTGCTTTCGGTTTTACTGCTTTTGGTTTTGGTTCGGCCTTTACTTTTGCTGGTTTTTCAGCAACTACTACAGATTTGGAAGATTTTTTCGGTCTCGTTTTTCCATAACTTCCGCGTACTCTTTTTCCTTTGGTGGATTTTTGGTCACCTTTTCCCATAATAATTAAGTATTTGATTATTACGAATTTATGAATTAATTTTTAATTAACCAATACTTAGGCGTATCCCTCGCCTGCGCATGTCCCTCAGCTCGGGTCGGGCTATCCGTTCCTATCTTTTCCTGTTCAGAGAACAGAAAAAGGATATCCACTACTATCCCTTACGCGCTGTGCCAAGATTCAACCTCTGACATCAAAAAACCTTTAAACATCAATCAAAATTATTTCTCGCAAAACCTTATCTTTGCACTCGGAAATTAGCCTACTAAAAGTCTAATATCTAAAGTCTAACAACTAACATCTAAAAAAAATGTTCCGTACACACACAAACGGCGAACTGACGCTGGCAAATCTGAATGAAAAAGTAACACTTTCCGGCTGGGTACAAACCATCCGGGACAAAGGTTTTATGATTTGGGTCGATTTGCGGGATCGTTACGGCATTACACAATTGGTTTTAGACGAAGAAAGAAGTTCAAAAGAATTATTGGAATCGGCTAAGAAATTAGGCCGTGAATTTGTGATTCAGGTAGAAGGAACCGTTATCGAACGTGCTTCCAAAAACCCAAAAATCCCAACCGGTGACATCGAAATTTTGGTTGAGAAACTGACTATTTTAAATGAATCTCAATTACCTCCTTTCACTATCGAAGACGAAACCGACGGTGGAGAAGAGTTGAGAATGAAATACAGATATCTGGATATCAGAAGAAACCCTGTAAAAGACAAACTGATTTTCCGTCACAAAATGGCGCAGAAAGTGAGAAACTATCTTTCTGACAACGGCTTCATCGAGGTTGAAACACCGGTTTTGATTAAGTCAACTCCGGAAGGTGCAAGAGATTTCGTAGTTCCAAGCAGAATGAATCCAGGGCAATTTTATGCGCTTCCGCAATCACCACAAACTTTCAAACAATTGTTGATGGTTGGCGGAATGGACAGATATTTCCAAATCGTGAAATGTTTCCGTGACGAGGATTTGCGTGCCGACAGACAACCTGAATTCACACAAATTGATTGCGAAATGGCATTTGTAGAGCAGGAAGACATTATGAATGTTTTTGAAGGCATGACCAAAACTTTATTGAAAGACATCACAGGAAAAGATTTCGACAATTTCCCAAGAATGACATTTGCTGATGCGATGCAGAAATATGGTAACGACAAACCGGACATCCGTTTCGGAATGGAATTCATGGAACTGAATGAGTTGGTAAAAGGAAAAGATTTCAAAATATTCGATGATTCGGAATTGGTTGTTGGGATTAATGTTGAAGGCATTGCGGATTACACCAGAAAACAAATCGATGAATTGATTGATTGGGTAAAACGCCCGCAAATCGGAGCAACTGGAATGGTTTGGATCAAATTCCAGAACGACGGCGTTGTAACTTCATCAGTTAACAAATTCTATCCTGAAGAAGATTTAAAGAAAATCGCTGAGAAATTCGGAGCAAAAGCCGGAGATTTGATGTTCTTAATGAGTGGAAACGCTGATAAAGTAAGAACCCAGCTTTCAGCTTTGAGAATGGAATTAGGAAATCGTCTTGGACTCAGAAAAGGGAACGAATTTGCACCACTTTGGGTTGTAGATTTTCCGTTATTGGAATTTGATGAAGAATCTGGAAGATACCACGCGATGCACCACCCATTCACTTCTCCGAAAACCGAAGACTTTAGTTTACTCGAAACTGATCCAGGAAAAGCCAGAGCCAACGCTTACGATTTAGTTCTGAACGGAAATGAAATTGGTGGCGGTTCTATCAGAATTTTTGATAAAGATTTACAGTCCAGAATGTTTGATTTGCTCGGTTTTTCAAAAGAAGAAGCAGAAGCTCAATTCGGATTTTTGATGAACGCTTTCAAATATGGAGCTCCGCCTCACGGAGGTTTAGCTTTCGGATTTGATAGATTGGTTGCAATCTTGGATGGAAACGAAGTGATTAGAGATTACATCGCATTCCCGAAAAATAATTCCGGAAGAGATGTGATGATTGACGCACCAGCACCGATTCATCAGGAACAGCTCACGGAACTGGAGTTGAAATTAGATTTAAAATCATAAATTAGAAGCGAGAAAAAATTCTCGCTTTTTTATTTATCAAAAATGTATCGGGATATCAGGAATATCATCCAAAATGTGTTTTCCTTCGATTTTATCGATTGCTTTTTGAGCTCTTTTTTTTGCGACAGAAACTTTATAATCGAACCATTTTTCCTTGAATAGCTCTCTCATCAGGTTATCGAAATGTCTCGTAAATACCAGATTTCTAAATCCTCGCCACTTTTCAATCAATTTTGATGGCAAAGCTCTTACTGAAATAGAATAACCTTCCGTTTCATATTGGATAAAATGCCACCAGCCAGAAGGCATGTAAAGCGTTTGTCCCGGTTTTAGAACTGCTTCATAGCCTTTAAGATATTTCAATCCTGGAAATTCTTCTTGGGTTGAAGTTTTAAGATTGGCAATGCTATGAAAATTGTAAGGCAACTTGTAAAGTAAATCAGATTGGTTGAGTGGAAATAACCAAACTCTTTTAATTCCCTGATATTGTGTCAGAAAAACGTGTGACATATCGATATCAACGTGATTTCTGGTATTGGAACCTTCGCCTCCGAAAAACATAAATGGAAGCCAATGAAGAACTTTACCTTTCGTGATATCTTTATACTGAATATCCTTTTTAAGTTCAGGTTTTATGGTGAGCAGATTAAAAAGAAACAATCGATATTCTGTTGCTTTGTTGGCGATGAGATCGAGATATTCTGCAAAAGTCATTTTTGCAATCGGTTTGCTGGCTGCTCTGTTGAGAGAATGGATTTCTCCACCATAAACATCCACTTCTTTTTCCCCGGCAATTTCCTTGAAATAATCATAATTCCATTTTTGGAATGCAACACTCTCTGAATCAACAAAATCTTCTAAAATAATCGGAATATTCTGTTTCATATATTGAGAAACAAACTGGTCCGGAGTAAGATTACTGACTTTATCTAATGATTTCAGTTCCATCAAAAATTATTTTATAGGACAAAACTATAAAATAATTTTTAATTCATACTAAAAAAGTATGAATTAAATTTCCATATCTTAAGGCAATTTCGCCACCAGAAGCTCCGGAGATAATTTTAAAATCCAATAAATGATTTTCCATTTCCAGTTGGGAACAATTTCAAATGAGTTTCCGGCATTAATAATAAATTTAGCAACATAATCAGGTTCCATTATTAGATTTTTGCTAAGCTCTAATCCAGCATTGATTTTGGTATTGATATAACCGATAACCAAAACATTTACAATAATTTCTCTTGAAGCTAATTCTTGTCGAAGTCCGGCCAAATATTGTGTAAAAGCAGATTTTGTACTTCCATAAACGAAATTACTTTTTCGCCCACGAACGCCTGACAACGATGACAACCCGATAATCCTTTCCAGACTTTTGTTCGAATTATCCATCGCAATGATATTAAGAATAGAAACTGCGCCGATGTAATTAGTTTTCATCATTTCGAAAGTGCCTACGAAATTTTTTAAAGCTTCCTGATTTTCCACTAGGAATCCTGCGGCGTAAACAACGATATTGGGTTTTACGGATAATCCATCATAGAAATCCTGATGCGAAGAAAAATCTGTGGCATCGAAGTATTTAATTTCGATTTTAGATTTATCCAGATGATGTTCATCAGCAAATTTTTCCAGAGATTTTAGATTTCTGGAAGCGGCAACTACAGAATAGCCTTTATTGATGTAAAGTTTGATGGCTTGTTTTGCAACATCCGAATTAGCGCCGAGAATCAGAACAGTTTTACTAGAATTCATTTTGCAAAGATAGATTTTCAGATAATAGACTGATGGATAATAGACTGTCAATTTATTTAAAAATAAGTTTTTAATCAGTAAATTTGTAACATTAGACGCGGATTAAAATCTATCATCTATTCGTCTATTATCTAACTTCTGTTTATGTTTAATGTTTTAGGAAACTTTTTGACGCTTTCTTCCTTTGGCGAAAGTCACGGAGAAGCTTATGGCGGAATTATTACCAATTTTCCCGCTGGTCTGGAAATCGATATTGAGAAAGTTCAACAAGAACTGGATCGCAGAAAACCAGGACAATCTGCTATTGTTACACAAAGAAAAGAGGGCGATAAAGTTCGTTTTCTGTCAGGGATTTTTGATGGAAAAACGACCGGAACGCCAATCGGCTTCATTGTTGAGAATGAAAACCAGCGTTCCAAAGATTACGATCACATCGCACAGGCTTATCGCCCTAGTCACGCCGATTATACTTACGACCAAAAATTCGGAATCCGGGATTATCGCGGCGGCGGAAAATCGTCTGCCCGTGAAACTTTGAATTGGGTAGTTGCCGGAGCTTTAGCCAAACAACTTCTCCCGGAAATTGAAATTAATGCGTATGTTTCTTCGGTCGGTGAGATCTTCTGTGAGAAACCCTATCAGGCTTTGGATTTTTCTAAAACCGAAAGTAATATTGTTCGTTGTCCGGATGAGGAAACCGCTGAAAAGATGATTGAAAAAATCAAGGAAATCAAAAAAGAAGGCAACACGATTGGCGGAACGGTAACTTGTGTTATCAAAAATGCTCCGACTGGTTTGGGTGAACCAATTTTCAACAAACTACACGCCGAATTGGGAAAAGCAATGCTGAACATCAATGCCTGCAAAGGTTTTGAATACGGAAGCGGTTTTTGTGGTGCAAAAATGACAGGAAAGGAACACAATGACCTTTTCAACCAAGACGGAACAACTCAATCCAATCTTTCCGGAGGAATCCAAGGTGGAATCTCTAACGGAATGGACATTTATTTCCGCGCAGCATTCAAACCGGTGGCAACGATTCTCCGCCCGCAGGAAAGCATCAATAAAGATGGCGAAACCGTAACCATTGAAGGCAAAGGAAGACACGACCCTTGTGTAGTTCCAAGAGCTGTTCCTATTGTAGAAAGTTTAGCCGCTTTTGTTTTAGCAGATATGTATTTAATTAATAAAACCAGAAAAATATAATGAACATCAAACAATATTGGGACAACGCTGTTTCTTACACAGAATATCTTCGTGATGCCGGAGAGAGATTAGGCAATCCAAAAGACACACAAGAAGCTGATTATGCAGAATATTACAGATTAGGTATCCAAAGAATGAACAGAATGTGGGAGAAATACCTTCCGAATTCTGAACAGGTTGAAAAGTTTGCACAAAAAAACTTTCGGGGAAAAATCCTGATTATTTCTGAATCCTGGTGTGGTGATGCAAGCCAGGTGATTCCTGTTGTGGTAAAGTTTTTTGAGCAATTCGAAGTCAGGATAACTTACCGTGACCAGGAACCAAGTTTGATTGATAATTACTTGACCAATGGTGGCAAATCGATTCCGATTGTTATTTTCCTGGATAAAGATTTTAATGAAATCGCCCATTGGGGACCGAGACCAAAACACGGGACTGAGCTTTTGAACAAACATAAAGCGAATCCGGAAGATTTCACGAAAGACCAGTTCTATGTGGAATTGCAGACTTATTATGCTAAAAACAGAGGCTTCGATACGATTGAGGAACTTTTGGAATTACTTTAAATTTAATCCGGATGAAATTTCTGAAGAAAAATCTGATTTATATAATCATCATCTTCATTTTGTCAGCATTTGCCTTGATAAAACCGCTTCGTGATTTTGTGTCGGAACAGATCGCGATGAGCCCAACGGTAGCGAAAATCAATAACGAAACGATGCTTTCTGAAGATGTTTTGAATATTGATCTGAAAGGAATTAATACAACCAGTACCAATCTGAAAAGCTTAAGAGGAAAGGTGCTTTTCCTGAATTTTTGGGGAACCTGGTGTCCGCCTTGCAGAACGGAATGGCCGACGATTGAGAAGCTCTATCAATTGAAAAAAGATAAGCTTGAATTTGCCCTGATTGCCATGCAAGATCAAGAGGAAGATGTGAAAAAATTCTTAAAAGAAAATAATTATACAGTGCCTGTTTACATAGCGGAAAGTCCTTTGGATCCGAAGATTTTACCTGTTGCTTTTCCTACAACTTATCTGATTGGAAAAGATGGGAGAATCCTGAAAAAAGAAGATAGTTCTATGGATTGGAGCAAGGATTCGGTATTGGAGTTTATTGATCAAGTGACGAAATGATGATTTGTTAATTTTTGAAAACCGTTGATTTGATGATAAATAATCGCCCGAAATCTTCGATTTCGGGCGATTTATATTTAGAATAATAATTAATATTATTTCTTTTTATCTACTCCAAAAGTTTCCGGGAATCTGGCCATTGTAAAATCTCTGGAGATTGCCGCTTTTTCGAATTTTAGTTTTCCGCTTAAAGTTTCTAAAACCACACCATCTTCATTAACCGAAAAGATCGTTCCATGCATTCCGGAAGTAGTAACTACTTTTGCGCCCGGCTTCAATGCTTCCTGGAAAGATTTCTCCTGTTTCTGTTTTCTCATCTGCGGGCGGATCATCAGAAAATAAAATCCGACGAACATCAATCCGATCATCAAAAGTGTTGGTGTCATAGACTGCGCCGGGGCAGCCTGTAAAAATATTGTTAGCATAATCTTATGGTAAAATGTTAGCTGAGAATGTTAAACGAACCGGTGCTTTTTCTACATTCAGGAAAACATCAGCTATTTTATTGACTGATCCGTCGAAGTTTGTAGAATCGAAGTGTAAAGTGATTTTACCTTTTTTCCCTGGTAAGATCGGCTCTTTTGTATAATCTGGAACTGTACATCCGCAACCTGGTTTAACATTAGAGATAATCAACGGATTAGTTCCTGTGTTGGTCACTTCGTAAACGTGCTCTACTTTTTCGCCTTTTTTGATGTCGCCAAAGTTGTGGTCAGTTTCGCTGAAAGCGATCGTTGTCAATGGCTTGCTTTGGGCTTCTTTCAACATCTCAGATTCTTCCGGCGTTTCATGTTGGGAAAGTGCGTCAACCACAGTTTTTGCCTGGGCAGAATCTAAGTTTTCTGCAGAAGAAGCTGTTTCTTCTTTTTTGTTACAAGAAAAAGCCAATGTGCAAAGTGCAGCTACTGCTAATATTTTGATTGATTTCATATGTAATAATATTTTTAGTTGTCTTATATTATCGCTTTTGTGATTTCTAATATATTGAGCTATATCCGATTAATATCTTTTGTGTATTTGTCTAGAATCCCATTAATAAAAACATTGGACTTGTCTGTTCCGTAAACTTTGGAAACATCAATATACTCATTAATGATAATTCTGGAAGCTGTCAATGGGAAACTGTCCAATTCCGTAATTGCCGCAACCAGAATAATTCTGTCAATTAAAGAAATCCTTTCCAGATCCCAGTTTAATAGTTTCGACTCCAATTTTTTTTCGGTTTCGTCCCAGTTATTAAGCGCCTGTCTCACCAGTTTTCTTGCAAAATCTTCATCTTCATCATCTTTCAGCATTTTGATTAATGTATGAGAAGCTTCTGATTCCTTCATAAAACCAATCGTTTTCTGAATCATTGAATTGGCGATATGGAAATCATCCGCCCAAGACATTTCTTTCTCTTCAAATCTGTCATGCAGATCCGTATTTTCCGCAACATATCTCAGGAACAACTTACCAATGAATTTTTGGTCATCTTCGAAAGAAATTTCGCTATCAGCCATATAATCCTGATAACGTTTTCCAGCTTTGATTCTTTGAAAAGTTTTTACCAAAATTTCATCATTCGGATCCCAGATCAGTTCTTTGTGTTTCTCGGAGAAACTTCTTCTTTCTTCGTTATCTTCTAACTGAATTAAGATTTGATTTCGAACAAATTTTTGATTAGGATTTTCATCTTCATTCGTTTTGAGGAATTTGTTTTTCCCGATTTCGATCTGATCTTCTGCTAAACGCTTCAGACCTACCAGAAAATTAAGTTCGTAAATATAAAGATGATAGATTTTGTTGATTTCTGAGAACATATTTTTCTCCAGAACATCATACTTGATGGGGTTTTGATAATAAGAGTAGAGTGTTTCTACAACTTTTTCGCGGATTTGTCTTCTTCCCAGCATTTTCAAAGAACTTTTAATGGGTGCAAAGATAGGGAAAAATGTCGCAACGTCATAATTGAAAACTAATTATACTTGAAACAATCTGATAGATCAAACTGCGCGAGCCATACATCGAGGTATTTTAATTAATAGTCTTTTTGAGAATCTATGGTTTCTAACTGCTTCAAATTCTTAGAAAGTCGCTTCAATATAATTCCGTAGGCAATTTTGTAATAAAGCAAGATGAGAACAATACACACCAAAAGACTGAATATCACACCTGTTATTAATCCCCAGAATGTTGGATTATCAATCTGAATATTTTGCTTTTTAATGGTGAAGATAATAAAAGCTGTAAAGCTTCCGATAAATAAAAACAGCAACAATATATTACTGAAAATAAACAAATTAACTGTTTTTTTAAATTTGATAATGTGAATAATGAATTTTTTGAGATTCGATTCTACATTGATTTTTTTATAATTAGAATAAAAAATAACAACAAAGACACCTGTTATCACAAGACTGGCAATCTTCATTACATTATAAATTTTGTCCAAAGAAAACTCCACCTCATTTTGATTCTTTATTTGCAGCTTGTTAAGAATATTGGTGAAATCTGTATGGAAGCTATTCGAGAACAAGGCTATAAAATTGATGATCCCGAAAATTACAAATTCAGCAACACTGATCCACAGAATGTATTTTACATAATTTCTGGATTTTTTATTCAGCATCACTTCGATTTCCTCCTGATTATAATCATCAGAAATCACCTGGTCTTGCCAAGATTTTTTCAGAGAATCTATATCAAAGTCTTGATTAGGCATGCTTTATCATTAGTTCTTTTAATGTTTTTTTTAATCGGTTCATTTTCACCCTTGCATTCACTTCTGTGATACCAAGTGTTTCCGCAATTTCTTTATAAGGTTCATCATCCAGATACATCATTACAATAGCCCGCTCTACATCTGGCAGCATTTTGATCACTTTATATAACAAAGAGATTTGCTGTTGCTTTTCGTCCGAATCTTCTAAATAGTTTTTGCTGTGAAAATCCTGCAATTCATCCGTCTGTGGTTGTTTTGTTTTTTTTCTGAACAAAGTAATAGCTGTATTCAGCGCCACACGATACATCCAAGTGGATATCTTAGAATTGCCCTGGAATGAGTCGTAAGATTTCCAGAGTTGTAACACAATCTCCTGAAAAAGATCCTCCTGATCTTCCAAAGAATGGGTATAAAGACGCGAGACTTTTATGATAAGTCCCTGATTATCTTTAATTAACTTAGAAAATTCTTTCTGTTTGTTTTCCATTCCGGAAACGAAGATAAGAATTTATTCGTTTGGGAGATATTTATTGAGATTTAAATTATTTTGTTAAACAAATGTTAATTTTATTATATATTATTGATTATATTTGACTTATGATTAACAATAAAGTTGCCAATTTCTTTTTTCTTTTCATTCTGATTATGAGTTGTACCAATCAATCAATTGTACGGTCAGATCCGGAAATGGATAAAAAGAATGAAAAGCCACAACCTAAAATGGTTTACCTTTTCTTTGAAGGAGAAAAAACTTCTGACGGGAAAGAAATCATAACACTAATTGATAAAAAAGTATCTGATGGCTTTTTTAAAAATGAAGAATTTGGAACAGCAAAAGACATCACCAATACATTTTATAAAATAATCCTTTTTGACAGGAATAATCAGGTATATAAAACCACTAATATTGATAATCCTTTCTCACCGGTCTTTGAGTCTTACGGAAAAGAATCTATGGAAAAACAAATTGGACAACTTAATAAAGCTGAGTTTTTTTACCGTTACAATGACTATGGCAATATCTCAAAACTGGAAATCCATAAAACAGAAAATGATCGCTCTACCCTACTTTTCACTCTAAAACTATAATTATGAAAAATTTCTACTTATTATGCTTTCTGATCTTCAATTTATCATACAGCCAGATATTTGATTTGGTTCCTTTATTAGAAAACGGCACAAAGGACAAAAGAATCAATCTGGTAATCTTAGGAGATGGCTATACAGCCAGTGAGCAGGCTGCCTTTATGCAAGATGCAACTTTTGTTTCAAATTATTTAATGAATAAACCGCCTTATTCCAACTATAAAAATTATTTTAATGTCTATGCCCTGAAAGTGATTTCTCAAGAAAGTGGTGTAAAACATCCTGGAACTGCTTCTGACGTTACAGAACCTGTTATTCCCGTCTCAAACCCAACCAATTATTTTAATACTTCTTATGATACTTCCGGAACACATCGCTGCATCTACGGAAACACGACTAAAGTGACTCAAACTTTGGCTGCAAACATTCCTGAATTTGACATTGCTCTAATTTTAGGAAATGATACCGAATATGGTGGTTGTGGTGGGACTTATGCTTTTCTTTCCAGAAATGATCAAGCTCCTGATGTGGCATATCACGAGTTAGGGCATTCATTCGGCAAATTAGCAGATGAATATTGGTTCTCCGGCTCCGGCGAGTCTCCGAACAAAACAAAAACATCAGACCCGGAAACGGTTCGTTGGAAAAACTGGCTCAATACAGGAAATATCGGGATCTATCAATTTACAGAGAATACAGCTTGGTATCGTCCACATCAAAATTGTGAAATGCGCTACCTGAATAGACAATTTTGTAATGTCTGCAGAGAAACATTAATCGAAAAAATACATACTGTAAAAAATCCTATCGATAGTTTTACACCTTCTAATTCTGCTACAATTAATACGAACTCAAATGTTGATTTATCAGTAAACTTAATTTTACCAGTTCCTAATACTTTAAAATCTGAATGGAAAATCAATGGAACTACTTTTCAAAATGATGTCAACAATATTACAATTCTGCCAGGTCAATTGAATATTGGAAATAATACGGTTCTCTTCAGCGTTTATGATAATACAACAATGGTTAGAACCAACAATCATAGTACAATACATCTTTCTACAATTTCCTGGACTATTAATAAAACTGAGTTAGGTATTTCAGATTTAAGGTCAAAACAATATGATTTTACTTTATATCCAAATCCTGCGGAAGATTTCATAATTATAGAAAGCAAATCTGGCTTTACAGAGAAAACAGAAGTGAGAATAACTGACAACTCTGGTAAGCTTATCAAAAAGCAAACTATTGATTTGAACAAACGAGAAAAAATAGATGTTTCAAAATTAACTTCTCAAATTTATTTCATTAATTTATATAATAAAGGTGAAATGATATTATCTAGAAAAATGATCAAGAATTAAAAAGTTATTAATTATTTTTGCAAGTGAGAAGCGTGGCTTGTTGATTCAAATTTCAATTTGGGTAGGAAAGTCCGGACACCGTAGGGCAGCATAGCGGATAACATCCGTCATTCGAGAGAATAGGACAAGTGCAACAGAAAGTATGTACAGTTCGGCTGTAGTGAAACCAGGTAAACTCTATGCGGTGCAATGCTAAGTATATCATCAGTCAAGGGCGGCCCGTCCGTTGATGAGGGGTAAGCAGCTCAAGTTTTGTAGTAATGTAAAACGTAGATAAATAACAAGCTTTAACAGAATCCGGCTTATAGCGCTTCTCTTTTCTTTGATTTAATTCACTACCATCAGAATTAATTTTTAACTATTCTCCATTAGTTCTAAATGTTTTCTATCATTAAAACTAGAATTAGAATTCATTAGTTCCAATTACTTTATCATTTATAAAATTGATTAAAGTTTATAATGATAAGTTAGATTTAACTAAAATGCAAAGAATGTAAGCAATGAATAAAAGATTGTTTTTAGGCTTCCAAATATACTCAGATGGAATAATAAAATGTTATCAGTTATTGGTATAAAGATACAGTTTTGGCTATAATATAAGGCATAAAAAACCTCAATCATTCAGTTGATAAGGCTGTTAAAACAAAAAAACCTTCACTCAAAAAA
>WPCJ01267601.1_pt1 | contig 33825 bp, 35 predicted proteins | sample 5399831 | NCBI WGS metagenome assembly WPCJ01 (sample SAMN12869470, study PRJNA574797) | sludge metagenome | isolation source: wastewater treatment of pH10 | place: China:Beijing | collected 2019-05-20 | reverse complement strand
CCCAGCAGCACGCCGCGGCCGCCATTGGGCTTCTGCAAGGCCGTCGCGCCGGCCTGGATGGCGAGGCGGCCGGCCACTTCCGACATCGGCGCGAGCAAGGGCAGGCCGCCGCGCTCGTCGGTTACCGTCTCGTAGGCCACTGCGGTGACGCCGGAGGCCAGCAGGCCCTTGGCCTGCGCCGGATCGGGAGCGAGGTGGAGATAGGTGTAGAGGATCTGGCCTTCGTGCAACTGCGCCCATTCGCCCGGCTGCGGCTCCTTGACCTTCACGATCATGTCCGAGCGGGCATAGACCTCCTCGGCGGTCGCGGCGATATGGGCGCCGGCGGCGCGATAGGCATTGTCGTCTGCGCCGATGCCGATACCGGCGCCGGTTTCCACCAGCACCTCGTGGCCGTGCGCCACATATTCGCGCGCCGAAGCCGGCGTCAGCCCGACGCGATATTCGTGGTTCTTGATCTCTTTGGGGCACCCGACGCGCATAAGCTTTTCCTCCCGTCACTCTCCCCTCGCCGCGAAGTAAAACACCGTGAAGGCCGCATGTCCAACGCGACGCGCGACGAGACACCGGCTGTTTGCATATGCAAATAGGCTCCCGGAAAACCTCGGAAAAGGGGAAATCCGCAGCTATCATGCGGGGCCCCGCCGGCGCAAGGCGCCCTGGGCAGACCGATGAAATTTCTACCGCGTGGCGGGTGATGGAATTTAAGAACCGCTGAACACGATGCGGAAACGTTAAGCGCACCCTCGCGTGAGGATGGTCGCCCAGGCAACCATCAGGCAACCCGTACGTTGGGAAGACGACTGCGGGCTGCGTCAATCGGGCATGGCGGTAAGGTGAATGGCATGGTTTTCCCGATTTCCCCTGCTGGCCAACGAAGCGGCAGACGAGCGCCTGTCCCGCCCGGCCCGCAGTTTTGTTGCCCAGCTAAGGAACCGCTTTCGCCTTCGGCCGTTCATGGCCTCGATGGAAACGCTGGCGCAAGAGTTCGGCCATGACACATGGCTTCCCTTTCCGGTCATCGCGGCGCGGCTGCTTCTGGCGGCTGTTCTCGGTGCGGTCGTGGGCATGGAACGGGAGTGGCGGAACCAGCCCGCCGGCCTGCGCACCCACATCCTGATCTGCCTCGCGACGGCGGCCATCGCCATCCTCACCATCGAGATCACCCATGTGGAGGACTTCGACGGACAGGAAATCCGGATCGATCCCATCCGGCTGATCGAGGCGACGACCGCCGGGGTGGCGTTCCTCGCCGCCGGCCTGATCTTCTTCGCCAGAGGCGAGGTTCACGGCCTTACAACAGGCGCGGGCATGTGGCTGGCCGGTGCGATCGGCCTCGCCGTCGGGTTGGGGTTTTGGCAGATCGCCAGCTTCGCCACCCTGCTCGCGGTGATCGTGCTCGGCCTCCTGCACATCGCCCAGCGGCACAAGCAGCCGGATGAAAAAGAAACCCGCCCGGCAAAGCCGGACGGGTCCGATAGGGGTGCCGCTTCCTAAAGCGTTTCTGCTTTTTCCTCGTATCGCCCTCCCCCTCCGGGTTTTGTTTTGACGCCTGATCCCGAAAAGCCTGCACTTTCGGGATCATGCTCCAGGATCAGTCGAGCCAAGTCTGACGACCGTACCAGTCATCGACATCGCGCCGCACGCGATCCTTTTCCAGCCCGTAGCGCTCCTGGATCTTGCCTTCGAGCTGGTCGCGCTTGCCGGCAATGACATCCAGATCGTCGTCTGTGAGCTTGCCCCACTGTTCCTTGACCTTGCCCTTGATCTGCTTCCAGTTTCCTTCGACGCGGTTCCAATCCATGTCTGGCCTCCTTGATTTCAGTCACAGGAAGGAAACGCATCAATGGCCAAATGGTTCGCGAACTCTCCGCGCGGATCGCCTGCATCCGGAAGGACTCCGCCCCCCCGCCCTAGTAGCCGCGCCGAGGGTTGACCAGATGCAACGGTTCCCTGCCCGCCCCAACCCGGCGGATGCTCTCGGCCACGTCGCGGGCGGCGGTTTCCGGCACGGTGATGCTCGCCAGATGCGGCGTGATCAGCACATTGTCCATCTCCCAGAATGGGTGATCCGCCGGCAGCGGCTCGGTCCAGAACACGTCGAGCGTCGCCCCGCCGAGGTGACCGCTCTGCAGGGCCTCGATCAGCGCCGGCTCGTCCACCACGGGGCCGCGCGAGGCATTGACGAACTTGGCGTCCTGCGGCAGGGCGGCAAACACGGATTCGTCGATCAGGCCACGCGTCTCCGCCGTCAAAGGCAGCATGTTGACCAGAACCTCGACCTCGGAAAGGAAACTATCGCGTTCCGAGTTGGAATAGCAGCGCACGCCGGCGATCTCCTTTGGCGCATGGTCCCAGCCGGACACGTCGAAGCCGGCTTCGGCCAGCGCCGCCGCAGCGGCCGCGCCGAGATGGCCGAGCCCCATGACGCCCACCTTGATGCGGTGGAGCGGGCGCGGATGAATATAGCGCCATTGGCGCAGGCGCTTGGCCTCCTCGAAGGCTGGGATGTCGCGCGCATAGCGGATGACCGAAAACAGCACATAGCTGCGCATCAGCGTTACCATGCCGGGATCGGACAGGCGCGCGATCGGCACGTCGGGCAGGTCGGCCCGGCCGGCAAGGGAATCGATGCCGGCGCCCAGATTGACGACGAGCTCGAGGTTGGCGAACGGCGCGAAGAAGCCGGGAAACGGCTTCCAGGCCAGCACGTAGCGGATGTCCGCGGGGTCGCCGACCTCGGGATAGACGCGGAAATCGAGGTCCGGCAGTTCCGCCTTCAGCGCCTCCTCCCACTCCTGCGGATCGTCGAATTCGCTGTAGAACAGCAGGGCGCCGGAGCGGGCATCGAGGGCCGGCTTGGCGCCGGAAAGAACATTGGTCTGGTTCATGTCATGCATCCTGTCGAAAGGCCGGTGTTTCGTGGCAAGGCCGCGAAAAAAGCGCGAGCGGCCCCTGCCCTGCCGTCACGGGCATCGTGACGGCAGGGTTTGCTGGCAAGGGCGGCCGGGTTACTTCATCAGCAGGTTGGGAAGCGTCGTGGAGATTGCCGGAAAACACACCAGCAGCAGCAGGAAGCCGAACAGCGCCAGCAGGAAGGGCGTGTTGGCCCGCACCACCTTCAGCACGTCCTCCTGTCCTATTCGGGCCGCCACGAGCAGGGCCAGGGCCACCGGCGGCGTGATCTGCCCGATGATGACGGTGACGACCATCAATATGCCGAAGTGAACGAGGTCCACATCCAGCGCCAGCAGCGTCGGCAGAAGGATCGGCATGATCATCGGGATCAGCGGATCGAGCACCATGCCGGCGACGATCGCCAGCCCGAGCAGCACAAGGATCTGCGGGATGGTGGACTCGAAGGGGAACAGGTACTGCAATCCTTCCGCCAGGGCGATCGGCACCCTTGCCTGCGACAGGGCCCAGCCGAGTGCCGTCGAGAAACCGACGACGATCAGCACCTCGCCGGTGAGGATGGCCGCGTCGACCATGACCTCCTTGAGCTGGCGCAGGTTCAGCGTCCTGTAGACGAGCATCGACAGGACCAGCGCATAGGCGACGGCGAACGCGCCCGCCTCGGACGGAGTGCAGATGCCCAGCACCAGCCCGCCGAAGATCAGCGTCGGCATGCCGAGCGGCAGCACGGCGCGGCGGAAGGTGTGCACCAGTTCCTGCCAGGCGAAGCCCTGCATTGGCTTCCAGCCGTGGCGGCGCGCCAGAATGCCGACCGTCAGCATCAGCACCAGCGTCATCACCAGACCGGGCACCACCCCGGCCAGGAACAGCGCTCCGAGCGAGGTGCCGGTGACCGCCGAATAGAGGATCATCGGCGAGCTTGGAGGCACGAGGATGCCGATGCCGGACGCGGTCGCGGTCAGCGCCGCCGAGAACGGTCCCGGATAGCCCTCCTCCTTCATCTTGGGAATGACGACGGAGCCGACGCCGGCCAGATCGGCCACCGAGGTGCCGATCATGCCGCCGAACATCAGGCTGACGGCGACGTTGACATGGGCAAGGCCGCCGCGCAGCCAGCCGAACATGGCGCTGGCGAAGGCGAACAGCCGGTCGGCGATGCCGCCGGCGTTCATCAGCCCGCCGGCCAGGATGAACAGCGGCAGGGTGATCAGGATATAGTCACTGATGCCGGAGATCGTCTGCTGCGGGAAGGACAGCGCCCAGCCGCCGCTGATGCCGAGAAACACCAGCACAGAGGCGGCGAGCGCGATGACCACCGGCACGCCGGCCAGCGCCAGCACGCACAGGGTCAGGATCGTTGCAACTGCAAGCCATAACATGTCCGTTCCTCCTCAGCGCCGGCGCAGGTTTGCGGCAAGCGCGATGGTCACGCCCACGGTGGTGAACAACAGGCCGCCGATCACCCACCCCTTGGGGATGCGCAGCACGGGCGTCAGGTCCTTGCCGAACACCATGAGATATTGCCAGGTCAGCCAGCTGAAAATGGCCATGACCCCGATCGAGAACAGCGTGCAGCCAATCATCAGCATGCGCGCCGCCCGCGGCGGAAGCGGACCGGTGAGGATGTCGCACGAGATCAGGGCTCCGCGCATGGTGGCGATCACCATGCCTGCGGCGCCGAGCCATACCAGCATGTTGATGACCAGCTCCTCCGTCCAGGGCAGCGGCATGTTGAGAACATAGCGGCTGAGCGCGTTGCCGAGGACCAGCAGCGTCGTCACGCCCAGAAGCAGGACGGCCAGCCATTCCATGCAGGCATTGACGAACCCTCGCGGCTTCACCTTTTCGGCCTCGCCTGGAATATCGATTCCAATTCCCTGTATGTCGCTCATCCGGCACCTCCCGGCTCATCGGCTTCGAGCCCTGCGAACAGCCGCCCGTAGCCCGGTTTCGCTCCCTTTACGCCCGCCACTTTCAGGCTGTGCCAGAACGAGGCCTGGACGGCGGAGATCACCGGCTTGCCGAGTGCCGTCTCCAGCGCCTCGATGGCGCCGACCGACCTGAAATTGGTGCAGCTTATGAACACGGCTGTGGCGTCGGGATGATCGATGTCCATGACCATGTCGTAGACCTGCTCCAGCGGCACCTCGGCCAGCGCCTGATCCTTGTCGATGCCGAGGTTGCGGTGACGCAGCACCTTGTGCCCGTTTTCCTCCAGGAAGCGGATGGCGCGCGCATGCACGCCGTCCACATAGGGCGTGGCCAGCACCACCGGGCCGGCCTTCACCTGCGCCAACGCCGCAAGGCTGGCGGTGGAGGCTGTGGTGATGTGCGGCCCCGGTGCCCAGGTTTGCAGCTTGCGGGTCAGCGCCACGTCATAGGCCGTTCCATGCAGGAAGGAGGCGCTGGTTCCGCCGAAGCACAGCACGTCGATGGGGGCCGAGCCGAGCAGGCGCGCGGCCTGCTCCAGTTCCGGCGCGTTCATCATCTCCTCGATGCCCTCGACGGTCACCTTGGGCAGCCTGATGCGCGTGGTGTGGACCGAGACGCCCTCGGCCGCCATAGCCCACATCTCGGCCTCCATGACCACGCTGGAGGCCATGAAGATCAGTCCGATCCGGGCCAGCGAGCCATCGCCGTCGTAGCGGAAGCGGGGATGATGCCCGCTTGCGGTCCTTTGTAACAACTGGGTGTTCACTTCACGATCTCCAGCGCCTTGTTCATGAATTCGGGCGTGACGATGTTGGCGAGCTTTTCCGCAACCGGCTCGGCCGCCGCCTGGAACGCGGCGGGATCGATGGTGTTGATCTCAACGCCGGCGGCCTTGAACTCGTCGATCAGCTTGGTGTCGCTCTCGTCGGAAAGCTGGCGGGTTTTCTCGCCTGCCTTGCGCGCGGCATCCTTCAGCTTGGCCTGCAATTCGGGGCTGAGTGCGTCCCAGGCGCTGCCGTTCATGGTCAGGATGATCGGCGTGTAGACGTGATTGGTGATGGAAATGTACTTCTGCACTTCGAACAGCGAAAATTCCTTGATCACCGATAGTGGGTTTTCCTGCCCGTCCAGCGCGCCCTGCCGGAGCGCCACATAGGCTTCGCCGAGCGGCATGGGCGTCGGCGCCGCGCCAAGCGCACTGAAGGCGACGATGCGTCCCTCGTTGCTGGGCGTGCGCAGCTTCAGGCCCTTCAGGTCCTCCGGTTTGGCGATCGGCTTGACATTGTTGCTGATCACCCGAAAGCCCAGCTCACCATAGCCGAGCACTTCCAGGTTGACCGTCTCGCGCAGCGACTCGGCCAGCAACGTCCCCAGTTCGCCATCCATGGCGGCGCGGGCAGTAGCCTTGTCCTTGAGCAGAAACGGCATGTCGAAGACCGCGAACTTGCTGTCCAGCGCCACGATGTCGGACCCCATCGAGACAACCTCGACCTGGCCGGCGCGGATCAGCTCGGCCAGGGCGTTCTCGTCACCGAGCGCGCCGCCCTCGAAATATTCGATCGCCACCTCGTCGCCCGCCGCGGCCTGAAGTTCGTCGCGGAACGCGCCCAGCATGACATTGGTCGGGTCGCGGCCCGTGGTCTCGACCGCGAGGCGCAACCGGGTCTGGGCGTCGGCCCCGGCGGTGAACCCGATGACGAGGCCGATGGCGGCCAGCGCCGCAAGCTTGTATTTTCCGAGCATGTCTTTCCTCCCGTTTCTCCAGATATGAATTCAGTCATTCGCGACGCCGCCCCAGAGGCAGCGCCCGGATTTTGCCTAATCATCAGGCCGGATGCCCGAAATTACGGCAGTGATGTTGCCCTAAATCTTTCTGAAATGCCCATATCGCAGCCATTTCCCCTTTGGTGGCCGGCGACATGCCATCGTTCACCCTCGAGGAGATCATCATCTTTGGACGATTCACCTCATTGATTTCTTGTATTGACTTGATCACAGGATCGGCATCAATAAAAATACTTTTACCCCATAATCAAGATAGGTTTTGCCTATGCATCTCTCCCTGCGCACGCTGAACTACATCGTCACCACCGCCGACACCGGCTCCGTGACCGAGGCTGCGCGTCGGCTCAACGTCTCCCAGCCCTCCATCTCGGCGGCGATCGGCCATATGGAGGAGCAGCTCGGGGCCCAGATCTTCGTGCGCCATCATGCCCGCGGCGTGACCCTGACCGTGGCCGGCCGGCGCGTCGTCAAGGATGCCAGACTTCTGCTCAACCATGCACGTGATTTCGGGCAGAGCATCATGTCGCTGGGCGACGGCTTGTCCGGCGAGATCACGGTCGGCAGCTTCGTCACGCTGGCCACGCGCTTCATGCCCGGTCTGCTTGCCGAGTTCGCCCAGCGCGTTCCCGGCATCTCTGTCAATCTGGAGGAAGGCAACCAGCAGGAAATTCTCGACGGGCTGGTTTCGGGGCGCATGGAGACGGCGCTGGCCTATTCCTACGCCCTGACCGACGAGGTGGTCGGCGAGGTGCTGGCCGAACTGCCGCCCTATGTGCTGGTGGCGGCCGATCATCCGCTGGCCGGGCGCAGCTCGGTGAGGCTGCGGGAGCTGGCCGACGAGCCCTTCATCCTGCTTGACCTGCCGCATTCGCGCGAATATTTCTTCAGCCTGTTCCTGGCCTGCAAGATCGAGCCTCGCATCGTCTACCGCACCCGCTCCTACGAGCTGATCCGCGGGCTCGTCGGCCACGGTCATGGCTACACCATCCACAACGCCGTGCCGGGCACCACATTCGGCTATGACGGCTCGCGCATCGCGGTGCTGCCGATCGAGGACCGGCTGGCGCCCGTCCACGTGATGAGCCTGAGCCTGCGCCGCCAGACCATGCGCCCGGCGGCCCGGATGTTTGCCGATTATCTGAAGGAAGCGTTCGCCCCGGGAGGGCTGTTCGGCACGCCGCCGGCGCGCCCGTGACGACAGCCGGCCGGTGCAGTCTCCGGCACGTTGCCGAAAGCGCTGCGCCGGGACCGTCATCGGATCACCGTCCCGTGACGGCGGCCGCCAGCTTGCGGAACTTGGAGCGGATCACCGCCATCATGATCTTGACCATGTTGAGCTCGTTGGGCGGCGCGGGCTGCCGCACCGGCGGCGGAACGGCAGCGGGACCGTCCGTGCCATCCACGGCAACGACGGCCTCCTGTGCATCCGCCACGGGGCTGGCGGCATTGAGCTGGCCTTCGAGATTGCGGGCGAACTCGCGGCAGATCTGCTCGGCCACCGCCTCGACGATGCCGCCGCGCGCGAACTGCGCCAGCGAGCCCGACAGCGTGTAGTCCACTGCCACATCCACGTTGGTGGCGGCCCCGCCATTGGCTTCGGTCAGCGTATAGACCACGTTGCCCTTGGCGCGGGAGGCATGGCTCTTGTCGATGCCGGCACCGATGATCTTGCCGGTATAGGAGGCCTCGTCCGCCTCGATATCGACCTCGCCGCCGAAATCGGCCTTCACCGGGCCGAGCTTCACCGTCATGCGTCCTTTCGCCTTGGTCGGCGAAGACTGTTCGGTCAGGGCCGCGCCGGGTATGCACTGCACGACGTTCGGCAAATCCTGGAAGCGCGCCCAGACCATGGCGCGCGGATGGTTGACGGTGAAGTTCTGCTTCAACTCAGGCATTTCAACTGCTCCTTCTGCGTGCCGGTGCGCTCAGCCTTTGGCGAGGGGTTCGGCGTTGCACCAGTCGTAGATCGACAGGGCCATGACCTTGATGGCCGCGAGGTAATCGTCGATCGACACATATTCGTCGTTGGCGTGCATGACGGCGGTGGAGCCGGGCCCGAAGATGACCGTCGGCGTCTTGCCATAGCTGTTGAGGAAGCGCGTGTCGGCGGCGCCCTGGCGGCCGCTGATGATGGGCTCCTTGCCGGTGATCTCCGTGTAGTTGCGCGCCACCGTCTGCACGATGGCGTGGTCGCGCGGAATCTCGGAGGCCTCGGCATCGTAGCCGACGAAGCGCACCACCGGCGGATGGTCCTTCATCCAAGGGTCCTTCGCCGCCGCCTCGGCGATCTTCTTCACCAGGCTCTGCTTGACGCCTTCGTGGTCCTCGCCCGGCACCGTGCCGATCGAGCCCTTCAGCAGCGCCGTTGCCGGGAACGCGCTCGGATAGTTGCCGGCCTGGAACGAGCCGATGATGCAGGGCAGCGAATCGATGGCGCTCGGATAGAGCGGATGCGTCACCGTGGCCACTCGCTCGTCCTCCAGCTCCTGCACGGCCTCGACGATCTTCTGGCCGAGCGCGATGCCGCTCACGCCCAGATAACGCTGCTGGATGCCGGCCGGCTTGCCCTGGATCTCGATCTCGAACCAGATGCGCCCGATGCAGGCCGGCTGCACGTGCAGGTCGCTGGTCTCGCCCGAGATGCCGGCATCGGCCGTGTAGCCACGGATCACCGTGTCCAGCGTGCCGTGGCCGCTCACCTCCTCGTCGATGACGATATTGATGAGCACGTCGCCCTTCAGTTCGATGCCCAGTTCCTTCAGATACTGCACGGCGAGGATGTGGCTGGCCACGCCGCTTTTCATGTCGCACGAGCCGCGCCCGTATATGCGCCCGTCCCTGATCGCCGCCGACCAGGGGTTGTCGCTCCAGCCCTCGCCATTGCCGACGGGAATCACGTCGGTGTGGCCGTTGAGCAGCAGCGAGCGGCCGCCGCCCGTGCCCTTGGCGGTGGCCACGATGTTGGGACGGCCCTCATAGCCGCGGGCGACCGGGCGATAGCCGGGGTGCTTCTTCAGCTCTTCCCAGTCCGTCTCCCACATGTCGACGTCCAGGCCGATACCGTTCAGATAGTCGCCGAGGAAGGCCTGGATCGCCGCCTCGTCCCCGGTGACGCTGGGGATGGAGACCATCTTCTGCAGGAACTGGACGGCGCTTTCCCTCGAGGCGTCGATCTTGTCGAGGATGCGCTGGCGTGTCGCGTCGGTCATCAGGATACTCCGGTAGGGTCAATGTTCGGCAACCCGCGCGCATGGCTGCGCGCGGAAGGTGCACGCTGTCAGTCCATCATGCTCGGCAACCACAGGACGATGTCGGGGAAGGCGATCATCAATCCCATAAGGGTGATGTTGATCAGCACGAAGGGAATGACCGCCTTGTAGATGTCGCCCATGGTCGTGTCCGGCGAAGCCACCCCCTTCATGACGAACAGGGAAAGACCGGCCGGTGGCATGATGGTGTCCATCTCTAGATTGACCATCATAATGACCGCGAACCAGATCGGGTCCCATCCCATCTGGTGCACCACCGGCAGGAAGATCGGCATGGTGACCAGCACCATGGAGGTCTGTTCGAGAAACACGCCCACGACCATGACCATCAGCATCATCATGGCCAGAAGCACAAGGGGATGAACCGGCAGGCTGGTCGCCCACTCGGTGATGGCGGTGGTTGCGCCGGAGAAGCTCAGCAATTGTCCGAAACCCGCCGACCCCGTCAGGATGATGAGGATCATCACCGAAAGCTTGGTCGCGGAACCCACGCCCTTCTTGAGCGTATCGAGGTTGAGCCGACCGTAGCAGAGGGTGAGGATCAGGGTGAGGAAGGTGCCGATCGCCGCCGATTCCGTGGGCGTGGCGACGCCTTCGAAAATCAGCCCGATCGTGGTCACCACGATAAGGACCGGCGGCACCAGATATTTCATCGTGTTGACGAGCTTCTCCCGCATCGGCACTACGGGAACCTCATAGGGCGGGGCGACCTCCGGCTGCAGCGTGGCCCGTATTACGATGTAAAGCACATACATGATGGCCAACATGACGCCGGGCACGATGATGGCGATCAGCGTCTTGGCGATGGAAAACCCGCCCACGCTGGCCAGCACTATGGCCAAAGTGGAGGGCGGAATGAGAATGGCGAGCGCGCCACTGCCGAGCACCGGGCCCATCGCCATCGACTTGGAGTAGCCACGCTTTTCCATTTCCGGCGTCAGGGTGGAGCCGAGCATGGCGACGCTGCCCATGGCAACGCCGGTCAGGGTCGCCAGCACCGCGCCGGCGCCCACCGTCACCACCGCCAGGCGCCCGGCGATAAACCCGATCCAGCTGTCCAGCGTGTTGATCATGCGCGGGGCGATGCCGGCATGGAACATGATCGTGCCCATCAGAATGAACATCGGGATCGGAACCAGCATGAAGGTGGAGATCGAGCTCTCGATGCTCAGGACGAGCTGGTTGAGCCCGGCCACGCCGCCCCACATGAAGAAGGCGCCGACCATATTGGCCAGCATGAAGGCAATGGCCACCGGAACACCGATAAGCATGAGGCCGACAAGGCCGGCAAAGAACAGCGAAAGGAAAACCCACCACTCCATTGTCAATGCTCCTCTGAGGCCGCGACAACGGCGGTCCCGGTCTGAAAACGTCGGGCCCGGCGCAGGAATTCGATCCCAAGCAGGACGCAGCCGACCGGTATGGCGAAAAGACTTACGGCGCGCGGAATCTCCAGCTCCGCTGCAACCACGACGCCGCGGCGAAGCGACAGGCCGATCGCCTTGGAAGCGTAGTAGGTCATGGCGAAGCACACGGCCGCTCCGATCAGGGAGGAGAGAATGTTCAGCGCGCGCTGGGTGCGGGGGCCGACCGAAGCGGTGAGCAGATCGACCATGACATGGCCTTCGGAGCGCAGGACCCAGGCCGCTCCCAGGAAGGTCATGTAGACCATCATGATGCCCGAGATCTGGTCGATGCCCAGGATGCCGATGTTGAAGGTCGCGCGGATGGCGATCTTGGCAACCGTGGCCAGCATCATCACCATGAGGATGACGCTTGCCAGCACCGCCGTCACATCGAGGAGGCGGTCGAAGAGCCGTTCTATTGATTTCATATTGGTCACTGCAGGGAGCGAGGGGAAAGGAGCCGGCGGATCAACTCCGCCGGCAAAGGGTCACTGGCCCGCGAACAGGGCCTTGACCTCGTCGACACGTTCCTTGCCGAGCGTCGTTTCGTAGTAGGCCCACAAGGAGTCATTGGCGGCTTGGGTCCAGCGCTTGGCTTCCTCGTCGGAAATCTCGACAATCTCCATACCGTCCTTCTTCATGATCGCCTCCTGCTCCTTCTGGTTCTTGTCGAACCATTCCAGGGCAAAATTCTGCGTTTCGGCAATGGCCTTCAGCAGGATTTCCTGCACCTCGGGCGACAGGCTGTCCCACTTGTCGAGGTTCATTGCCACGCTGCCGCCGCTGCGGTACATTGGCTGGTTGATCATGTATTTGGTCACCGTCTGCCAACCATAGCGGGTAAAGGCATCCGCCACCGGCCAGGAGAACCCCTCAACCGTGCCGCGATCCATGGCAAGGAAGATTTCCGAAGGCGGCAAGGTGATGGATTCGGCACCCACGGCCTGGACGAAATGACGGGTGAGCGGCGCCACGCGCAGCTTCTTGCCCTTCAGGTCGTCCACCGACTTGACCGGGAAGTTGGAGGATATGTAGTGGGCGCCCTCGCCGGGATCGCCGGCGGCATGGCCGAGATGACGTACACCCTTGGCCGCGTAGAGTTCGACCATATAGTCATAAAGCGGCGAACCCGGGCCGCCGTCGGGAACGGTCATGGGCGATAGCTCGGTGATGTCGCCGCCCGGCACAACGCCCGCCCAGTAGTTGGGCGCGCCGTACCAGACATCGAACACGCCGTTGACCAGCGCTTCGGGCTGGTCGAAGGGCGGCAGCACGTCGTCGGCGCCGATATATTGCACTTTGACCTTGCCTTCTCCCAGCTTGTTCACGTTCTCCATGAAGTTCTTGCCCACTTCGGCCGTCGGCGAGAACCCCGGCGCCCAGGCGCCGACCATCTTCAGCGTGACGGTGTCCTGGGCGTGGGCGACCGTGTTGCCGAGCAAGGCGACGCCGAATGCCACGGCACTCCAGCCTCGCGTAAAGCTAAAATTGATAGACATTGTTCCTCCCCATGGGATCGCCGCGCAGCCCGACCGCGCCGGCCTTGTCGACTTCAGCCATCGGCTTCCTCCCGATCGCGCTTGCACCATAATGCGCAGCTTTGCAGCTTGTCTACAATTTTTTTGCTATTGCATACAAACTGTGCGTCGCCTAGTTTGCCTTCACCACATCAAGGCCATAAGGAAGGCTCGCGGAAGAAACGCGGTGACCAGCACTTCGAGAGGAAAGTGATGAGACCGGCAGCATTCGAATATCATCGCGCCACATCGCTCGAGCATGCCCTGGAGCTGCTCGGCGAATTCGGCGAGGACGGGCGGCCGATCGCCGGTGGCCAGAGCCTGGTGCCGATGATGAATTTCCGCCTCGCCCGGCCCGGCCATCTGGTGGACATCAACAGGCTGCCGCTCGACACCATGGAGAGTGACGGACAGGTGCTGCGAATCGGCGCCCTGACCCGCCATATCGCCTATTTCGCCCACCCGCTCATCGCCCGGCATTTTCCGGCCTTTCTCGAGGCCGTCCACTATATCGGACATCCCACGATCCGCTGGAACGGCTCCATCGGAGGCAGCATCTCGCATGCCGACCCAACCGCCGAGCTTCCGGCGGTCTGCGTGCTCCACGATGCCGAGATCGTGGTGCGCTCCACTGCCGGCGAGCGGCGCATCAAGGCCGCCGACTTCTTCCTGAGCGCCTATGTGACGGCATTGGAGCCGGGCGAAATGGTGGTGGCGGTGGAATTCCCCGTGCCGCCGACCAACTCCACAGGCAGCTTCATCGAACAGGCCGAACGCAGCGGCGACTTCGCCACCGCCTCGATCGGCGTCACCCTCGAATTCGATGCGGGCAGCATCGCCCGGGCCGCCCTGGTCTGCTGCGGCGCGGACCTCGTTCCCATCCGCGCGCCGGCGATCGAGGACTTCCTGCGCGGCAAGCCGCTCGATGCTCCCCGCGCGGCCGAGGCGGCGCGCATGTTCGCGGCCTCGACCGACCCGGTCGACGACCATGTCGCCTCCGCCGGCTACCGGCGCGGTCTGATCGAGGAACTCACCCGGCGCGCCATCGAGGCTGCCTGCAACAAGGCTGTGGAAGGACGATGATCGAAATCACGCTCGAAGTGAACGGCGTCAGCAAGACGTTGCAGGTTGAGCCGCGCCGGCTGCTGGCCGATGTGCTGCGCGAGGAGTTCCGCCTTTCCGGCGTCCATATCGGCTGCGCGCACGGCGCCTGCGGCTGCTGCACGGTGCATCTGGACGGAACGCCGCGCCTGTCCTGCCTCACCTTCGCCGCCCAGTGCGACGGCGCTTCCATCCGCACTGTCGAGAGCGTCGGGGGTCCCAATGCCGAAAATACCCTGCAGCAGGCCTTCAAGAGCGAGCACGGCCTGCAATGCGGCTACTGCACGCCGGGTTTCATCATGACGCTGCTGCCTTTCGTGGAAGAGATGGTCGTGCAGAAGCGCATGCCCGACGACGCCGAAATCCGCGAGGCGATGAGCGGCAACATCTGCCGTTGCACGGGCTACCACGGCATCGTCGCGGCGGTGCGCAAGGCCGTCAGCACCGGCCTGGAAGCGGGAGCCTGACATGAAAGCGGAACAGCCACGGCACATCGGCGCACGTATCCAGCGCTTCGAGGATATCCGTCTGCTTTCGGGTTCCGCCCGCTACATTGACGACATCCGCCTGCCGGACATGCTGCACCTGAACTTCGTGCGGGCCGAGACGGCGCATGCCAATATTGTGGAGGTCGACACCTCCGGGCTCGCCGACCTCGATTATCCAACCTGGGTGTTCACCGGCAAGGACACGGCGGGCCTGTCGATGAAGGCGCATCAGGACTATCCCGAGATGCAATATTCGGAGCAGCCGCTGCTGGCCGAGGGCAAGGTGCGCTTCGTCGGCGAGCCGGTCGCCGTGGTTCTGGCCGAGGACGCCTACAAGGCCGAGGATGCGGCCGAGCTGGTCTTCGTCGACTATGACCCCCTTCCCGTGGTGGGCACGATGGCGCAGGCGCGCGATCCCGAGAGCACACCGCTGTTCGAAGGCTGGAACGGCAATGTCATCGTCCAGCGCCAGATGAAGGGCGGCAACCTCGAGGCGGCGAAGGCACAGGCGGCGCACGTCATCCGCCGCACCTACCGCACCCAGCGCCAGGCCGGCGTGCCGATGGAATGCCGCGGCGTGGTGGCGAGCTTCGACACCGCCAGCCGGGTGCTGACGGTGTGGTCCTCCACCCAGATGCCGCATCTGGTGCGCACCTATATCTCCGAGGAACTCGGCCTGCCCGAATCCCGCATCCGTGTCGTCGCGCCGGATGTCGGCGGCGGCTTCGGCGTCAAGGGCCAGGTCTTCGCCGACGAGGTGCTGGTCGCGTGGCTGGCCATGCAGACCGGGCGCCCGGTGAAATGGATCGAGGACCGCCGCGAGCACCTGATTGCCTCCATTCACGCCCGCGACCACGAGCACACGCTGGAGGCCTATGTCTCGGCGGATGGACGCTTGCTCGGCCTCAAGGCCGACATCACCGTCGACAACGGTGCCTATTCCACCTTCCCCTTCACCTCGGCCGGCGAGCCGGGCATGGTCGGCAAGGTGCTGCCGGGCCCCTATGATTTCCAGGCCTATGAGGCGACCTTCCGCGCCGTGGCGACCAACAAATGCGCCATCGGCACCTATCGCGGCGTCGCCCGCCCCTCGGCCGTCTTCTCGCAGGAGCGGCTGATGGACGACATCGCCGCCGAACTCGGTCTCGATCCGATCGAGTTCCGCCTCAAGAACGTCGTGCGCCAGTTCCCCTACCGCAACGTGCTGGGCTTCACCTACGACCCCGGCTCCTATGCCGAGGCGCTGGAGAAGATCCGCGAGCTGCTGGCCGATGACATCGCCGAGGCAGCCGCCTCCCGCAATTCGAAGACCCGGCGCATCGGCGTCGGCATTGCCTGCTTCATCGAGCAGACGGCGCATGGCACGCCGGACTTCACCCGGCGCCGCGTTCCCATCGAGACGGGCTACATCGCCGCCCGCGTCGACATGTCGCCCGATGCCGGGGTGACCATCGACCTCGGCCTGCAGAACCACGGCCAGGGGCTGGAGACGACCATGGCGCAGGTGGCCGCCGACGCGCTCGGCATCGAGCCGAAGGACGTCTTCGTGCGCCATGGCGACACCATGACCACCCCCTATTCGGTCGGCACTTGGGGCAGCCGCGGCGGGCCGCTGGGCGGCGGCGCCGTCCACGTCGCGGCGACCAAAATCGCCGACAAGCTGCGCGCCATCGCCGGACACCTCTTGCAGGCCAAGCCCGACCAGATCGTGCTGGCCGAGGGCAAGGCCTCGGTGCGGGACAATCCCGGCAGCTTCATCGAGATCCGCCGGCTCGCCCGCATCGCCCAGCGCAATGTCGACCAACTGCCCGAAGGCATGACGCCGGGGCTGGAGGCCCATGCCAGCGTCGACGGGCCGGCCGACGGCTCCTATGCCAATGCCGTGCATGCGGCGGTGGTCGAGATCGACGTCGAGACCGGCAAGACGAAGCTGCGCCGCTTCGTCGTCGTCGAGGATTGCGGCACCATCCTCAACCCGCTGGTGGTCGACGGACAGGTGCGCGGCGGCGTCGTACAGGGCATCGGCTCGGCCATGTTCGAGCATTTCGTCTACGATTCCGAATGCCAGCCGCTGACCACCAGCTTCGCCGACTATCTGATGCCGCTGGCGCCCGAAATCCCCGACATCGAGGTCCACCATATCGAGACGCCGACGCCGCTGACGCCGCTCGGCGCCAAGGGGCTGGGCGAAGGCGGTGCCATCGGGCCGGCGGCGGCCATCGCCAATGCCGTTGCCAACGCGCTGGAAGTCGGCGTGACCAACACGCCGCTCAACACCGATGCGGTGTGGAAACTCGCGCGGCATATCCGCGAGCAGGCCTGACGGCTTCCGGCGGGACAACAAGGTCCCGCCATTCCTGTTCAGAAGAGGGAAAACCGGGCTGGAGCAGCGGAGCGGCGTTCGTCAGAACGGCCGCGAGACCGCCTCGCGTTTGGGGGATAGATCGGGGCCCGGCTTCAGCCGATGCTGTCGCTTTCCAGCGCCAGCAGCACGTCGGCGGCGGTGCCGGCCAGCAGGTCCACGTGCTGGCGCATCAACGCGTGGGCGAGGTCCTCGTCGCCGGCCACGATCGCATCGGCGATGCGGCTGTGCTCGGCGATCGACTTGGCCATCTTGCGCGGGCTGGTGATGTGGCGGCGGTAGACGTGCAGGCGGTTGCGCAGCTTGCGGCTTTCCTCCTGCAGGAAAACGTTGCGTGCGCCCCGGAAGATGGTGTCGTGGAAGAGGTTGTTGGCCTCGTAGAACCTGTCGAGATCTTCCTTCCCGGCATGCGCCTGGCATTCCTCGTTCCACTGGCGCATCTCGGCGATCTCGTCGCGGCTCATGCGGCGGGCCGAAAGACGCGCCGACAGGCCCTCATACTCGGCCATGACCTGGAACATCTCGATAAGCTCGGCGGTCGTCAGCCGTCGCACGGTGGCGCCCTGGTTCTTCCTGATGTCGACCAGGCCGCTCGATGCCAGATGGCGCAAGGCCTCGCGCACGGGCGTACGCGAGACCTCGAAGCGGCGCGCCAGCGACTGCTCGTCCAGCCTGTCGCCGGGCTTCAGCACACTGTTGAGAATGTCATCCTCGAGCAGGCGCACCAGATTGTCGGCCGACAATCTGGTCTCCCGCTCATCCTGCACGACTTCGCTCACCGGCAAATCTCCAATCTTGCATACAATCTGCTAGATGCATGTTCATCCAGCCCGTTGCAAGCGTCGATATTGTCGACGTTATCATTATTGCTGGACGGTGATGACCAGATATTCGGCCTCCTCGTCGCCCTCGTTGAGGGTGTAATGGGGGTCGCCCGGCTCGAACAGGACGGCCTCGCCGGCGCCGAGCGTGAACCGTTCCTTGCCGCTGTCGAAGGTCATGCGGCCCTTGACCATGTAGAAGACCTGCGACCAGTCGTCGTGATGGTGCATCTCGCCGCCGCCGCCCTTCGGCGCCCGCGAGACCTGGACCGAGAAGTTGCTGTCCTTGAACGGCACTACGTCGAGCACGGTGAGGCCGCCGAAATGGGCGGGCGGGGTGATGCCGGCGGCCGCGCCGTTTTTCCAGATGTTCATGTCTGCTTCTCCGATCTCTGCGAAGCCTACGAGATGTAGGCCATGTAGGGGCTGATGACGCTGCGCACCGGAACCTGGATGATGGCCGGCTTGCCGCTGGCGATGGCATCCCTGACCGCAGCCTGGATGGCTTCGGCATCGCGGGCCAGATAGCCGCGGCCGCCCAGCCCTTCGGCAACCTTGGCCCAGTCGCGGCGCGGCAGGCCCATCTCATAGGTCTCGCCGAAGCTCATCTCCTGCGGCAGGGCGATGGCGCCCCACAGCTCGTCGTCGAGGACGACGATGATGAAGGCCCGCCCGTAGCGTTCGGCCGTGTCCAGTTCGGCAACATGGAAGCCGACACCGCCGTCGCCGACGAAGACGACCACCGGGGCATCGGGGTCTGCGAAGCTGGCGCCGGCGCCGTAGGGCACCTCCGCCCCCAGCGCGCCGGACTGGCCTGCGCGCAGGTAGCGGCCGGGCGCCGGCATGCGCAGCCGGGCATCTGCCCAGAAGTCCACATTGCCGTGCGAGGTGACATAGATGGTGTTTTCCGGTGCCGCCCCGGTCACCGCATCGACCGCGGCGATCGGATGAATGCCCTTGTTGTCGCCCTCGCCGAGCTGGGCGTCGCGTTCCTTGCGCCATTCGCCGACCAGCCCGTTCGTCCAGCCGCTTTCCAACTCAAGCGCCGGAAGCCCGGCCAGCAGCTCGACGAAAGCCGCCGGGGAAGCGGCCAGCGCCACGTCGGCGCGGCGGTTGCGGTGCAGCAGTTCCTGGTCCGAGCAGACCTGGACGATGCGGGTATCGGCGCCGACCGTGTCGCCGAATTCGAGGTCGAACTCGAAATGATGGCCGAGCAGGACGATGCAGTCGGCCTTCTTCATGGCCGCGCGCAGCGTCTGGTTGCACGGCGCGTAGGCCGGACCCATCCAGTTGTCGTGGCGCTCGTCGACGATGCCGCGGGCCAGGCGCATGGTGGCGAAGGGCAGGCCGTGCCGTTCCACCGCCTCGGCAAGCCGGTCCGAACGGTCGAAGAACAGCTCGTCGCCAAGGATGAGCAGAGGCCGGCGGCTGGCCGCAAGCACGCCCCGGGCCGCCTCCGTGTCCTTGCCGCAAAGGCCTGGACGGCCCGGCATGGGCGGGCGGCTGGTCTGCGGTGCCGCCGTGAGCGGGGCCGAAAGAATGTCGGTTGGCACTTCGATGAACACCGGGCCGGGGCGACCCGCCCACATTTTGCGCCAGGCAATGTCGAGATATTCCTGCAGCCGGTCCGCATCGGTGCAGCGCGCGGCCCATTTGGTCACGCCCTTCATCAGCGGCAGCACGTCATAGGCCATGCCGGCACCACGCTCCGCCGACCGGGTCGCGGCCTGCGCCCCGACGATGATCACCGGCGTACCGGCGAGCATGGCGACCATGCCCGGCGTCACTGCATTGGTCACGCCCGGACCGAGGGTGACGACCGCCGCCCCGGCCTCGCCGGTGACGCGCGCCTGCGCCTCGGCCATGAAGCAGGCCGCCGCCTCGTGACGGGTGTGGATGAGGGGCAGGCCCTGTTTCGCACAGGCCCGGTAGACCGCGTTGATCGGCCCCCCTGAAACCGAAAAGACGTTGCGCACGCCCGCCGCCTTGAACCAGGCGACGATGGCCGCGCCGCCGTCGGTGACGGCCGTGTCGGATGCGTTGTTCTTAGTAAGCACGGGATTTTCCTCCATCGAGGGCTATGGCCGTGCCGGTGATGAAGCCTGCACGCTCCGAAGCCAGTGTGGCGACGATTGCACCGAAATCCTCCGGGTTGCCGAACTTGCCGACCGGCACCTCCTCCAGCCACAGTGCCTCGGCCGCCTTCCGGTCCAGCCCGTCGCGCTCCATGCTCGAGCGGACCAGATATTCCATGCGGTCGGTGGCGAATGGGCCCGGGCACAGGCAGTTGACCATGATGCCCTCATGGGCGAACTCGATCGACAGCGACTTGGCGAGCCCGACCACGGCCAGACGCACGGAGTCCGACAGCACCATGTTGGGCTGGACGATCTTCACGCCGACAGTGGTGATGAAAATGATGCGGCCCCAGCGATTGGCCTGCATATGCGGCAGCACCGCGTGGCACAGATCGACCATCGGCAGCAGGCTCTCGTTCAGCGCCGCCTCCCAGCCCTCGCGCGGCACGTCCAGGAACGGCGCCGAGACCGGCCCGCCGGTGTTGCCGACGAAGATATCGAGGCCGCCGAAGCGCTCCACTGCCTGATCGACGCCCGGTTTCAGGGAGCTCCTGTCCGTCAGGTCCATGCGCACGGGGCAGACGTCGCTTGCGCCGGCCGCGCGCAATTCCTCCACCAGCGAGGCCATCGCCTCCGGGTTGCGGCCGGCCACCGCGACGCAAGCACCTTCGGCCGCGAGGGCGAGCGCCGAAGCTCGTCCCAAGCCGCGGGATGCCGCCGTGACCAGCGCCCGCTTACCCTTCAACCCAAGCTCCATCTGGCCCTCTCTCCGGCATCCTCACCTGGATTCTGGCTACCAGCGTGTAAACACGATGTCAATTCATGTAGACAATCTTTTTCTATTTGCATACAAAATGAATTGGAGCAGAAGCAATGAAATGGGCATTGCGCCCAAGCCCAGGAGACATCGCATGACCGACACGCCGCTGATCCCCCTCGTCATCGGAAACAGGATCCTGAACGAAGCCTCCGACGGGGTCGGCCGGTCCTTCGACCCCGCCACCGGCGCCGTCGTGGCCGAGTATGTGCGGGCCGGCGAGGCCGAGGTGGAGATGGCGGTCGCCGCCGCCCGCGAGGCCTTCGACAACGGCCCGTGGCGGCGTATGCGTCCGTTCGAGCGTGGCCGCGTCCTGCATCGCATCGGCGAGCTGATGCTGGCCCGCCGCGACGAGATCGCGCGCAAGGAGAGCACCGACAGCGGCAAGCCGCTGCGCGATTCCTATTGGGAGGTGGATTGCTCGGCCCGCTTCTTCGAATTCTACGGCGGCGCGGCCGACAAGCTGCATGGCAACTCCATTCCGCTCGGGCCGGACTGGTCCGACTGGACGGTGAAGGAGCCCGTCGGCGTCAGCCTCCACATCATTCCGTGGAACTACCCTTTCCAGCTCATCGCCCGCGGCGTCGCCCCCGCGCTTGCCGCCGGCTGCGCCGTCATCATCAAGCCGTCGGCCGACACGCCTGTCACCGCCTATGAATTCGTCAAGATCTGCCAGGAAGCAGGCCTGCCGGAAGGGCTGGTCAACCTCGTCAACGGCCGCGGTTCACTGGCCGGCGACCTGCTCGCCCGCCACAGGGGCGTCGACCAGATCACCTTCACCGGCTCGGTGCCGACCGGCGAGCGCGTGCTGGTCGCCGCCGCCTCGCACGCCGTGCCCTGCAACATGGAGCTGGGCGGCAAGTCGCCGCAAATCCTGTTCGCCGACGCCGATCTCGACCGGGCGCTGCCGCTCGTCGCCGGCGGCTTCCTCACCCATTGCGGCCAGGTCTGCAACGCCGGCACGCGCCTGTTCGTCGAGCGCTCGGTCCATGACAAGGTGGTGGAGAGGCTGCATGCGCGCATCAGCGCCATGACGCTGGGCGCCGGCATCGACGATCCCGACATGGGCCCGCTGATCAACAAGGGCCACCGCCAGGACGTCGAGGCCTATTATGACGTGGCGCGCAAGGAAGGCGAGCTGCTGCTGGGCGCCGAACTGCCTTCCGCACCGGCTCTTGCCGATGGCGCCTTCGTGCGTCCGGGCCTGGTCGTCGGCGCCGACAACGCCACCCGTATCGCCCGCGAGGAGATTTTCGGGCCGATCCTGACCGTCATTCCCTTCGACACCGCGGCCGAGGCCGTGGCTGGCGCCAACGACTCGCCCTTCGGGCTGGTGGCCGGCATCCACACCACCAATATCGACAAGGCGCTCGGCGTCGGCGAGAAGCTGCGCGTCGGCCAGGTGTGGATTAATTCCTTCGGCGTCGGGCTCGACGTGGAGTTCCCGTTCGGCGGCTACAAGCTTTCAGGCTACGGGCGCGAAAAGGGGCTGGAAGCGCTGGCGGCCTACCAGCAGGTCAAGAACATCGCCATCCACCACCCCATGCCCTGACGGCAACGCGGGCAAGAGCGGCCCCCACAAAGACCGGCGCATGGACCCATGCGCCGGATCTGGAATCGGGGCCATGAGGGCCTGTTAACCGGCGGAACTGCCATCCGGCCCCGGGGTTGCGGCCTCGACCCGCAGTTCCACCCGGTCGGCGGCGAAGCGCGTCACCGAGCACTGGACGGGCGCGCCGGACAAATCGCCGTTCACGGCGCGCGTGACGATCACGATGGCCCCCGGCGCCAGTTGCAGCTCGCGCGTATCGGCTTCCTCGGCATGGCGCGCCTCGATCGAGGTCGAGGTGCGGCGGTAGTCGGAAATACCGAAACCGGCGAGCGCGGCCGTCACGGAGCCGGTGCGGGCGAACAATTCGGCGATGCCCTCGAAGCGATCCGCCGCGAACCAGGAGGTCGAGCGGGACACCGGAATGCCATCGGCCCGACCGAGGCTTTCGATGCGGATCACCCCCTTCCCCGTCTCCAGGCCGAGCGCCCTCGCCACCCAGGCGGTGGCCGGCTCTTTTGCCGTGCCGATCATTTCGCTGCGCGTATCGCGCGCCTGATCGCCGAGCCCGGCGGAGAAGCGGGTCCGCTCGCCGATCGGATAGATGAGACGCTGCCGGCGCCGCACATAGGTTCCACGCCCCTGCTGCGATTCCAGCACGCCTTCATGTGCGAGCGCGGCGATGGCCGCCCGCACCGTATGGCGGTTGACGCCGAAGCGTTCCGCCAGCCCGGCTTCCGGTGGCAGCCGGCCCGTCTCGTCCGCCAGCCCATTGGCGATCCCGGCCCGTATGCCGTCCGCGATCTGCCGCCAAAGGGCGACGCCAAGGCCTCGCTGCAATTGCGCCGTCATCGTTTCATCCGCCGTTCCCAATCCTGTCATGCACCCGTCACTTAGCATGGCTATGGTGGCTCCAATTCATCGATTTGTCTAGACTAATAGACAAGCTGGAGCAAACATGCATAGCCACGAAGAGATCGCCCTGCGCAGGAACCGGATGTCGGTTCTGGCGCGAGCCGGGACTAGCCGGCTGCGGGAATTGTGGGCGACCCTCGACCTTGCGCCCGCCTACCGGGTCCTGCGCGGCCCCGAATGCGGCCTGATCACCTTGCGGGGTCGCATCGGCGGCAGCGGAGAACCCTTCAATTTCGGCGAGGCGACGGTGACGCGGGCCAGCGTCCGTCTGGACGATGGCTCCGTTGGCCATGCCGTTGCGCTCGGCCGGGACATGGACAAGGCCCGCATCGCCGCGCTGATCGACGCGGTCTGCCGCCGGCCGGATATGGCAACGCTTGTCGACGCGCAAATGATCGCGCCGCTGCAACGCGAACTCGACGCGGCAGACGAGACGCGGCGCCAGGAGACGGCAGCCACCCGCGTCGACTTTTTCACCATGGTGCGGGGAGAAGACTGATGCGAAGCGAGGCAATGGCACTGGACGGCGGGTTTTCCGATCCCGTGCAGGATGCGCAGGCCGTCTTCCGGGCGCTGATGGACGCAATGGCGCGGCCGGCGACCATTGTCGGCGTCAGGCCGTGCGCGGCACCGCCGGCGCCGCTGCCGCCGGTCATCGGCGCGGTCGCCTCCACGTTGCTGGACGCCGACACGCCGGTCTGGCTGGACCCTGTGCTCGGCGAGAACGCACAGGTGCGCGAATGGCTGGTGTTCCACACCGGCGCAGCGTTTGCGGACCAGCCCGCCGAAGCGGCCTTCGCCCTGATCGGCGACGGCGCGGCCTTGCCCGATCTGGGCGGCTTTGCGCAGGGCACGCAGGAATATCCCGACCGCTCGGCAACTTTGGTCATCGCGATCGAGGCGTTCGACGGCGGCGCACTGCTTGCCTTCCGTGGGCCGGGCATCCCCGGCACGGCAACGATCGCGCCTCGTGGCCTGCCCGAGGACTTTGCCGCACGATGGGAAGAAAACACCCGGGCCTTTCCGCGCGGGGTCGACCTTGTGCTGGCCGCCGGCGACGCCCTCGCCTGTCTGCCGCGCACGGCGCGCCTGATTGCACGCGAAATGGAGGTCTAGCCATGTATGTCGCAGTCAAGGGCGGCGAAGCCGCGATCGACAATGCGCACCGCCTGCTGGCCGATCGCCGCCGCGGCGACCGCTCGGTGCCGGCCCTCACGCTCGACCAGATCGCCGGGCAGCTCGCGCTCGGCGTCGACCGGGTGATGAGCGAAGGTTCGCTCTACGACCGGCGGCTGGCGGCGCTGGCGATCAAGCAGGCGCGGGGCGACCTGATCGAGGCGATCTTCCTCGTGCGCGCCTACCGCGCCACATTGCCGCGCTTCGGCTACAGCGAACCCGTCGACACCGACGCGATGGTGATCGAGCGGCGCATCTCCGCCTGCTTCAAGGACCTGCCGGGCGGCCAGCTTCTCGGACCCACTTTCGACTATACGCATCGCCTGCTGGATGCGGAACTCGACGGCGATCCGCAGGTGGCGGCCGGCGACCGGCGCGAAGCTCCCAAAGAGGCGGCGACGCGGGTGGCCGACATTCTCGGCTCGGAAGGCCTGGTGGAAGAGGATGTCGAGCTGGCCGGGCAAGCAGCGCCCGGCGACATCAACCACACGCCGGTCGAATTCCCGATGTCGCGGGCGATGCGCCTGCAAAGCCTATCGCGTGGCGACGAAGGTTTCCTGCTCGCCCTCGGCTATTCCACCCAGCGCGGCTATGCGCGCTCGCATCCCTTTGCCGGTGAAATCCGCATCGGCGAGGTCGAGGTGGAATTCCTCGTTCCCGAGCTCGGCTTCGCCGTGCCGCTGGGCCGCATCCAGGTGACCGAATGCCAGATGGTCAACCAGTTCAAGGGATCGGCCAAGGCGCCGCCGCAGTTCAGGCGCGGCTACGGATTGGTCTTCGGCCAGTCGGAGCGCAAGGCGATGGCGATGTCGCTGTGCGACCGGGCACTGCGCGCCGAGGAACTGGGCGAGGATATCGTCGCGCCGCCGCAGGACCAGGAGTTCGTCATCTCCCATTGCGACAACGTGCAGGCGACGGGCTTCGTCGAACATCTGAAGCTGCCGCACTATGTCGACTTCCAAGCGGAACTCCGCCTCGTGCGCACCATGCGCGCGGAATATGCGCAGCGCGAAAGCGCATTTCAGACCGACCTGCAGGAGGCAGCTGAATGAACGTGCAGAGCCGCAACGCCACCTACAACTTCGCCTATCTGGACGAGCAGACGAAGCGCATGATCCGGCGCGCCATCCTCAAGGCGATCGCCATTCCCGGCTATCAGGTTCCCTTCGCCAGCCGCGAGATGCCGATGCCCTATGGCTGGGGCACCGGCGGCGTGCAGGTGACGGCCGCCATCCTCGGACCGGATGACGTGCTCAAGGTGATCGATCAGGGCGCCGACGACACCACCAACGCGGTGTCGATCCGCAAGTTCTTCGAGCGCGTGGCGGGCATCGAAACGACCACCCACACGGCCGAGGCGACCATCGTCCAGACGCGCCACCGCATCCCGGAAGCCCCGCTCACCGAAGGGCAGGTGCTCGTCTACCAGGTGCCGATCCCGGAGCCACTGCGCTTCCTCGAACCGCGTGAGACCGAGACGCGCAAGATGCACGCGCTCGAGGAATACGGGCTGATGCATGTGAAGCTCTATGAGGATATCGCGAAGAATGGCCACATCGCCACCACCTACGCCTATCCGGTGAAGGTCGAGGGACGCTACGTGATGGACCCCTCCCCGACGCCGAAATTCGACAATCCGAAAATGCACATGTCGGCGGCGCTGCAACTGTTCGGTGCCGGCCGGGAGAAACGCATCTATGCGCTGCCCCCGCATACCGAGGTGGTGAGCCTCGATTTCGAGGATCACCCGTTCGAGGTGCAGCGCTTCGACCGGCCATGCGCGCTGTGCGGGGCCGAGCAGGTCTATCTGGACGAGATCGTGCTCGATGACCGGGGCGGACGGATGTTCGTCTGCTCCGACACCGATCAATGCGAGACGCGCCGCGCCGAAGGCCATCGTGGCGAGTTGGGCGGAGATGCAAAATGACGGTCGCACTTCGAAATGACGACGTATTCGACCACGCCGCCGAGGATCTCCCTCTTCTCTCCGTCCGCTCCCTCACCAAAGCCTACGGGACACGGATCGGCTGCGCCGGGGTCGACCTCGACGTGTGGCCGGGCGAGGTGCTGGCCATCGTCGGCGAATCCGGGTCCGGCAAGTCGACGCTGCTCAACTGCATCTCGGCCCGGCTGGAGCCGACGTCGGGCACGGTCTCCTACCGGATGCGCGACGGCGAGATGCGCGATCTCTACCGTCTGCAGGAGGCGGAGCGCCGTCTGCTGCTGCGCACTGACTGGGGCTTCGTCCACCAGAACCCCGCCGACGGGCTGCGCATGACGGTGTCTGCCGGCGCCAATGTCGGCGAACGTCTCATGGCGATCGGCGAGCGCCACTATCGCAGGATCAGGGGCACGGCCACGGACTGGCTGGGCCGCGTCGAAATCAGCGCCGACCGCATCGACGACCAGCCACGCGCCTTCTCCGGCGGCATGCGCCAGCGCCTGCAGATCGCACGCAACCTGGTGACCGGGCCGCGCCTGATCTTCATGGACGAACCCACCGGCGGTCTCGACGTCTCGGTGCAGGCGCGCCTGCTCGACCTGCTGCGCGGCCTCGTCAACGACCTTGGCCTGGCGGTCATCATCGTCACCCACGATCTCGCCGTGGCGCGTCTTTTGTCGCATCGCATGATCGTGATGAAGGACGGCCGCGTCATCGAGCACGGCCTCACGGATCGCCTGCTGGACGACCCGCAGGCGCCTTACACGCAACTCCTCGTCTCCTCCATCCTCCAGGTCTGAGGTCCACGCCGTGCAATCCCCCGCCCTCATCGCAACCGGCCTTGGCAAGACGTTCACCATGCATCTGCGCGGCGGCATCGAGCTGCCGGTGGTCGCCAATGCCCGCTTCTCCCTGCATTCGGGCACCTGCGCGGTGCTGGGCGGCCCCTCGGGCGCCGGCAAGAGCTCGATCCTCAAGATGCTCTACGGAAACTACGGGGCGAGCGCCGGCAAGATCGTCGTCCACCACCGTGGCCGCGAGGTCGACCTGGCCTCCGCCGACCCGCGCACCGTACTGGAACTGCGCCGCGAGACGATGGGCTATGTCAGCCAATTCCTGCGCGTGGTGCCGCGCATCGGTGCCCTGGACATCGTCGCCGAACCTCTGGTCGAGCGCGGCACGGACCATGTGGAAGCGAAGCGGCGCGCCGGGGAGTTGCTGAGCCGCCTCAACCTGCCGGAGCGCCTGTGGGTCCTGCCGCCGGCCACCTTTTCGGGCGGCGAGCAGCAGCGCGTCAACATCGCGCGCGGCTTCATCACCGATCATCCAATCCTCCTGCTCGACGAGCCCACCGCCTCGCTGGACGCTGCCAACCGCAACGTGGTGGTGGAGATGATCGCCGGGAAGAAGCGGGCTGGCGTCGCCCTGCTCGGCATCTTCCACGACACCGAGGTCCGCAACGCGGTCGCCGATGTCATCATCGACGTGACCGGCTTCGCGCCGGCGAAGAAGGCGGCGTGACCATGACGCGCCTGTCCGAAACGCCGGTCGTCCATCCGACGGCCAGGCTCGAGAACTGCCGTCTCGGCCGCTACACCGAAGTGGCGGAGGGCGGCCGTCTCGTCGAGACGGAACTCGGCGACTATTCCTACGTGATGGAGAACTGCCAGGCGTGGTGCGTCACCATCGGCAAGTTCTCGAACATCGCGGCTGCGGTGCGCATCAACGCCACCCATCATCCGATGGCACGGGCGACGCTGCACCATTTCACCTACCGCGCCTCCGACTATTTCGACGATGCCGGCCACGAGGCCGAGTTCTTCGCCGCCCGCCGCGCCAGGCGGGTCCATATCGGCCACGACACCTGGATCGGCCACGGGGTCACCATCCTGCCCGGCGTGACCATCGGGGACGGCGCGGTCGTCGGTGCCGGCGCAGTGGTCACCAAGGATGTCGCGCCCTACACGATCGTCGCCGGCGTGCCGGCCCGCCTCGTCCGCGAACGGTTTCCGGCGGCGGTCGGGCAACGTCTCCAGGCGCTTGCCTGGTGGGACTGGCCGCACCAACGGCTGCGCGCCGCGCTCGACGATTTCCGTAATCTCGGCATCGAGGAATTCCTCGAGCGCCACGAACACGCCGCATGGCCTGTGGAAACGGTGAACCGTCATCGAACTGACATGTCCGCGACAACCGGCCGTCATGTCCCGGCGCTAGAGCCATGAGTGCCGTCGCCCGCCTGCGGGTCGATGTGGCGTGGGTGAACGAAAATCCGCTTCCTCGAACTTTCAGAACACTGGAAGGAGCAATGCTATGACGGCCATCTCCGTCCGAAATCTGTCCAAGCACTTCGGCAAGAAACGCGCATTGGACAATGTGAGCCTTGAAATTCAACGGGGCGAAATGGTTGCCCTGATCGGAGCGTCCGGTTCCGGCAAGAGCACGCTGATCCGCCACATCTGCGGACTGGAAATCGGCCAGGCGGGGCAAGACAGGGCGGGGCAGAGCCGGATCGAGATCCTGGGCGGTGCGATGCAGGACGGCGGCCGCCTTGCGGCAAAGGCCAGGAACATGCGCCGCAACATCGGCGTCGTCTTCCAGCAGTTCAATCTGGTCGGCCGCATGTCGGTGTTGTCCAATGTCCTGCTCGGCAATCTCGGCCACATTCCCGGCTGGCGGGGGACACTCGGCCTGTTCACCGCCGGCGAGAAGCAAAAGGCGCGCGAGGCGCTGGCCCGCGTCGGCATACCGGAAGTCGCGTGGCAGCGTGCCTCCACCCTGTCGGGCGGCCAGCAGCAGCGCGCGGCCATAGCCCGCACGCTGGTGCAGCGCTCCAATATCCTGCTCGCCGACGAGCCAATCGCATCGCTCGATCCGTCGTCGGCGCGCCGCGTCATGGAAATCCTCGCCGCGGTGAACCGCGACGAAAAGATCACCTGCGTCGTCTCGCTGCATCAGGTCGAATATGCGCGCCGTTACTGCCCGCGCACGATCGCCCTCCGCGACGGCCGCATCGTGTTCGACGGCCCTTCCTCGGCGCTGACCAACCAGATGCTCGTCGAGCTTTACGGAGACAATTCCGAGGAACTGATTTTGCCGGACGCGCCCATGCAGCCGGCGAAACCGAGGCGCGCGCCAGAACCGGATCGCGTTCCGGCCTTCGCATAAATCCAACCACCAAGCAGGGAAGCTTGATATGAACCTAGTCCTCAAGGGCACCGTCGCCGCCGCCCTGGCGTTCACGCTGTCTGCCGGCGTCGCCATGGCCGAAGAGATCAACTTCGGCATCATCTCCACCGAATCGCAGCAGAACCTGAAGCCGAAATGGGATCCGCTGCTGGCCGATTTCGCCAAGGCCACCGGCCTGGACGTGAAGCCGTTCTTCGCCTCCGACTATGCCGGCGTGATCGAGGGCATGCGCTTCGGCAAGGTGCAACTGGCCTGGTACGGCAACAAGTCGGCCATGGAGGCCGTCGACCGTGCCGAGGGCGCGGTGTTCGCGCAGACCGTTCCCGCCAGCGGCGAGCCGGGCTACTACTCGCTGATCGTCGTGCCCAAGGACAGCAAGCTGAATTCGGTCGAAGACCTGCTCACCTGCGACCAGACGCTCAATTTCGGCCTCGGCGATCCCAACTCCACCTCGGGCTATCTGGTGCCGATGACCTTCGTCTTCTCGGCCAACAAGGTCGACCCGAAGACATGCTTCAAGAACGTCACCAACGCCAACCACGAGACCAACGCCATGGCCGTCGCCAACGGCCAGATCGACGCGGCGGCCAACAACACCGAGAACATGGAGCTGATCGAAAAGAACCAGCCCGCCGCGTTCGAGAAGATCAAGGTGATCTGGAAGTCGCCGCTGATCCCGTCGGACCCGCTGGTCTGGCGCAAGGACCTGTCGGACGACGCCAAGGCCAAGATCAGGGACTTCTTCCTGACCTACGGCACCGATCAGTCGAAGGGCGACATCGCCCATGAGAAAGAGGTGCTGGCCGGTCTCGAATGGGCGCCGTTCCGCGCCTCCTCCGACGACCAGCTTCTGCCGATCCGCGTGATGGAACTGACCAAGACGATCGCGCAGGTCGAGGCCGACGCCTCGCTCTCCGACGCCGACAAGAAGGCGAAGATCGAGCCGCTCGAGACGCAGAAGGCCGAGTTCGAAGCCAGGCTGAAGGAAGTCCAGGGCTGATTGCCCCGGATCTGATCCAGCATGAAAAACAGCCGGCTGCCCGATGAGGTGGCGGCCGGCGCAAATTTCAGGACACCGCAATGGACCAGACCGTCAAGATCGCGTCCGCCGATCCCGCGCGCGCACCCGCCCGCCCCGAAGTGGAGCGCGAATGGTCGCGCAGCCTGTGGACCTGGGCCTCGTGGATTTCATTGCTTCTCCTGCTTGTCTGGAGCTGGGCGCCGGCCGAAATGTCCCGCTGGACCTACCTGTTCAGCGATGCCGGCAACATGGCGGAATATGCCGGCGGCTTCCTGCGGCCCGATTTCTCGCAGTGGCGCTATTATTTCTCGGAAATGCTCGTCACCATCCAGATCGCGTTGTGGGGCACCTTCCTCGCCACGGTCTTCGCCGTGCCCTTCGGCATCCTCTCGGCCCGCAACATCGCCCCCTGGTACATCGTGCAGCCGGTGCGCCGCGTCATGGATGCCTGCCGTTCGATCCATGAGCTGGTCTTTGCCGTGCTTTTCGTCGTCGCCGTGGGCCTTGGCCCGTTCGCCGGCGTGATGGCGCTGTTCGTCCACACCACCGGCATCCTTGCCAAGCTCTTTTCGGAAGCCGTGGAAGCCATCGACGCGCGCCCCGTGGAAGCGATCCGCGCCACTGGCGCCTCGCGGCTGCAGGAGATCATCTTCGGCGTCGTGCCCCAGGTCATGCCGCTGTGGATGTCCTATGCGCTCTACCGTTTCGAATCGAACGTCCGCGCCGCCACCGTGCTCGGCGTCATCGGCGCCGGCGGCATCGGCCAGGTGCTGTTCGAGGCAATCCGCGGGTTCTACTACCCGCAGGCATCGGCCATGCTGATCATCATGCTGGTCACCGTATCGCTGATCGACCTCCTGTCGCAGCGCCTGCGCAAGCTGTTCCTGTGATGCGCTACGCCCTCTACTTCACCCCCGCGCCGGACGATCCGCTGACGCGGGCGGCCCAGTTGTGGCTGGGCCGCAACGCCTTCACCGGCGAAGCGGCCGCAACGACCCTGCCGGCCGGTTTCACGGCCGGAGAATTCGACGACCTGACCCGCGCGCCGCGCCGCTACGGCTTCCACGCCACGCTGGTGGCGCCGTTCCGCCTGCGCGCGGGGCGAACCGAAGCGGATCTGTCGGTTGCCGCCGACGCCTTCGCCCGGCAGGCCGCCCCGCTCGCGATCCCCGGCCTCGCCATCACCAGGATCGGCGATTTCTTTGCGCTGACCCCCGCCGATGCGGCCGGCGTTTCGGCACTGGCATCCGCGGCCGTCGACCATTTCGACGGATTGCGCGCGCCGCTCACCGATGCGGAAATCGCGCGCCGCAGGCCCGAGGGCCTGTCGGAACGCCAGCGCCTCTATCTCCACCGCCACGGCTATCCTCATGTGAAGGAAGAGTTCCGCTTCCACATGACCCTCACCGGTCCGGTCGGGTGCCAAGCCGCCGCGCGCGTCGCAACGGCGCTGCGCGACCGTTTCGACCCGCTGCTTCCGCGCCCGGTCGACGTCTCGGCCGTCACCCTCTTCGCCGAGCCCGAGCCCGGTGCCGATTTCATCGTCCGTTCAACCCACCGCTTCGGCGCGGCCGAAACGAGAAAGTATGCCTGACATGCCGCAGGAAACCGTCCTCACCAACGCGCATATCGTTCTCGAAGATGAGATCGTCGCCGGTTCCGTCGTCATCCGCGACGGGCTTGTCTCGGCCATCGACACCGGCAGGGCCGGCAGCGGCGAGGACATGGACGGCGACTACCTGATCCCCGGGCTGGTCGAACTCCACACCGACCATCTGGAGCAGCATTACAGCCCCCGTCCCGGCGTGGTGTGGGACAGCATAGCCGCCTTGCAGGCGCATGATGCGCAGGTCGCCGCATCCGGCATCACCACGGTGTTCGACTGCCTGCGGCTCGGCTCGGACGAGAATGCCGGCTTCAAGCGCGGCGAGATGCGCGCCATTGCCGACGCCATCGAGACGGCCCAAAGCGAGGACCGGCTGAGGGTCGACCACCTGATCCACCTGCGCTGCGAGGTCTCCTCCGCCGATGTGCTCGATCATTTCGAGGACTTCACCGCCGATCCGCAGGTCCGGCTGGCGTCGCTGATGGACCATGCGCCCGGCCAGCGCCAGTTCCAGAGCCTCGACGCCTACATAGTCTACTACAAGAAGAAGCGCGGCCTGTCGGATACCGAATTCGAGCGCTTCATCGCCCGCCGCATCGAGGAATCGGGGCGCTACGCCGCTCCCCACCGCCGCGCCATTGCCGATGCCTGCGCCGCACGCGGCATCGCGGTGGCAAGCCACGACGACGCCACCGTCGAGCATGTCGAGGAATCGAAAGCCTTCGGCGTGCGTCTGGCGGAGTTCCCGACCAGCATGGAAGCGGCCACAGCCTCGCACCAAGCCGACATGGCGGTGCTGATGGGCGCCCCCAACATCGTGCGCGGCAAATCCCATTCCGGCAATATCTCGGCCAGGACGCTGGCCGATGCCGGCGTGCTCGATGTGCTGTCGTCCGACTATGTGCCGTTCAGCCTGATCCATGCGCCTTTCGTGCTGGCTGATGAGAAGGGCGGCATGTCCCTGCCCCAAAGCATCAGGCTGGTCACCGCCAATCCCGCCAAGGCGGTGGGCCTGAGCGACCGGGGCCGCATCGCCGTCGGGCTCAGGGCCGATCTGGTGCGCGTCCGGCGGCCAGCCGGCATTCCCGTCGTCCGCTCCGTCTGGCGCGAGGGCCGGCGTGTCGCCTGAAGCTGCCGCAGCACGCCCGGTCGACGGGGCCGGCCAGCGCGGCATGCTGATCGCCGTCGTCGGCCCGAGCGGCGCGGGCAAGGACAGCCTGATGGCCTACGCCCGCGAAAGGCTTGGCGGGGACCCGGCGGTGCTGTTCGTGCGGCGGGTGATCACCCGCCCAGCCACAGTGGCCGCCGAGGATCACGACACGCTGCCGATCGACAGTTTCCTCGCTTGGCAAGCCGCCGGCAGCTTCGCGGTGACGTGGCAGGCCCATGGGCTGCACTATGCGATACCCGCCAGCGTTCATCGTCATTTGGCGGCGGGCGGCGTCGCCGTCGTCAACGGCTCACGCGCGGCCCTACCGGCGATCCGCACGGCCTTCGGCCGGGTCATGGTGATCCAGGTGACCTGCCGTCCCGAGATTCTCGCCGCCCGCCTTGCGGCCCGCAGCCGCGAGGACCCGCAAACCCAGCAGGCCCGGCTGGCGCGGACGGTGGCCGCCGTCGAAACAGGTGCGGACGTGGTCGAGATCGATAACAGCGGCGATCTTGCCATCTCAGGCCGCGCGTTCTTGGCCGCGGTTCGCAGATACATGAATGATGGTCGGCTGGAGAACCGTTAGAGTATTTCCGCTTTTCTCCGAATCGCAAAAAAGCGCTCTAACCCTTTGTTTTGACGTAATTCCGAACGCAAAACCGCTTCGCACTTTTGCTGGAATTGCTCCAGGCTCAGGCTTCCAGCTTCGGCACGGCGTCGAGCAGCATCTGCGTGTAGGCATGCCGAGGTGCGCTGAAGACCTGTGTCGCCGCGCCTTGCTCGACGAT
>WPCJ01144337.1_pt1 | contig 33975 bp, 35 predicted proteins | sample 5399831 | NCBI WGS metagenome assembly WPCJ01 (sample SAMN12869470, study PRJNA574797) | sludge metagenome | isolation source: wastewater treatment of pH10 | place: China:Beijing | collected 2019-05-20 | reverse complement strand
CATCGCCCGCGCCCTCGCGCTCGAGCCCGGCATCCTCATCTGCGATGAGCCGCTGAGCGCACTCGACGTGTCGATCCGGGCGCAGATCGTCGCGCTGTTTGCCGAGCTGCGTCAGAAGCTCGGCCTCACGATCGTGATGATCGCCCACGACCTCGCGATCGTGCGCGAGATCTGCACCTCGGTGAGCGTGATGTATCTGGGACGGATCGCCGAAGCCGGCGTGACGGAAGCCGTTTTCGCCGACGCCGCCCACCCCTACTCGCAGGCGCTGCTCAGTGCCGTTCCCTCGCCGGACCCCCTCGTCGAGGCCAACCGGCGCCGGGTGATCCTTGCCGGCGATCCGCCGAGCCCTAGCAACCCGCCCTCCGGCTGCCGCTTCCATACCCGGTGCCCCCTCGCCTTCGACCGTTGTGTCAGTGAGGAACCGCCGTTGCGCACGGCTCCGCACGGTGGCGTGGCCTCGTGCCATCTGGTGGAAGCCGGAAGCCACGGCCATATTTAGCGGGCGGCGCACGGAACCATATTGCGCCACTTTCGCGGCCTAGCCGGTTTGGCTTGGGTGTAACGAGTACCCAGCGGCCGGGCGCGGCGCCGCCAACCTGCTTGGAAGATTATGTCGACGAACAACCCCTCTACCGATGACCGTTCGCATCTGTGGCCGGGCGTCCCGCTCGCACTGGCTTCGGCAGTGCTGTTCGGGGCGTCGGCCCCACTATCCAAAATGCTCCTCGGGACCGTGCACCCTGGGCTGCTAGCCGGCATCCTGTATCTGGGCGCGGGTATCGGCCTCGCCATCGTGCATTTCGGTCGGCGCGGCTTGGGGATCGCGCCGGTGGAAGCACCTCTGGCCCGCCGGGATATCCCGTGGCTGGTGGCCGTCATCTGCTTCGGCGGTGTGCTGGCGCCGCTCTTCCTGATGCTAGGGCTGTCGCTGACCACAGCTGCGACCGGATCGCTGCTGCTCAACCTCGAGAGCCTGGCGACCATGCTCATCGCCTGGGTGGTCTTCCGCGAGAACGTCGATCGCCGGCTGATCGTCGGCGCCTTCGCTATCCTCGCAGGCGCAATTCTGCTGACTTGGAGCGGCGGTAGCGTGAGCCTCGACCTGGGCGGCTTGCTGATCGCCGCTGCGTGCCTGGGATGGGGCATCGACAACAACCTCACCCGCAAGCTGTCCTCGGCTGATCCTGTACAGATCGCGATGCTCAAGGGGCTCGTTGCCGGCACGGTCAATGTCGGCCTCGCCTTCGCCACCGGGGCGACGTTACCGGCATGGGCCACGGTGCTCGGCGGCGCCCTGGTCGGCTTTTTCGGCATCGGTGTAAGCCTCGTGATGTTCATGCTGGGCCTGCGCCACCTTGGGACAGCCCGCACCGGTGCTTACTACTCCCTCGCTCCGTTCATCGGTGTGCTGATCGCGATCGCCTTCCTCGGAGATGCGATTACGGTGAACCTCGTCGCCGCGGGCGCCCTGATGGGGTTGGGCCTGTGGCTGCACCTGACCGAGCGGCACGAGCACGACCACGTGCACGAAACGCTCGAGCACGAGCATCGCCACAGCCACGACGAGCATCACCAGCATGAGCATGACGGCCCGGTCACCGAGCCGCATTCGCATTGGCACCGGCACGAGCCGACCGCCCATTCTCACCCGCACTATCCCGACCTGCACCACCGCCATCCGCACTGAGGCGGTGATGGCCTCATCCCGCTCGAACGCGCGGCGAAAGGCAAGCACCGAGGATCCGTGAGATCGCGTCAGCCGGGGCAAGCCACTACGCTGTCCGCCAACGAGCGGACCAGGGCAAAGTACATATCCCTGCCCTTGACGAGTGTATCGCCTTCGGGGTCAATCGAGCGCTCCGCCCCGCTGACCACGCTCTACGACGCGCTCCTTGGGCATGTCGAGGTTCCGGTGCGGATGATCGTCGCCGCGGCAGTACTGCTCGCCCCCATCGGCGGCATGGCCTTGCCTCGATGATGACGGTCAATGTGCTCGGCATCATAAAGGCGATCGGAGTACTCCCCGCGTGTCCTGTGGATCGTGCTCGCCAAGCCTTCACCATCCCGGTGCTCAACTGGCTCGCGGCGATCGTCGTGGCGGCGTCGCTGATCTTGGCCATCGGGCAACTGGCGGCCGGCATGTTCGGCTCGGCCCTGCGTTCTCATCTCGCTGCCGGCCGCAAGACTTTGGCTCGGCATCATTCTCGTCATCACCGCGATCGCCTCGGTCTGGCCGGCCTCCCGCACCGCGCGCCCCGTGGTGCGTGAAGCGCTCGCTTGCACCTAGGGCGTTTCACCGTTTCGCTGAAACGGCGGACCGCTCCACGTCATTAATTTGGCCCTCAGGAGAACCTTATGCGTCGGATCCTCTTCATCGTCCTCGTCGCCATCGGCCTGCTCGGCTATGCCGCCCAAAGCATGAACCTCCTGGGCGTGATCATGGGCCATGCACAGCCCACCGCAACACTAGTCTAGAACAGCTCGGCCATGGCGAGGAGGACGAGCAACACGCCGGCCAGAGCGTCGATGACGCGCACCACGGTGCCGATGGCCGCGCCGCGCTTCTCGACGATCCGAATAACGAGATCGCGTGCCAACACGCTGGCCACCGCCACCGCCGTCAGCACGAGGCCTACGCCGATGACCATCGCAAAGGCAAAGGTGAGACCGGCCTCCGGGACGCCGCGGGAGGTGGCGAAGAACATCAGGAACAGCGTCAACGGGCATGGGATCAACCCTGCCACCACCCCGGCGAGGACACCTTCACCGTGCACATGCGGACGCCCGAGGATAGCGCGCAGGATCAGCCACGCCCCGACCGCCACGATCATCACGCGGCTGACGAGTTCGAGCGTCGGCGCCTGGCCGGCGCCCACGATGGTGCGCGTCACCAGCGTGTTGGCCACCAGAGCCAGCACCACGGCGGTACCGATGTGGGTCACGGTCAGCGCCATCGCCGTCACCACGACCCTGAGGCGGGAGAGATCGGACCCGACCGCATAGGCCGCGAGCAGAGACTTGCCGTGTCCTGGTGTCAAGGCATGCGCCATGCCGAACACCAGGGCCAGCGGCAGCATGCCGGCAAGCGCGCTCAGATCGTGTGTCGCGGCGAACGCATCGATGCCGCCGCTCAGCCCGGAGCGGATGTTGGTCTGTATCGATACGAGCAGCTCGAGCATATTCGCTGTGACCTTGCGGCGACGCTAGAGGTAGCGAGCGATCTCGCGGAACTCGTCGATGGCGGCCCGGTCACCGGGTGCGACCGGCCCGATCGCATCCTGCAGGCAATGGTCCAGATGGTCGTGGATCAGGGTGCGCTTGGCCTGGAGGATCGCCCGCTCGACCGCGTGCAGCTGCTGCGCGATGTCGAGGCACGAGCGACCGCTCTCCAACATATCGATCACCGACCGCAGGTGTCCCTCGGCGCGCTTCAGCCGCTTGACGATGTTAGGGTGGCTTTCGTGAGTGTGCGTATGCGGGTGGACGTGAGCTTCGCTTTCCATGATTTTCTACTAATCCCCCAGGGGAGGATCAGTCAACCGCCGGGGGCCAGGCGGCGGTGACCGATCTAAGCTGGCCGGAATGTGTCGGACCACGCGTTGAAGGCCCGGTTGAAGGCCAGGGTTCGCTCCCGAACCGGCCAGCTAACTCCAAAATGCTCGTAGAGATTAGCGTCCTTGGGAAGGTCGCCGGGCCGAACGACCGTGAGCGTACCGTTCGTAACCGGCGCCGTCGCCGACACGCCGTCCCACGCCGGCAGAACCGGAAAACCCGCCGCGGCAAGCGCTGGGTCCCAGGTTGCGTCGACAATGACGGAATTGCCATCGATCGCCGCTTCGACGGCGTCGTGGAAGCCACGCGTATCGGTGAGGTTGAGAATGTCGCGCGGGATGGGCAGGTCGGCCCAGTCGAATAGTATCCGGACATGGGTCGCGTCCTCGCCCATCCGGCTCAGGAGGCGGCGCTCAGCCGCCTCCTTGTGCCTGCAGTCGCCCCGGCCGGTGTTGAACAGGCTCTCCGGATCCCCCGTCCACGCCGAGAGCTTGTAGGGAATCCGCCGCACCAGTTCGAACGCTGCAACCCGCTTGAGCCTCGCGTCCAGGGCGCCGAGGGCGTCGACGAGCCAGGCGCCCGTGACTGACTGGCCAGCCGCCCGCATCGCATTCATTTCGGCTTCAACCTGAAGCACGGTCGTGCTGAAAGAGGCTTCAGCCGCAGCTGGCCGGATTGTCGCCAGAACCGCGGCGGCCGTACCGATGGTCAGCAGCGTGCGTCTGTGCATCTTTGTTCTCCTGTGGTGGGGGACTAGCGGGTAGCCGACCGACGAAATGCCGGGTCATAGGCCGCGAGAATCCTTTGAGCCGCCTTCTCGGCAGGTCGTTGGAAGTGAGCGACAGAGCCGTTCATGCCCCCAAGCTCGATGCGGCCAGCGCAGCGCACGCCGTGCTCGGCCATGATCGCATCGACCTCGCCGCCGATGGCGGGCCGGTGGTTGAAGATCATGGTGCCCTCCGGTGCGAGTAGCCGGCACGCAGCGCGCACGAACGAGACGTGGTCGGTCTCGAAATACGCCGCCGCCTGGGAATAAATGAGGTCGACGCTCCGTCGCGCCACACCTTGCAGCTCGAGCACGGAGAGGCCGGCGGCCGTGACGTGCGCGTGTTCTGTTACCCCAACCGGCAGGCGCTCATGCCATGGCGTGAGGTTGGTGAGGTGCAGGTGCGCCGTTTCGCCCAGTTCCTGCTGGTAGCGTTGGGCCAGCCCGCCCGCGTCGCGTGGGATCATGCCATTGGAGAGTGGAGCGCGCATGCCTGCCCAACCAGCGCCGATCTCGAGATAGCGCAACTGACCACGCTGGCGCAGCGTCGTTTCGCATAGCTCCGGGATGCTTACGCCCAGCTGTTCAGCGAGCCGGAAGGAGCCGCCGCTCGAGGTCCACGATCCGTCGTGGAGTAGCGCCGCGACCGCGGCGCTCAGCGACCCGGTCTCGGTATGCATGAGGCGTACGAACTTGAGCGGGTTCCGACGCGATGGAACCGGCACGTTGGGACGCAGGCGACGGGCCTGCAGGTCCCGCATGACGCCCTTTGCGACGGCGCGTGTGGCCTCGGGGGTGGGACTGTAGTGGATTTCGGCAAAGGTCCGCGCAATGGCGCGCCGCGCTTCCGCGGCTTGAAGGAAAAGCATTTCATGTGTCCGCTTGTTGCAACTGATCTCGAGCGGGCGCTGGCGCGCCCCTTTGATCGATCAAGCTGTCGGCGGACGATGGGGGATTGTCGGCGGGCTCGACGAGGGCTGTGGCGAGCTCAACAGGCTGTAACGCAGAGGTATTGGGGGCCAACGGCTGATCACGACCGACTGCACAGCCTGGTCATGGCTGTGCTCGCCGTGTGCCGCGGCGTGTCCATCGGCGACCGCCTTGGGCGCCTAATGGTCCCCGGCCTCGGCCACTTCGGCGGCGAAGGTCGGATCGACCACCGCGGCCATATGCGCCAGCGTAACGGTCGAAAGCATCACGATGCTCAGCAGCGCGACCAAGGCACGCCAGATTGTGTACCTCGCTGAGCTGTGGTGGAGCGATCGATCCATGCTGCCACTGTTGCGGCCGAGTTTGGGCAGGATTTCGACCAGCCGCTCCCCCGGGTGCGTCACCATGTCTGCCCGCACTTGCCCGACGCCGCCAGCATGCCCAAGGCCCGGGCGTCGCATCCGGTGTTGAGGAACACCTGCCAGTCGGCCTCGCTGCCATAGAACGAATTGCGGTCGACCTCGCCGCGCACGCCTGCCACGACGCCAGTCTGCGTCCACTGCCAGAACGTCCATCGCCGGTTGGCGTAGCGCTGCTCTGGCGGAGCGGCAGTGGAGCGCAGCCAGAACGTATTGGGCAAAGGCTCGCCTTCGAGGATATCGCGGTGGAAATTGATGTCAGTGTAGATGATCGGCAGCTTGCCTGTGTGCCGCTCCATGGCCTCGAGCACTGTGCGGACCTTGGCCAGCGTCTGCTCCCGGCTCTTGTTCGGTCGGCAGGTGGAGCCGTTTTGCCATTCGAGATCGAGCACCGGCGGCAGAGCGTCAGCGTCGGCGGGTACCATCTTGGTGAACCAGGCTGCCTGATCGGCAGCCGACGAGCACCAGTTCATGAAATGATACGCGCCACGCGGCATGCCTGCCGCCCGCGCCCGTTGCCAATTCGCGGGAAAGTTGGGGTCGAGGTAATCCTTGCCCTCGGTGGCCTTCATGAACACGAAGCGGATCCCATCGCGGCGAGCCGTCACGAAGTCGACATTCTCCTGGTAGCGAGCCACGTCGATCCCCTGGATCGGCAGGGTGCGGGCCCGGTCCACAGCCCGATGCGGACGGTTGTCGCCCTCGATCGGGCCATAGATGCCACCGCCCCGGGCACAGGCGGCGACCAGCAGAAGCAGTGCCGTCGTTGCCAGCAGGCGCGGACGACGAAGGAGGTCGCGAATCATCGCACTTCTCCCGTCAGAAGTTCGGCAGGCTGCCGCAGCTCGGGCGGCATCAGCGCCACCAGCGGCTCTACAGGGTCGGGCACCACCTTGAGCATCGGTGCGACGCGGGCGATGATGCGCCCCGACGCCTCGCCGGCATTCCAGCCCGCGGTGTTGCCGGACTGAGGGTTTTCCGGCTCGGCCTCGTCGAGCATGACGAGCATCACATAGCGCGGCGCCTCCATCGGGAAGGCGGTGACGAAGACGTTGAGGTTCTTCCCCGTGCCGTAGCGCCCGTTGACCACCTTCTCTGCCGTGCCGGTCTTGCCGCCGACCCGGTAGCCCGCGGCAATGCCGTTCATGCGCGTTCCTGAGCCCACCATGGCGTTGAGGCGCAGCAGATAGCGCAACCGATCGCTGGTCTCCCGGCTAATCACCATCCGGGCGCCAGCCAGGGCCTGGGCTTCGCTGCGCGGATAGAAGGTAGGGTCGATGAGATTGCCGCCGTTGACGAAGGCAGCGAGGGCTCGTGCCATATGCAGCGGCGAAACACTGAAGCCGTGCCCGAACGACGCGGTCGCCGCTGCAATCTCCGAGAACTGCGCCGGTACCTTGGGCGGCGTCATCTCGGGCAGTTCGGTGACGATCGGCTGGTCGAAGCCGATCCGGCCGAAGAACGCCCGGTAGTTCTCCTTGCCCAGTTGCTGCACCATCTGGATGGTGCCGACATTCGACGAGTAGCGGAAGATTTCCGGCACTGTCAGGACCCGGTTCTGCCCGCGGAAATCGTTAATGGCGAAGCGGCCGAACCGCACCGGCTTGGTGGCGTCGAAGGAGTCCAGCAGGCTTACCGCCCCGGAGTCGAGCGCAGCGGCGAAAGACACCGTCTTGACCACAGAGCCCAGCTCGAAATTGCCCGCGGTGATCCGGTTGTAACGCCCCTCGAGCAGTGCCGTCGCCGGTTCGTTCGGATCGAAATCCGGCAGCGAAACCATTGCCAGCACCTCGCCCGTCGTCGCGTCGAGCATGATACTGGCCGCGGCGATCGACTTGTAGCGGGTCAACGCGTCGGTCAGTTCGGCGTACATCGCATGCTGGACTCGCATGTCGACGGTGACCCGGACCGGGGTCATCGCCTGTCCGCGGGCCAGGCCGAACGATTGCAGCTCGGCAATTCCGTCTGCGTCGATACTGCGTTCGATGCCGGCAATGCCCTGATTGTCGATGTTGACGCCACCGAGGATATGGGCTGCCTCCTCGCCGGCTGGGTAGACCCTGCGGCTTTCGGTGAGAAAACCGATGCCGGGCAGGCCAAGTTGCATGATTTCGTCGGCGAGGGCCGGTGTCAGCTCGCGCTTGATCCAGACGAAGCCCTTGTCGCCCGTCAGGCGGTTTCTCAGCCATTGCAGGTCGATTTCGGGAAGCACCTGACGCAATGCCAGCGCCGCCTCCTCCACATCGACGATGCGGCGCGGCTCGGCGTACAGCGAGGGCACACGGACATCGACCGCCATTTCGAGACCATTTCGATCAATGATCGCCGGACGGGATGCCTCGATGGCGCTAACCTCCCGCCCCTCGATGGAAATTTGCCTGACTTCGACCCCGAACTGGACCAGCCGCACAGCGATCGCCGCAAAGGTTGCGGCCATGACCACGATTACTACATTGATGCGCCGCCGCGTCAGCGACGTGTGCGCGCTCCTCACCCCGCTAAGGGTGATCGTCGTATCTGTACTCACTGCAACTACCCACGTACTGGCGCTCGGTGGCACCAGAAGAACCAATCGATGAGCGCACCGGTGCGCCCGGCGACTAGGCGGGCAGCTTGGGAGGTTGTTCCGGGGCGGCGCGGGCGGCCGAGGGCAGTGGCAGGTCTTGGGTGAGTATCCAAGGCGCCGTCTCGGTCGAGGTCCCGATGCCGTTTGCGAGGCCGGCGGTGAACGTATCCAGCCCGTGATGGTCATGGATGGGGCCACCGTGCCCGGAGGTCACCGGACCATGGCCCTGCGCGTGCACATGTTCCGACACCATGGCGTGGGACGTGTGCGAATCAGCGCCGGTTGAGGCGACCGGGAAGGTGGCGGCGAACAGCATCGCGCAGATCCCGAGGAGCATTGCCAAGTGCTTACCGATTGCCGCCATTCTGCGCATGCGATCACAGTGGTGCGTTCACCTTAACAATCACTTTCCGCGCAACTGCCGGCCACGGTTGGGGCCACTTTGTCGCAGCGTCGTCAACACGGTGGCGCCGACTTCGCAATCTTGCTAACTTCGCAATTATGATAAGTCAGTCAAAGCACCCTATCGAGATCGCCGGCACGGACAGCGCCGCCATTGCCGCACAGTGCGCGCAACTGCTCGTCAGCATGCGAAACCAGTCCGGCGAGACGCAGAAGCAGCTCGCCCAACGGCTGAGCATGACCGAGTCGATGATTTCGCGGCTCGAGCGCGGCGACCATGTGCCGAGCGTCGCGACGCTGTGCCGGATCGCCGAGGCGTTCGGGCGCCGGCTGGAAATCGTCTTCCACGAGCACGAGCATGCCCACGCGGATGGCACGCTGCATACGCATGGCCACCAGCACCCCGATCCCGACCACCAGCATGAACACGGGCCGGACGACGGTCCCCAGACGCACAGATTCCACCGAAGGACACAGAAGTGAGCAGCAAAGCCCAGAGCGGTCCGGCGTCGACAGCCGATACCAGCATCATGAGCCTGATGACGCGCGAGCGCTGGATAGAGGTCAGCCGCATCGTCCTCACCGGCTTCATCGCGTTTCTCCACTGGCAGAACCTCGTTCCCGAGTACGTGCTGTGGGCCGCGGTCGCCATAGGGCTCTTTCCGCTGGCCAAGGCCGGGCTGATCGACCTCGTCAAGGAGCGCAAGATCGGCACCGAGATCTTCGTAACCATCGCCACGCTGGTGGCGGTGTTCGGCGGAGAAACGGTGGCCGGCGCGGTGCTGATGGTGATCATCCTGATCGCCGAGTTCATCGCCGAGCTGAACACCGATCGAGCGCGCGCCTCGATCAAGTCGCTGATCGGTTCGGTACCGCAGACCGCCCTGGTGCGCGAGGCGGACGGCCGCGAGCGCACGGTCGGTATCGCCGAGGTGAAGGCCGGCCAGATCGTGCTGGTCCGCACCGGCGAGAAGATCCCGGTGGACGGCACGGTCGTCGGCGGTGCGGCGGCGGTCAACCAGGCACCCATCACCGGCGAGAGTGTGCCGCAGGACAAGGCGGAAGGCGCCCAGGTCTTTGCCGGCACGATCGTCGAGTCCGGCGCCATCGACATCAGGACCGACAAGGTCGGCGGCGATACGATCTTCTCGCGGATCATCGCCCTGGTCGAAAACGCCGAGTCCGAGCGCGCACCGGTGCAGAAGCTGGCGGACCGGGTGGCCAGCTGGCTCATTCCGATCGTGCTGGTGTTCCTCGTCGGGGTGTTCGTCGTCACCGGCGACGTGTCCAAGGTGGTGACGCTGCTGATCTTCACCTCGCCGGCGGAGCTCGGCCTCGCCACACCGCTGGTGATGATTGCCGCCATCGCCCGCGCCGCGCGAACCGGCATCCTCATCAAAGGCGGCCTTTACCTCGAACTGCTGGCGCGCGCCGACGCCGTCGTGTTCGACAAGACCGGAACGCTGACGGCCAACAAGCCCGAAGTGGTAAAGGTAGCGGTCTTCGATGCCGCACTGCCGGAGGCCGAACTGCTCCGGCTGGCGGCCGCGGCGGACCGCCGCTCGGCGCACCCGCTTGCCAAGGCCGTCGTCGACGAGGCGACAAAGCGCAACCTCAGCGTCCCGGAGCCGCAGGATTTCGAGCAGTTGCAGGCTCGCGGCGTCAAGGCGACGGTCGAGGGCAAGGCCGTGCTGGTGGGCAATCCCGCGCTGCTGCGCGAAGCCGGAGTGAGCGTCGACGAGCCGGTGGAGGGCACGGGCCAGACGCCGGTCCACGTAGCGATCGACGGCCGGTTCGCCGGCGTCATCTACATCGCAGACCAGTTGCGCCCCGGCGCCAAGCAAGCGATCGCGGCGCTCAAGGCCAGCGGCGTCAAGCGCATCGTCATGCTGACCGGCGACAATGCCGCGACCGCGAATGCCATTGCCGAGGGCCTGGGGATCGACGAGGTCAAGGCCGACCTGATGCCGGAGGACAAGGTTGCAGCGATTGCCGAGCTGCAGCAGCAGGGCTTCAAGGTCGCCATGGTCGGCGACGGCGTCAACGACGCACCGGCCCTCGCTCGCGCCGAGGTCGGCATCGCCATGGGCGGCGGTGGCGCCCAGGCAGCGCTCGAGGCGGCCGATATCGCCCTGATGACGGACGACCTCAACAAGATCGTGGCGGCCCGCAACATCGCCCGCCGCTCCTACCGGACCATCCAGGAGAACCTGTGGGTCGGCGTCGGCGTGGTCCACGGGCTGGGCATCACTGCCGCGTTGATGGGCTGGATCGGGCCGATCGAGGCCGCCTTCATCCACCTTGGACCCGACGTCCTAGTGTTCCTCAACTCTGTGAAGCTGCTGCGGGTGAAAATCCCCGGAGCCTGATTAATCTGCTAGGCTCGGCGACATCTGCAAGAAGTCGCCGAGCCAGGATGCGCTACCACCACGCCCTCGCCCTGCCGGTTCTGCCGCTTAGCATCGCAGCGACCGGCAGCGCCTCGGCCCACCCGCACATCTTCGTGGATGCCCGCGCCACCATTCCCTCGACGCGGCGGGGGCCCTGGTCTCGATCTCAACGAGTGGACGTTCGACGGAGGCCTTTTCGGTCTGGCAGGTCCAGGTCTCGACGGCAAGTGGACGGCGTGACCTCACCTGACGAGATGCAGTCGCTGCCCGACGAGAATCTTACCGCGCTTGCGGATTTCGGCTTCTACACATCGGTCGACCCTCAGCTCACTGTCGTGCCCGTGGCGCCCTATCGCATCGGACAGCAAATGGAGATCGGCATCGCTGATCCGGCCTACTAGGTAGGCATCACTTTTGCGCGCTTCCCAGGCCGTCGTGAAGAACTGCCTGCCGGCTGCCGCAGCGACCTCGTTGCCGGCCGGCCAATGTCCGACGCCGTCTCGGCGGAACTGCTTTCTCTAGGCCCAGATGTGTTCCAGCGAGTAGCTTCGGATGCGCGTCTGCCAACAGACGTGTGTGACCAGGGTGAGGCAACGCCCAAGTCGGTTAGTGGCAAGCATCATTGTCAGCAGCCGGCCGATGACCGCCCCCTGACGCTAATGGTGACGACCGCGCGACCGGCAGCCCATGGTAGGCCCACAGTCTGGTCACGAACTTGGGTTAACGAGATATAAATCGCTACCCCCGTACTTGGAAGGTATGACGCGAAAAGCCGCGATATCCGTGCTGACGACTCTGTGCCTCATTATTGCGGCGCTGGTTTCGCTTGCCCAGCCGGTAGTTATCGCCGCGACGCATGGCATTGAGGTCGCCGGCATCGTCGCAGTCGCCGAGGATCACGGTCATGTCCATGCCGGTGACCTCGACCAGCACAATCCGTCGGACCACGTCCACGATGTCGCTCATGGCACGGTCCAGCTTCAGCTGCCGGTGCACCGCTGGGCGCTCGATTGGCCCCCTTCGCCCCACTCGAGTGGATCTTCGCCGAAACTGGCGGAACGAGACCGACCTCCGAGACGATCCGTCACTGCTTGACCCGTAGTGGGCACCTTGCCCTCGTTCAACCTGACGGAACAACTCAATGACGACGATCGATTTACGCGCGTGGCTGCCGGCCATGCGGCGCCTGTTGCCCTGGGCAGCGGCGACCCCACTTCTGTTCTACTTCACCGGCCTTGCCGAGGCCCACGGTGTCGCTGAGGGCGACAAGGGCTACATCCAGGAGATCACGGGGGTGCATATCCTCCCGTTCATCTACCTTGGCGCCAAGCACATGGTCACCGGCTACGACCACCTGCTGTTTCTGCTCGGGGTAATCTTCTTCCTGTATCGGCTCAAGCACATCACGACCTATGTGTCCCTGTTCGCCATCGGCCACTCGACCACCATGCTGGCCGGCGTTTTCTTCAACATCGCGATGAGTTCCTACATCATTGACGCCATCATCGGCCTCTCGGTGGTCTACAAGGCGCTCGACAATATCGGCGCCTTCCAGCGCTGGTTCGGCTTCCAGCCTAACACGAAGGTCGCGACGCTAGTTTTCGGGCTGTTCCACGGCTTCGGCCTGTCGACCAAGATCCTCGACTACCAGATCTCGTCCGATGGACTGCTGCCGAACCTGATCGCATTCAACGTGGGCGTCGAGATCGGCCAGCTCATGGCGCTTAGCGCCATCCTCATCCTTATGGGTTTCTGGCGCCGAACCACTTCGTTCTGGCGCCACGCCTATTCCGCCAATGTCGCCATGATGAGCGCCGGCTTCGTGCTGATGGGCTATCAGCTCGTCGGCCTCTTCGTGATGCCCTAGGAGGCAGCAGAACATGTTCAACACCGACTATCCCGACCGTGCCGATCTCCCAACCAGCGAGAAGTTAATCCGCTCCACCATCATCGCCGGAATCTCCGCCGTAGTGATCCTCGTCACCATCGTACTGCCCTCCGAATACGGCATCGACCCCACGCGGGTCGGCGGCCTGCTCGGCCTGACGCCGATGGGTGAGATCAAGGTGCAACTGGCGGAAGAAGCGGCCGCGCAAACCACAGCAACCATCGATCCGTCGAGCGCTCCGGCCACTGCCGCACCGGCTGTGATCTCTACGCAAACGGCAGCCCAAGCTGCCGTCGTCGAGGCTCTCCAGCAGCGGATGGCCGCGCTGGAAGCTCTTGTTACGCCGGCTCGACCAACTCCCGAGGCCGACACCGTGGCTGCGGTGCCTCAGCCGCTCGTCGCGCCAGAACCCGAGCCCGCGCCGCAGCAATCAGGCTGGAAGGACGAGATCAGCTTTACCCTGCCCCCCGGCCAGGGCGCCGAATACAAGTTGGTGATGGCAGCCGGGGCCGTGGCCACCTTCGAGTTTACCGTCGAGGGGGGAGTCATCAACTACGATCAGCACGGCGAAGGCGGCGGGCAGTCGTTCAGCTATGATGAGCAGCGTGGCGTCGAAAGTAGTGCTGGCAGCATGCAGGCGCCGGTTGAAGGCACGCATGGCTGGTTCTTCCGCAACCGGGGTACTGCCGATGTTGTGGTCACGTTGCGCACCGGAGGAGACTATGTCGAGCTGCGCAAGCTAATATAGGTCACGGTGCCCAATCCGCGGTTTCGATCCCCCGGGGAGGATACTTGACTATCCTCCCCGGGAGGATATGGTGTTGGGATGAAGCACCATACGCGTCCCGTATCGCCAAACGCGCCTACGGCGACCTCGCGTCCGTCGTAGAGATGATGGAGGCAGGTACGTCCTTGTCGAGAGCGCCCTCACCAATGCCTAGCGCGAGTTGATCCACGATACGTGGAACATTGTCTCGGCGATGGCGTGGAAACCGGCGAGATGACGCAGCCCGAGGCGTTGGCCGAATTCAAAATCTTGACCAAGTATCTGTGAGAATGACCATGCTACGCACTATCCTGGATTGGTTCGGTTTCGGCTCGGCTGGGCATGGCGGCCATGGAGAGGGCGGCCATGGCCACGGTAGTGGGCACGACGATGGCGACCACGGCCATACCCATGGTGTGATCGACGCTACGATCGCGACGACCACCCAAGGCATTAACGCCATCAAGTGGTCATTTGTTATCCTCGCCGCTACGGCCATCATGCAATTGGTCGTGGTCTACTTCTCCGGCAGCGTGGCGCTACTCGCGGACACGATCCACAATGTCGGGGATGCGACCACCGCCATCCCGTTGTGGATCGCCTTTGTGTTGGCCCGTCGGCCAGCAACCAAGGTATTCAATTACGGACTGGGCCGTGTCGAAGATCTGGCGGGCATCATCATCGTCCTGATCATCCTCTTGAGTGCGATCGTCGCCGGCTACGAGTCGATAGATCATCTCCTCAATCCGCGGCCGGTACAGCATCTGGGCTGGTTGATCGGCGCTGGCATCGTCGGCTTTGCCGGTAACGAGATCGTCGCTGTCCTTCGCATTCGCACCGGAAGACGCATCAATTCGGCGGCGCTGATCGCCGATGGCTACCACGCCCGGACAGACGGCCTTACCAGCCTCGCCGTCGTGGTCGGTGCAATCGGCGTTTGGATGGGTTTCCCGCTGGCAGACCCCATCATCGGCCTGCTCATCACGGTTGCGATCTTCGGTATCGTATGGCAGTCGGCGCGCTCCGTCCTCACCCGCATGCTCGACGGCATCGAGCCGGGCACACTGGACGAGATTCATCATGCGGCGGCCCACGTGAAGGGCATCGAGAGGATCGTAGATGCCAAGGCCCGCTGGATCGGCCACAAGCTGCATGTGCAAGTGACGATTGCGCTAGACGATGGCATCTTCCTCGCTACAGCCAACACTATCGCCGACCAGCTTCGGCATGAATTGCAAGACCATTTGCCCGCCCTCGCCGAGGCCAGCATTCTGTTTGCGCCGCCAAGCCAGGGCGGAGAACACCACCATGCCCCCGATCCGGTACCAGTGGCCACCCGACTTGCTAACGGCCTCCTGCAGATCGTCGACACACCTGATGGCGAGCGTTTGCGGTTACGGGTTTCGCGCCACGCTGAGGGGCTCAGCGCCAGCGTGGATATCGCACGAGAGAGCGGACGAACCGAAGTCTTGGAATTGCAGCCGCTCGGGGGCGACCACCACCTCCTCCAGAGCCGAACGGCGCCGGAAGAGCCGCATGAGTTCAGTGCGCGGCTGCGCCTCGCTGCTGGTGCGGAGAGTGAGGAACTCCCCTTCAGCATGGCCGAGCCCGCCGGGCATCACCATTAGGGATGCTTGAGTTCTTGGCTCAGCTACAGGTTCGATCGGCCACGGTTCTCGGGTAATATCAAAGGCTTCGCGGCGACCCTTAACTGGATAGGGGGCCTCCCCGTGCTGTCGAGCGGCGTCGTGCTCGGCGCGGCTCATACGTTAAAGCGGGACACGGGAATCGGGGGATCGGGAGTATACGCAGCAGGGGTACTGTACTGATTAGCAGACTCACCGTCGAAACGACGCCGCCGTGGCACCGAGGATACCACACGCCCCACATAATCTTCTTCGGAGAGCCTCGACATCCGATCAGCTCCTTGATCTCTGTACGGAGAAGACGATGCGTGCGGTGAAGCCGCTGGCCCGGCCAATGGCAGGTGAGTGCAGCTCGAGCGCTGCGCCGACCTGATGAAGGATGGTGTCGACGATCGCGAGTCCGAGTCCTGAGCCGTCAGCCGTCGCCTCGCCCCGCTCAAAGCGTCGCGCCAGCAGTCGAAGCCGTTCCGGGCTGACTACCGGGCCCAAGCTCGAGATGTCCAGCGAGTTGTCGCCTATCGTCACCTCGATCGTGCCTCCCGCCGAGCCGTGCTTGTCGGCGTTCTCTATCAGGTTGCGCACCACAATGCCGAGGGCATCAACATCAAGCGCAGCGGCAAGGCGTGCTTTGGGATGCCGGAGAACGACCAACCGGCTCCCCAGGGTGCGCTGCGCATCGTCCAGAGTCAGATCAACCGCAGGCATCAGGTCGATGGGCGTTGCGAGCCGGGCGACGCCGGACTCGGCCCGCGAAAGAGCAAGCAACTTCGAGGCAAGAGCCGAGAGACGGTGTAGGGTATTCTCGACATTGCGCGCCCGAGCCTGTGCGGGATGGCCTTCGAGTTCCTCAACTAGTCGCTGGGTTTGAGCGAGGCTGGCCGCCACCGGCGTTCGCAGTTCGTGAGCACTATTCGCCGCTAACGCTCGCTCGGCTTCGAATGCTGAGCGAAGCCGCACGAGTAACCCATCGATGGCCCCTATCACGGGCCTTAGTTCAGTCGGGGCCTCCGGCATGCCCATAAGTTCGAGGTTGGCGACATCCCTACGTCCCACTTCCTCGCCGAGCCGGTGCAGGGGTGCAAGCCCGCGATTGATAGCGAGCTTGATACCGACGATCGAGGCGGGGACCAGCACGAGCAACGGCAGCATTAGCGCGGCAATGCTGCTCCAGAGTGCAGCATCGCGCCGCTGTTCAGTCTCCGCGACTTGGATGAACAACCCTGATCGCTCATCGCTGGCGGTGTAGATCCGCCAGGGTGACGCCGTGGCGAACCCTTCCGTCAATGGAGCAGCGAATGGCTGCTCTGGCGCATCGTGCGATCGCATGACGACTGCGGTCGGCGAGCGCACCTGGTAGACGACGTACTCGCCACGGCCGGGCTCGAGTATAGTCTCGTGATAGCTGTTCGGGTCGTGATCGCCATCCCCATCATCGACCAAACCATCGACAGCCAGAGGCAAGATGCGCTCGGCGGTTTCTCGCAAGCCGCCGTCCAGCGTGCGCTGCAGCGCATCTTGCAACAGCAGGACGGTGACGAGTCCACCGACGAGCCACAATGCTGTAGCGCCGATGGTCAATGTTACAACCAGTCGACTGGTGATACTCGGACCGTTCATGGCGGAGCGAGCCGGTAACCGAGACCGCGCACGGTGTGGATCACGCCGGCATCCAGCTTCTTGCGCAGGCGGCTGACATAAACCTCCACCGCATTGCTATCGATCTCGTCGCCGAACCCGAAGAGGGCCTCCTCTAGCTGGGGGCGCGAGACCAGGGTACCTGGATGATGCGCAAGGCGTTCCAGGACCGCCCACTCCCGTGCGCTCAACTCCAACTTCCGACCATTAACCGTCGCCATTCTGTGGGGCGGATCAATCTCAAGAGGTCCGATAACAAGGATCGGGTTGGGGTTGCCTGTATAGCGACGACCCACCGCTCCAACACGGGCAAGCAACTCGCCGAGATCGAAGGGCTTGATGAGATAGTCGTCTGCACCGGCGTTGAGGCCCTCGATCCGAATGGTCAACTGGTCCATCGCGGTGATGATTATCACCGGGGTAGCGTCGCCCTTCCGGCGCAAACGCTTGAGGAAATCCATGCCTCTGCCGTCCGGCAGGTTGAGATCGAGCAGGACCACGTCATAGGCAACTCCGAAATGGGCTGCTTCGGCGTCATCCAACCGCCGCGTCCAGTCGGCGGCGTGGCCGTGCGCAACCAGATGGTCGCGGATCGCTTGTCCGAGCATTTCGTCGTCTTCAACCAGCAAGAGGCGCACCCGATAATCCTCAAAAGCTCGCTCAGTGCCAGTTTATCCTTACACCGACCTTACGACGGTGCCGCCCGATCGTCAGCGGGCTGTAAGCGAGTGCGGCCAGTGTTGTCCTCGCCGGCATCGAGCTGGCCCATGCAAAGGACGAAACACGATGAACTCGAAACTGATTGCCACGATGGCTCTTGCCCTCGTGATTGCAAGCCCGGCGCTCGCAGCTGACGCCTGCAACGTTCCCGCTGACAAGGCGCAGTCCAAGGACACGCTCAAAGCCCAGCTCGAAACGGCCGGCTGGACCGTTAAGCAGATCAAGGACAACCAGGGCTGCTACGAGGTCTATGCTAGCAAGGCCGACGGCACGCGGATGGAGAAGCTGTTCGACCCTGCTACGCTCGAGATGCTCGATGTCGAAGCGGACTGACAAGGTCACGGTGTGGGACCCGCTGGTGCGGGTCTTTCACTGGGCGTTGGCCGGCAGCATCGCGGTGGCGTGGTTCACTTCGGGCCATCCCAAGGGCCTGCATCAGTGGGCCGGCTACACCGCCGGGGCGATGATCGCGATCCGGGTGGTCTGGGGCTTCTTCGGCCCAAGTCACGCCCGCTTCGTAAACTTCGTGCACCATCCCCGCACCATGCTGCGCTACCTTCGCGATATGCTCCAGCGCAAGGAGCGTAGGCACTTGGGCCACAACCCAGCGGGTGGAGCGATGATAGTCACCCTATTGGGAGCGGTCGCCGCGCAGGTGACTCTTGGCTGGCTGCAGACCACCGACATGTTTTGGGGCGTCCATTGGCTCGAGGAACTGCACAGCGCCCTGGCAAAGGTAATCCTGGTACTGATCGGCCTGCACCTGATCGGAGTACTGCTGGCCAGCATCCGCCACCGTGAGAACCTTGCGGTGGCGATGATTACCGGAGTAAAGCGCGGCGCCGACGGAGATGACGTGAGCTAGATTTACGAAGACCTAATCCAACTAGGCCTCACCGGAAGGGCGAGGTTTAAAAGACAGTAGGGCGCAACTCCAGTATTGGATTCCGTTTTGGCTTGCCTACGGCGCGTAAGGGGAGCTGACGATCCTCCATCGAATCTGATGTGGTTGGGTCTATGTCGGCTGCTTCCGCGCCTAGTAAATTCGTGTCAATTGTGGGCGCCGGAGAACTCTCATGCCAAACATGACACTCGACCACGTCTCACTGCTGGTAAGTAGCCTCGAAGCCAGCTCGAAGTTCTATACTGAGGTGCTGGGCTTCGTGCCGATCCGTAACGGTACGGAGAAGCCCAATATCCGCTGGTTCGGTATTGGTGGCATCACCGCGCTGCACATCACCGAGGATGATTTTAGTGGCACGTACCTCAAGAAGCAGACGCACTTTGCGGTCTGTGTCGATGATTTCGACGGCTTCGTCGCCGACTTGCGCGCCAAAGGGATGAGGTTCTGGAGTTGGTCAGAAAAGACCGGCGAGGTCACTGGTCGACCGGACGGGTTCCAGCAGATTTACCTTGCAGATCCAGACGGCTACTGGGTTGAGGTTAACGACCACAATCGAAGCGTTGCTTGACCAGCAGTAGGCAGCCAGCGGTTCCCATACGCTAAGAATAGGCAATAGGCGCTGTGCATGGGGCGCTTACCCTTCCGAAATCTGCGGGCGGGTGGTTAGCGCTCAGCGTGGCTGGCCGTCGTCGTTGTATCACCGTCACCGTCGCATTGGTCTTTGACGAGGTGCTGATCAAAGTGCGCCTCCGTCGCCGGTGCGGCCGTGCAGATCGCCAAGCACCTCGATGCGCATCCCCACGTCGACACGGGGCGCAGGCTGCAGCGTGGTGCTCAGAGTAGCGGATGTTGACACCCAAAGAACACCGACAGGTGTTGGATTAGAGACGTCGGCTGTCGCGAGAGGGGTCAAGCGACCGAGGCGGCTTCGCTACTGTTTCGTTTAATCGCCATCGCTTGGCTTCTCGATCGAAGCGCGGCTGGAACGCGACTCTGGCGCTCCGCCAAGAACACGAAGCTAACTGCGCTCGGCGCCTCCTCGATCGCCTTAAGAAGCCGGTCCAGAGCTTGCTTCCTTACCTTGTCGACACCGTCGAGAATGACAACTCTTCGTCCCAGCCATAGCCCTTGGTTGAAAACCAGACGTCTCACCTCCTGAAGTTGACGATCGGCAGCCCATCCCGTCTGTTTTTGCTGGTACTCCTGAGAACGATCTATTTCCAACCGTCCCACAGCATAGGCGGCACTACCTCCCAACGTCAGGTCGCGGCAAGACTCGCAGCGATCACATGCGTCTCCCCCAGTTGGTGACTTACAAAGGACCGCCTTTGTCCATGCCGCGACCAAGCGTCCAAGTTCATCGGATTTGGCACCGCAGAGCAGAACCGGCGCCTCAAGCGCGCCTTTGGCGACACGCCGCTTCAGTTGCTCTACCACCAGCGGCTGATACTTGATCGTTTCCAAGCGAGCGTTGAAATCCAGGACAAGCAGTGGCGGTGATTTGCCGGGGCGCAAAGCATGGGCCATTTCAGCGCACCAGGGTGGCACGCCCCGCATATCCTGCAGTGCGAAAGACATTGCCTCCCCGAGGCGACGCGCAGCCTGCTCATCGCTAGCGGCTAGGACAGGCACTCGCTCAAGCGCCTCTCCAGCTTGCTGGACTAGCCAGGTTCGATGAGCGACTTCGAGCCCACTCCGACGAAAGTCGCGGCACAACTGCGCAACCAGATACTGTCGGCCGTCGGGGTTGCCCCGCCAGGACGGTGCATTCCCGCCCAACAGAACGGCGGCACTGAGGTGGCCAGCGAGCAAGGTACACGCCCAACGAAGAAGTGCCTCACCCTTCATGTCGAGCCAGGCCTCGTTTTTCCTGCGATACTGCCGAAGCAAGGTTATCGTGGAGGTTGTCAGGGCTCCGAGGACAAGCTTTTCGTCGTCACCTCTTAGCAACACCTGGTCGAACAGCCTTCTCTCCTCGCTGGGCCCGCCACTTTCCACGAAGGATCGCAGGACTGTTACCAGCGCGAATTCGGGGATCCGGAGTTGGACGTCGAAAAGCGCAGGGCGATCGTGCCGGGTCAAAATGTAGTCATCGATGTCTGCGAGAACGTCGTCGATCCCCCCATAGAGGTGAATGCGTTCACGAAGATACGAGTTGAACGGTGGGTTAGAGGACAGATCGGCCGGCGGAGACAGATCGCTGGTCTTCAGTCCGAACTCCACAATGGCTTCGAGCGTATCCGCCGTAGGAAGTGGCTCCTCGACGACTGTTGCCAGCCTTTGGAGCCGCGACCAAGCGCTTGCCCTTAGTGAAGCGCTCAACGCGGACACGAAGATTGCGGCAGGCCCGTCGTCATAGGCGAGCACGGCCTCCATAGCTGCTTCAGCCACCAAGGTTTTCTCATCGCCGAGATCGGACCAATTCAAGCCATGAAAAAACCCCCCGAGCTCTGCACCAAAACTTTCCGCCAAATGCTCGATCAACATCAGCCCTTGCGCCTCGGCCAAGAACGCCAAGGCCTCGCGCATGGCCCGTCGCAGCCTCCCGCTCCGGTAGATATAGACCAACTTTGGGCCCGCGTTTGGGGCCTGTAGGAACTCGACATCAAACATGGCTATCGGCTCCACCAGGTCGTCCATCTGCGCGGATAGGAATGCGGGTCGGTCGACCAGCTCTCCCGCAGCAGTTGCTCGTGCCTCTGTCGCTCTTCAGGGTTGTCGAATTGAGCCTCGAGGTCGGCAAGCTGCCCTTCCCTTCTCATGCGCTCCCGCGACCGGTCTTCATGTTCCTTGGTCTCCCAATCGTCGAACACAAAGTCCCAAGCCCTATCTGCGAAGATCGAAAGGAGCGCGGGACCCCTATGGAGTGCGAGGGCGACGGTGTCCCCACGCAATAGGCCTGCGGAACTGACGAGAGGTTCCGGCGCAGTACTGGGGTCGCGATAACGGCTGGAGTTCAGTTTGAGCAAAGTTCGAAGGGAGGTCGGAGTCAGATCGCGGTCCTCCACCTCAAGCGCAGGTTTCACGGCGTCTAGCATGTCGCGGACGACATTCCAGTGGAACGTCTCCGGCTTCTCCTTTGGGGCACGTGTCTTCAGAGTCGCCTGGGCTTCTGGGTGCTCGTCCGTCCAACGGCGACGCCACAGGCGTAGACTCTGCATCCCGTCCAAAGCGTCGGCACCGATCCACTCCGGTACATGCGCCGCGACCCGCGCTTGAATTCCCTCATCGGTTCCTTCGATCGTCCATATGGCGGCGAACCCCTTTGTGCCCAGCTTCGTGAGCTCGCTTTCCAAGGCGCCGCAAAAGCGTCGGGCGAGCCCCGCCTGCTGGTGCCATTCGCCAGCGTCGCCGACCGGTGTAATGGTAAACTGTGCGTTGAAATGGAGGCCGTGTTCCTGGGTGAGGAACGAGGAGAAATCCAGAACCTTCTGCACGTCGTCTATGCCGAGAAAGCCTTCTTCCGAGGATTTGCCCCCTACCTGCGAGGCATCTTCGTCTGCTGCCCCTCCTCCTTCCACAAGCACCGCGGGGGCGCCCATTCCGGCCACCACTTCGTGGAACGCGACGAACTGTGCTTCGATCGCTGCGTCGTGGGCCCCGACCAGCTCGGACCGCCAATGCCCAAGTAGCTGCCTCCAGTATGGAGCCAACTCGAAGTCGCTCACAACGCGTAGCCGTTCTCGCAACTCCAGCAAGGCTTGCCGCCGCTCTTGCGCTAGATGCGCGACAATAGGATCAACATCGCCAGGTATCCCGAGGATGTCTACCGTGTAGATGCCGGCCAGGACAGCGAGGACCCAACGCTGCTTTTCCTCACCGGCGTCGCGCCACACCGCGATGATACGGTTCAGCTCTGCTCGATCCTGACGACCAAGGGCCAACAAATACGGTCCAAGCGCATCGAGGTACTCGAGGTCGAAGACCCGCCCTAGCGTACCGATCGTGATCGCTTCGCCGTAGAGTGCCAATTGGTCCAGGGCGTTCAGCAGGTCCCGAGGCTGACGTGTGACAATGGCGGTCAGCATGACCAGCGCCTCGTTGTCGTAATCGAGCTGTCGGTTCTTCGCAGCATCGCGCAAAAGCTTGGCGGCCTGCCCAGGTCGGAGCGGTCGGACCTTCAGTGGGACCAGTCGGGACCGCAGCGCGTCACTCAGATTGTGGTGTTCGCTAGTAGCGAAGATATAGACGACGTCTCCGGGCGCCTCTTCGACCTTTTTCAATAGGCCACTGGAAGCATCTTTGGTTAGGCCATGGGCCTCGTCGAAGAATAGAACCCGACGCGGAAGGTGCTGCGCCTTGAACCGCCGTTCCTCCAGCCACTTTTCGATTGCTTCAGCCTCGCCGCCGTCACCGGGCACGTCGTACTCGTAGAAGCCAGAATCATCTGCTTCGTCCTGCACCCTCACGCACGCGTCGCATGACCCGCACGGGGACCCGTCCTCACCTAGCTGCCCCTCGCAAACGAGCGCCTGTCCATAGATGCGCGCAAGCGTAGTCTTGCCGGAACCAACAGTGCCGTGCAGCAAGACATGTCGCCCGATCCTTCCGCGCAGGATGAGGCCGGAGAGATAGCGCACTGCGTGCTCCTGGCCGAGCACGTCATCGAACCGGCGGGGTCGCAAGGCGGTGGGAAGCGTCTCAGTCATTGCGAGAAGCCGAGCCAAGTGGCCGGTCGACACTCCAGAAAGTACTGTTCGGCTCTGCAGCCAGCGTCCGGCGGGGTGACAGGTTTGACAGCGTTGCCAGTCTGAGCGTCGTCGGCAGTGTAGGCAGCGGAGGCAGCGGAGGCAGCGGAGGCAGTGTAGGCAGTGTAGGCAGTGTAGGCACAGTAGGTTGCATCGGCATGAGAGGTTGGATGAGGATCGTGGTCAGCATCGCGAGTGGCCAAGAGGAAGGCTATGCGGCTTTCAGCCGATAGTAGGTGATGCCGGTGACGACGTGCTTTCCGCCGAACGGCGCCAGCGGGTGGGCAAAGTATCGAGCCATCTCGCCCGAGAAGCGGGGCCGGCTCCAGTCTTCGCTCATTGTGTCGTTGAAGTGCTTACGCAGGTCATCGGCGCGATAGCCGTCGCTCCGACGGATTTTCTTCATCTCCTTAGCGTCGAGATCGACGTCGACCAGCCACTTCAGAAGCTGGCTCAAGGGTGCATTGCCAGCTTGATACGCCCTCAGCTCATCCATGACCGGCAGGATGGGTGCGATATCAGTCGCCTTGTACATGCGCCACACGCGTTCGAAGTCAAAACCCTTGATCGCATCCCAGACTTCGGGATGTTGCCGGCCGTCCACCATTTCGATCGACAAGAACCGGCGATGGCCACTCGGGTCCGGAAAATACCGTTCTACCGGTCCGTTGGCCGTGCCAATCGCCGACGACCGCTGCCTCACTCGGAGCTTCTTCGAGGTACCGAGCTGGCGACGGAGCACTTCCTCGCTGGTAATCAGCCCTTTGAGAGCGTCAACTTGGAGCGGCGTCAGGGGCGGAATTTCGTCCACGAACAGGGTAGCATAGTCCAAGGCGCTGGTGAAACGCGTGTCGATGAAGTCCTCCATCGTAATCGGCGGACTGAAGAGTTCCTTTAGCGGCGCGCAGAAATGGCGAACGAACGTGCTCTTTCCCGTGCCCTGCGCTGCGCTCCAGATCACCGGCATGACGTGGTGGTTCACCTCGTAGCCGAACATCTTGCGGTGAACTTGCCACACGAACTGCAGCAGCCCAATCGCGATCAACCGCGATGGGCCCTTGAAAATCAGTGCCGCCAATTCGCTCAGTTGCTCAAGCATCAGCGCACGGCCCATCGGCCCTAACGTCCTAAGAAGCGGCTTGAACACGATCGAAGTACGAGCCTTTGCGTCCGCGGCGATGACCTTGCGCACTGCCGTCGCTAAGATCGACCGGGCCGTGGAAGAATGCAACACCGTGTCGAGCATCATGTCGTCGACCAGTGACTGCACCGTCACGTCAGGTTGCAGCAGATAGTCGCGGAACTCCTGCGGCGTCGCCGGTCGCTTTATGTGACGGGTATTTTCCAGGAAGCCGTCAGCGAGAACCACAATCCCGCGACTCGTCATGAAGCCGCGCACCACCTCGACAGGATCGGCCTTCGGCTTTTCTTCGTCGTCACGGGCATGACGACGATGATGATCATCATGATGACGATCTTCGCGGGAGCTCCTCGTACGTTCCTCGGCCATGGACGCGCCGTCGAAATGTTGCTTCAGCCGCTCATAGGCAGCCTGGACGCGCTGAAATTTCCTCGCAGCGGCGGGATCACCACGGTTCATGTCAGGGTGGGTTTCGCGCGCCCGCCGCCGATAGGCAGACCGAACATCGTCTAGCGTGGCGCGGCTTTCGAGACCAAGTTCGTGGAGAGCTTCCTTCGGCGTCATATCTTCGGAGTCCAGGTGCGGTTTTTTGAGCCGACCTGAGAAGCCGAAGACGAACGACCCTAATAGTAGCTTTGTTGGCAGGCCATGGTCTGTCGAAGGTGGGTAATGCGATGCGAAACCCAATATTTTACAGACGCTTATGGTCTGCTGGCATCCCGACAGACCTCACGAGAGCGGCGTCCAGCGACGGCCTCCTCCGGGAACCTTCTCAGAAGGAATGGCTATCTGGGCCAGAGTTCTAAAAAGCGGCGAGCTGCCTTTGCTTTCTGCATCTATGGTCAGGATTTTTCGCAGTTCACCCTCCATTCGATCCGGCTGCACCCTCCTTGTCGGACCATGATCGAAGTCTCCTGATCTCGCGCGTCGGAAAACATATAGGGCCGCCGCCATGAGCGGCATGGCGGTCGCAAGCTCGGTCATCGCCGGATCGGTCGGCTTTGATCCGGCCCAGGTCACAGCCACGCTGTCCATGCCGCGAATGACTCGATTAATCTGGCGCGCGATCGAGGGAACGAAAGAAGAGTTCGAGTCCCGCTCCGGCCACGCGCCTTGAAGGGACTGTGGCCACTTGGATATGAGCCAAGCATCAATCTCGCCTTTGCTCAAGTGCTTGATCTTATTAAGTGAGGCAAGGACAACGAGGCCAATAGTCGGGCACTCGTCCAATATGGCGTTTGCCGTGTCACCTCGGATCTCAGGTTGCGTTTTCTGTTGCTTACCCTTTGCGCGCCAAAGATCGGCAACGTCTTGGCGCTTCAAGCATAAGTAGCCTAGTGTCATGCCTCGCTCGAGATCAACGTTGACTAGGTAAGTTTCATAAGCTTCGCCCCAAAGATACGTACCCCTCCATAGACCGGTGGGTACCGCGTGAAGTTTACCCTGCTCGGTCATGACGAAGGCGCTCAGCGCCCCACTAATGAGGGCAGTACGCAACGCGTGTGGGTGGTCGCGGGCTTCAATCCAGTTGAACCCCTCGCAATCCCAGTCCGCGTCATTGTGCCAGAAGTCGAGGGCCCGACGAAGTCGAACAAAACCCTCAGGAAATTGCCATGGAACGGCGTCTCTCACTCGGAATTCTTTCTTGGGCCAATATTGATTGTGATGCGGATCGCCTCGATAGCTCCTGCGAGTTGGTCCATCGTCGAGCCGTGGCTGTATCGAGCGGTCTCACCCGGGGTGACGTGGCCAGTCAGTTCATCGATTACAGCAATGCCGACGCCGGCCCGCTGCATCAACGTCGTTGCCGTGTGACGGAAGGAGTGGAAGTCCAGCCCCTTTCGGTACAGCCCTACATCTTGCCGATACCGCGCGAACCATTTTGAGAAGGCATGCCCTAGGCGTTGATCGGCCCCGCCCGGTGTCAGGCCTGGGAACAGCCGTACTTCGCCGGCCTTCTGCTGCTCCTTGATATGGTCCAGTAGGCCCAGTCGGATAAGGTTGGAATGCACGGGCACTTTCCGCACCGCGGTCCTGTTCTTCAGCTTGCGGGGCGGCCGGCCGTTGATGTCGAACACCAGGCGCCCCTCAACCTTGCGGACATCTTCGAGGTGCAGCTGGGCCGCCTCTTCCTGACGAAGCCCAGAGAGTACCGCGATCAGCGGTAGCCAAAATTTCTCGTCCCTGATCACCAGATCTCCCGCAGTGGACCTTCTGCCAGGCGACAGGCAACCGGACCAGATCGGCGTCGCGAACAGTGCCCCTAGTTCCTCCTCGGTCCACATGTCGCGCTGCTCATTGGCGCGTAGCGCGCTCGGGAAAGTGAACCCCGTGAAAGGATTGTCGGAAGCCAGCTTTTCCACAATGGCCCAACGAAAGAAGCCGCTCAGGGCGGAGAAGTGCCGCTTCACTGTCCTCGTCGACAACCGCTCGGCGCCCCCGCCGCGTTCCTTGTCGATCCTCTCTATCTCCAGCAGGCTCTTGTTGCGAAATATCGCCGCCTTGCCATAGTCCGCCGGCAGCGCTTGCATCGCTTCCTTGAACTTTTGCGCACTCGCCCGCTCGTAGCGCTGCAAAGGCCTGTCACCGCACAGCTCGACAAATAGCGCATAGGACTTACGCGCCTGCAGGACGGTCTGAGCGTCCCACAACCTACCCTTCTGCTGGTGCCCTAAAAACCGAAGCGAAAGCACAGACAATCTTTCCTCGGGCTTGCTCACTGTAGGATCGTGGACGACGGCAGGGAGGCCGTTATCGACCGCGGGCTGGATCGCCGGCGGCGAAGTGGGTGATCTCGCGCTTGTTCGGGTGAGCAGAGGCTCCCCAGGTGTGTGCGAGAAATCTCCACCCAGTCTCGCCTCGGCGTCGCTGATAGCCTCGAGCCCGACGCGCATCAGAGCTTGCTCGAGCTGCCGTCGTTCTATGGAACTGGGCTCGAGGCCGGCACGGGCAATGACCACCGACGCTGCAAGCGACGCAACCTGGAAGTCCCCTCGTCCAAGCTCGCTCTTGGTCAAGCTCTTGTGTTGATCGAGCAGGGCGAGCAGCTCGGCATAGTCAGCGGAGCTGATTGGCGGGGAAGCCAGACGGTTCACTTGGTCGATCTGCGCGACCAAATCGTAGAAGTCCCGGACAAGCTGGGCGATGACGTCCGCACTCAGCAAGTTTGCCTCCACTGCCCAGAATAGCTCCTCGCTGGCGAGGTACAGGCGTCGACTGCGCGCCTTGCCCACGCGGAAGTCGCTAGTCTTGAGACTGGCGACCAGTTCGCGGCGACCGAGCGCCACGACAAGACGCTTCGGCACCTGCCGACGAAAGTGGATTTGACCGCCACGACGGACAACATTTGGAGTTCCCTTCACTCCTATTCCCCAGCCATTCTGTAGCAGACTTCTGTAGCAATCTGCTTGATCGGCCTAGCGAATTTGGAGAAACCTCACGCTCTCAAGAGCTTACGAGGTGCTGGCTGGGGCGCTAGGATTCGAACCTAGGAATGGCGGTACCAAAAACCGCTGCCTTACCACTTGGCGACGCCCCAACGCGGGCGTTCCTACACGCTTCACAATAGCGACGCAACCAATCGGAAATCACCGCAGTTAGGCGCTTGAGTTGGCTCGGGACCGAGTCTATAACGCGCCTCGTTGGTCGCCGGCCCGCTGAACCTTCCCGGGGTTCCGCACCGAGGGGGGCGACCTGATCTGACGGAGTATAGCGCAGCCTGGTAGCGCACCTGCTTCGGGAGCAGGGGGTCGAGTGTTCGAATCACTCTACTCCGACCAATCAAACCCCGGCCTCTCGCGAGGCCGGGGTTTTTCGTCGGCGACCCGGCGAATCCCGAACGCCGCTTTCGCGCCACGCCCCTTGCGGCAACCCGCTCGAATAGGACACCGTGCCGGCGAGAGCGTGATAGGGGCGCCAGATGGTCGAACGGTCCTCTCTTGGTCAGTTGCTGCGCTACCCCGGCTTCGTGCGGTTGTGGCTTGCCGATGGCTTGTCGACCTTCGGGACCTTCATTTTCGGCTTGTCGCTACAGCTGCTGATGATCCACATCCTCCGTGCCGACCAGCTAGAGATCGGCTGGGTGCGGTCGGCGCAGTGGTTGCCGTCCCTGCTGTTCGGCCTCGTGGCCGGGGTGATCGTCGATCGGGTCCGGCGCCGGAACCTGCTGATCGCCACCGATATCGCGAGTTGCATCGTGCTGCTGGCGATTGCCGGGCTGGGCATTTTCGGAGCGCTTTCGCCATTGGGGCTGACAGTGCTGGTGTTCCTGCTCGGTACCGCGGCGGTGTTGCAGGGCGGGGCGCATCAATCGTTCACCGCCGACCTGCTGCCCTCGCGCCTGCTGGCCGCGGGCAGTGTGGTCATGACCCAGACCTATACCGCGGCGCAGACCCTGGGGCCGCTGCTCGCCGGCGTACTGGCGGGCGTCGTCGGCGCTCCGGTCACCATGCTGATCAACGCCTTCACCTATGCCGCCTCGGCCATATTGCTGGCCGGCGTGCCGGACCCGCAGCAGCTGGAGCCGCGGGCACCGGCTTCCGTCGGCGCCGATCTGCGCGAGGGGATGGCCTGGGTCTACCGGCACCCCTACCTCGCCCCCTATGCGCTTTGCCTGCATGTCTGGTTCATCGCCAACGCCATCGCCGGTACCGTCTATATTTTCCACGCCACCAGCCTCGGGCTCGATGGCGCCGCCGTCGGCCTGACGCTGGGGGTGGCAGGCCTGGCCGGGGTGCTGGGGGCCGGATTGGCGGAATGGGCAGCCAGGCTGCTCGGCACCGGCAAGGCCATCCTGTTATGCGACTACCTGACCGGGGCGGGGTGGCTGCTGGTGGCGCTGGCGCCGCAATCGAACCTCACGCTCTATGCCCTGATCGCGGCGCAGATCTTTTATGGCATCGGGTTCGGGCTGCGCGGGCCGCTCGAGATGAGCTTCCGCAACGCCGTCACGCCATCGCGGCTGCGCGGCCGGATGAACACCACCATCCGCTCGATCAACTGGGGCCTCATCGCGGTGGCGGCGCCGTTCGGCGGCTGGCTGGCGCTGCAGTTCGGCGACCGCACGGCGCTGGCGATTGCCGGCACGATGATGCTGGGAACCGGAACCGTACTGCTGCTCTCCCGCTTCCGCAGTGCGTCGATGCCGACCGACGCCTCGGCTTAGCCATGGGTTTTCATCGGCGGTCGCCAGCGAGCCCGTTCCATTTCGCGGCCGAGTCTGATCTGAGACGGCAGAGCAACCTCTTCGGACCCGCCATGACTCGATCGCCCCACGACGCCTTTGCCGACGCCCTCGCCACCTATGAGACCGAGCGCGACGTAGGCCTGGCGCTGCATCGGCTGGCCGAGGCGCTGGTTGGGGTGAAGCTCTTCACCATGACCGCCGACAATCCCTCGGGCGGCTATGTGCGTCGGGTCTATTCCAGCGACGAGGTGGCCTATCCGGTGCTCGGCACCAAGCCGATCGTCTTCGACGACACCTACGAGAAGATGCGCACCGAGCGCTTCATCTATTCGGCCAACTCGGTCAGGGAGATGGAGAACGACTTTCCCGACCTGACCTTGATCCGCTCGCTCGGCTGCGGCTCGGCCATCAACATCCCGGTGGTCGCTGGCGGCGAGATGCTGGGCAGCGTCAACCTGCTCGACGTCGAAGGGGCGTACCCGGCCGCCAAGGTCGAAGCGTCCCGCGCCCTGGTGATCCCGGCTGCCGCCTGCTTCCTGATCCTGCGCAGCCGCTTCACCATCTGAACTTGCGTCCGCGCCGCCAAGGTGCTGATATGCCCCGATTATAGTGGGGCTAAAGTTTTGCGAGTCTGGGGCCAAGCGGGGTCGTCGAAGTGACGGCCTATGTGGTGCAGCGCCTGTTGCTGATGTTGGTGACCTTGTTCGCCATCATCACGCTGACCTTCTTCCTCATGCACGCTGTTCCCGGGGGGCCGTTCACCTCCGAAAAAATGCTGCAGCCGGAGATCCAGGCGGCGCTCAACGCCAAGTATCACCTCGATGATCCGCTCTGGCTGCAATACCTGACCTATCTGAAGGGCGTGCTGAGCTTCGACCTCGGCCCGTCGTTCAAATATGCCGGGATGAGCGTCAACCAGATCATTGCCGAAGGCCTGCCGGTCACCATGAAGACCGGCGCCCTGGCGCTGATCTGCGTGGTGGCGCTGGGTGTGCCGCTCGGCATCGTCGCGGCGCTCAACCGCAACCGCTGGCCCGACACCCTGGTGATGGTGATCGCCACTATCGGCGTCGCGGTGCCCTCCTATGTCATCGCCACCGTGGCGCTCTACGTCTTCGCACTGCGGCTCGGCTGGGTGCCGACCTTCGGGCTCGATGACTGGCGTGGCTATTTCCTGCCGGTGTTCGCGCTGTCCGGCTTCTGGATTTCGTTCATCGCCCGGCTGGCCCGCTCGAGCCTGCTCGAGACCCTGCAGCAGGATTACATGATGACCGCGAGGGCCAAGGGGCTGAGGCGCGGCGCCGTGCTGTTCAAGCATGGGTTGCGCAACTCGCTGATCCCTGTCGTGACCGTGCTCGGCCCGGTGGTCGCCAACCTCCTCACCGGCTCGTTCGTCATCGAGCAGATCTTCGCGCTGCCCGGCATCGGCCGGCATTTCGTCTTGTCGATCACCAATCGCGACTACACCGCCATCATGGGCATCACCATCTTCTATGCCGCGGTGCTGATGGTGATGATCTTCATCGTCGACATGCTCTATCTCGTGCTCGACCCGCGCATCAAATATCGGGCCGACGCCAAATGACCGACACCCATATCGCACCTGAGATGTGGGCCCCGGCGACCCGCGACGGCGCTGCCGCCGAGTATATCGCCGCGCCCAGCCTCACCTTCTGGCAGGATGTCCGCAAGCGCCTCTGGGCCAACAAACCGGCCATGCTGGGGCTCGGCTTCATCATTCTGCTGGTGCTGGCGGCGATCTTCGGGCCGCTGCTGTCGCGGCACACCTATTTCGAGCAGAACCTCAAGCTCTCCAACATCCCGCCGCTGTTCCAGACCTATGCGGTCACGGACGGTGCCGGGGTGACGACCCGCTTCTTCTTCAACTCCGGCAATCTCAACCTCTACGAGGTGACGCCATCGGGCGAAGTCGCCGGGTTGCTCCGGGCGACCAAGAAAGACCTGATCAAGAAGCAGCAGCAGTTCAAGTTCGGCGACCGTGAGGTGGTGCTCGATACAGCGAGGCAACAGCTGAGCTTCGCCGATGGCGCGGCGCTCGCTCCCACCGGCTGGCAGTGGAACATGAGCCACTGGCTCGGCACCGACCAGCTCGGCCGCGACGTGCTGGCCCGCCAGCTCTACGGCGCTCGCATCTCACTCACCGTGGCGTTCGTCGCAACGCTGGTGAACTTCTTCATCGGGGTGTTCTATGGCGGCCTCGCCGGCTATCTCGGCGGCAAGGCCGACACCATCATGATGCGCGTCGTCGAGGTGATCTCGACCATTCCGCTGACCCTTTACGTCATCCTGATCATGGTGGTGTTCAACTCCGGCTTCCTGTCGGTGGTGCTGGCCATCGGCTCGGTCTACTGGGTCGACATGGCGCGCATCGTGCGCGGCCAGATCCTGACGCTGAAGCAGCAGGATTATGTCGCCGCCGCCCGCACCATGGGGGCCTCGACGCCGCGCATCCTGGTCCGGCACCTGCTGCCCAACTCGGTCGGCCCGATCCTCGTCACCCTCACCATGCTGATCCCCAGCGCCATCTTCATCGAGAGCTTCATGAGCTTTATCGGGCTCGGCGTCACCCCGCCCGAGGCCAGCTGGGGCACCCTGACCTCCGAGGCGGTGGAGACCTTGCGCGCCTATCCCTACCAGCTGTTCTTCCCGGCCGCCGCCATCAGCCTCACCATGTTCGCCTTCAACTTCCTCGGCGATGGCCTGCGCGACGCGCTCGATCCGAGGCTCCGCACATGAGTACGCCCCTGCTGTCGGTCAGCAACCTCTCGACCAGCTTCTTCACCTCGCGCGGCGAGGTACAGGCGGTGCGCGGCGTCTCGTTCGAGCTTCAGGCCGGCGAGATTCTCGGCATTGTCGGCGAGTCCGGCTCGGGCAAGTCGATCACCTGCATGAGCATCATGGGGCTGCTGCGCAGCAGCGGCCGCGTCATTGACGGCACCGCATTGTTCGAGGGCCGTGACCTCATAACGCTCGACGAGGATGAGCTCAGCGCCCTGCGTGGCAACGACATCTCGATGATCTTCCAGGATCCGATGACCTCGCTGAACCCGACGCTCACCGTCGGCGAGCAGGTGATCGAGACCATCCTGCGGCATCGCAAGGTCAGCCGCGCCGAGGCGCGCGCCCGCGCCATCGAGCTGTTCGAACTGGTGCGCATCCCCTCGGCGGCGAAGCGTCTCAGGTCCTATCCGCACGAGTTCTCCGGCGGCATGCGCCAGCGGGTGATGATCGCCATCGCGCTCGCCTGCGACCCGAAGCTGTTGATTGCCGACGAGCCGACCACGGCGCTCGACGTCACCATCCAGCGCCAGATCCTGGCGCTGCTGAGGGAGTTGCAGGGCCGGCTCGGCATGGCGGTGATCCTCATCACCCACGATCTCGGCGTCATCGCTGAAACCGCCGACCGGGTGCTGGTGATGTATGGCGGCATGGTGATGGATGAGGGGCCGGTGCGCGAGCTGTTCGCGCGGCCCTCGCACCCCTATACGCGCGGGCTGCTCGCTTCGATCCCCGACCTCCGCGACGATACCCACCATCGGCTGACCCCGATCCCCGGTTCGCCCCCCGATATGCTGCGCCCGCCCAAGGGCTGCCCGTTCGCGCCGCGCTGTCCGCACGCCATGGCCCAGTGCAATGCCGCGCTGCCGCCGCTCTACGATGCCGGCGAGGGGCACCGCGCCCGCTGCTGGCTGCACCACCCCGAAGCGCCGCGCGTCGCCGGCATCACCGCCGAGCTCGTCCCCGCATGACCGATACCCCGCTGGTCGAACTCAAGAACCTCACCAAGCACTTCTCGCTGCCGGGCGACCTGTTCGGCCGCAACCGCCCATTGCTCAAGGCGGTCGACGGCGTCGACCTCGAGATCCGCCGCGGCGAGACGCTCGGGCTGGTGGGCGAAAGCGGCTGCGGCAAATCCACCCTGGCGCGCACCCTGATCCGGCTGTTCCAACCGACCTCTGGGCAGATGCTGTTCGACGGCACCGATATCGCCGACCTGCCGGAGCGGCAGCTGATGCCGTACCGCCGGCGCATGCAGATGATCTTTCAGGATCCCTATGCCTCGCTCAACGGGCGCATGACGGTCCAGAGCCTGATCGCCGAGCCGCTGGAAATCGCCGGCATCGGCACCGCCGCCTCGCGCGCCCAGCGGGTCGGCGAGCTCCTGGCGCGGGTCGGGCTCAATGCCGACCATGCGCATCGCTTCCCGCACGAATTCTCCGGCGGCCAGCGCCAGCGCATCGGCATTGCCCGCGCCATCGCGTTAACCCCCGAACTGGTGATTTGCGACGAGCCGATCTCGGCACTCGACGTGTCGATCCAGGCGCAGGTGGTCAACATGCTCGAGGACCTGCA
>WPCJ01376533.1_pt1 | contig 33982 bp, 31 predicted proteins | sample 5399831 | NCBI WGS metagenome assembly WPCJ01 (sample SAMN12869470, study PRJNA574797) | sludge metagenome | isolation source: wastewater treatment of pH10 | place: China:Beijing | collected 2019-05-20 | reverse complement strand
CCATAGTTTTACCTACGAACTGATCGTAATCTTTAATTGGCTTAACATCAATTTGAGAACCAGGTAAGAATGCTTCGATTCCGTGTACGTCAACGATCATACCTCCTTTAGTTCTGGATTTTACAAAACCGTTTACAATTTCTCCAGTTTCGTGTAGCTCATTTACTTTATCCCAAGCTTTAAGCGTTCTCGCTTTTTTGTGAGATAACTGTAACTGACCTGATTTGTCTTCTCTTCTGTCAACCATTACTTCTACAACATCACCTACTTTAAGACCTTGGTTGTAACGGAATTCGTTAAGAGAAATAACACCTTCAGATTTGAAGTTGATATCTACGATAGCTTCTTTATCAGTTAATCTTACAACTTTACCAGTGATTACATCATTGTCTGTAAGATCATTAAGAGAACCATTGTAGATTTCTTCTAGTTCTTTCTTCTCGTTTCTGTCCTCTGCATTAAGTCCTGATTCGAAAGATTCCCAATCAAATTGTTCTGGTGCTACGTTTTGGTTTAATAAAACCTCTGCTGAATTTGTCTCTTTTGACATTTTCTAAAAAATTTGTATTCCAATTCTTAACGATTCAAAAACTGCGGAATCAAAATATTGGAAGTTGTTAATTATTAATAGTTTACTTTTCTGAATCTGCTCCGCAAAAAGTGGTGCAAAGATATGCTTTTTATTTGAAACTAGCAATAGCTTAACAAACTTCAAAACAAATGATAACTTTCTAAAAATCAACGGCAAAATTAAAATTAACAAGAAAAGAAATTCAAACTTCAGTTATCATACTTTCAAGTTATCATTTAATATCGAAACGATAAAGGTTTAAAACAACAAAAAAAGTTCTACGACAAGGTAGAACTTTTCTTATTAAAAAAATAATCGGATATTATTGTTTTTTCTTCAGCTCATCACGTATTTCCATCAATAATGCATCTGTAGAAGATGGTCCTGCTGGCGCTGCTTCTTCTTTTTTATTAAACTTATTTGCCAGTTTTATCAGCCAAAATAAAACAAAGGCAATAACAAGAAAACTAATGACAGAAGAAAGAAAATTACCGTAGGTTACACCATTCCAGGATAATTCCTTAATGTTTTCTGCACCGGCAGCTTTCAGAGCAGGTGTCAGTAAAAGTGGCGTAATAACATCATCGACTAAGGATTTTACAATAGCACCGAAGGCACCACCGATGATAACACCGACTGCCAGGTCTACCACGTTTCCTTTAAACGCAAATTCTTTAAATTCTTTTACAAATCCCATAGTTGTATTTTTTATAGTTATATAACAAAAATATAATTTTTTCCTTTAAAAGTCTTTATTTTTTCATTTTTCGTAAAAGTTTTATTGATTAAATTTGATGTTAATCTTTAAAATTGTAAAATGAAAATCCTGTCTGCCATACAAATTAAATCCTGCGATATTGCAACTACTGAAAGTGGAATCTCATCATTAAATCTGATGGAACGCGCCGCTGCCAAATGCGTGGAATGGACAGAAATGAACTTTAAAACTACAAACAGATTTTTAATATTCTGTGGAACGGGAAATAACGGCGGCGACGGTTTGACAATGGCAAGAATGTTTTATGAAAAAGGATTTGATGTGGAGGTTTATATCGACAGAGCTAATTTAAATTTCAAGGCAGATACAGAAATCAATTTCAGAAAAATCAAAAAAATCAGTGGAATTGAAATTAAAGACTTCGGTGATTTCTCAAAAACCATCAAAGAAAAAACCGTTCTTATTGACGCTCTTTTTGGTTATGGATTGAACAGAAAACTATCAGGAAAGGTTAAAAATCTTGTTGAAACGTTAAATCAAACCACACTTCCGAAAGTTTCTATTGATATCCCAACAGGGTTGTTCGCAGATAAAGTAATTGAAAAAGATTCCGTTGTCTTCAAAGCTGATTTTACACTGACTTTCCAGTTTTATAAAAGAAGTTTTCTTCATCCGGAAACCGGAAGGTTCTGTGGAAAAACCGAAGTTTTGGACATTGATTTGGATTCAAAATTTATAGAAGATGCGGAAACAGATTATTTCGTTATTGATAACAGTATAATTCGAAAAATTTACAAACCGAGAGAAGACTTCAGCAACAAAGGCACTTTCGGAAAAAGTATTTTGGTTGGTGGAAGTTATGGTAAAATAGGTGCGGTTTTGATGTCATCATTATCAGCTCTGAGAACAGGTAGCGGATTGACTTTTACAATGGCGCCGGATTGTGGCAATTTGATTTTACAATCTCAAATTCCCGAAGCAATGTTTATTAGCTCCGGCGAAAATTATATTGGTAAAATTGAAATTCAGGATAAAGCGATTTACGGGATTGGTCCTGGATTAGGCAAAGAAAAACAAACCCAAAAAGCTTTATTAGAATTTTTGAAATCATATAAAAATCCTGTAGTTCTTGATGCAGATGCTTTAAATATTTTAGCAGAAAATCAAAATTTAAATTTAATCCCAAAACATTCTGTAATTACTCCGCATCCTTTGGAATTCGAAAGATTGTTTGGTAAAACGGAAAACTCTTTTGACCGAATTGAACTGGCAAAAGAAAAGGCAAAAGAATCACAAATCTTTATCGTACTGAAAGATCATCACACTGCGATTATCACGCCTGATAAAAAAGTGTATTATAATATTACAGGTAATTCCGGAATGGCGAAAGGCGGAAGCGGCGATGTTTTGACAGGAATAATTACATCATTGATTTCTCAAAAATATGAGATCAAAGAAGCCTGCATTTTTAGCGTTTGGCTTCACGGAAAAGCAGGAGATTTTGCTGCTGAAGAATTCTCAAAAGAATCCATGCTACCCACTGATTTAATCAATAAAATAGGAGAAGTTTTCAAGAGTCTGAATTAACGCAATTTAGACTTCAGCATATACAAAACCCCAACTTCGGTTTCGGAAAGATTTTCATTTTTCCGCAAAAGTTTTTTAATTTCTTTTTTAAAATACTGTATGGTATGTCCGTTTTTATAATGTTCAAAAATCCGTGGATCAATGTAAGAATCTCTCGCAACGGAAGGTGTGTTGCCTAATTTTTCAGAAACGGCAACAATTGCATTACGGATTCTCTTTTTAAGTTCTTTTTGTTGCTGCTTTTCGCATATTCCCAATTCATCCAGGATTCCAGCCGCAATCATCGTTCCTGCCCATGTTCTGAAATCTTTTGCAGAAAATTCCTCACCCATGATCTCTTTGATGTATTGATTAAGATCCTGACTTTCAACCGTAATCAGATTATTATCCTTATCATAATATTTGAAAAGCCGATAACCCGGCAGATCCTCTAAATCAGAAATTACTTTTGCCAATTTCGAATTGATAATATGTTTTTCCTGAAATTTTCCCGATTTTCCTTTGTAGGAAAAAATCATTTCATCACCTTCAATATTGAGATGCTTTTTTCGGATGGTTGTCAATCCGTAACTTTTGTTTTGCTGCGTATATTTCGGACTCCCGGGACGAAAATAAGCTGAATCTAAAAGTCTTACCATTGCTGCCAGAACTTTTTCCCGGCTCATCTTTTTTTTTCTAAGATGCTGACCGGTCACACGCCTCATGTGCTCAAGATTTTCTGCAAAATGAAGGATTCTGTCAAATTTGTCAGCATCTTTTTTCGCACGGAATCTTGGGTTATATATATATTGTTTACGACCTTTCTGATCGCGCCCAACTGCAAGGATCTTCGCCCGTTTATTTGTCGTTATTTCAACATTGGTCCAAGCCGGTGGAATCACAAGAGATTTGATGTAATCGATTTTTTCCGGATCTTTTAATTTTTCCTTGTTTTTATCAATATAGACAAAGTTTTTTCCGGACGCTTGGCGTGTGAGTTTCATAAACTGATATTTGATATTGACCTTTACAATAAAAATGCCGATTTTGAAATTTTTAAAATTACCATAACTCAGAAAATACGAAAGAACAGATTATGTTTTATGATTTTATTAACAGTGACTAACAAGGCTTTTTAAGCTAAAATTTCTATTTTAGCAAAAATTTTTTTGATGCCAAAGACCGTTGACGATTTTAATAAAAGCAGATTGAGATCCAGTAATATTACTGTAGTCATCAGTATTTCACTGGTTTTATTCCTTGTAGGATTATTTGGATTAATATTGATTAATGCTCAGAAATATTCGGATTATATCAAAGAGCAACTTGTAGTAGAAGCTTACTTTGATGAGTATCTTGATCCGAGAGATTCTGCAAAGACTCTGAAATTCCAGGAAGAAACTTTCACAAAAATTAAACAGCAGAATTACGTAAAGCAAGCACAATATATTTCCAAACAACAGGCTTCTGTATTAGCAAAAAAACAATTGGGGATCGATTCTGATGCGCTTTTTGAAGAAGATATTTTCCCGGCATCTGTAGAAGTTACACTTAAACCGGAATTTGTAGATCCTGCAAAAATAGATGGTGTCGTTAATCAACTAAAAGCGATTGATGGTGTTAAAGATGTTGTTAATGACAATCAATTAACCATTGATGTTTATAATAATCTGAACCGAATTTTAACCTGGATTTTAGCATTCTCGATTTTATTTTTGATTGTTGCAATGGTTTTGATTAACAACTCGATAAGATTGAAGATTTTCTCTAAGAGATTCATTATCAAAACAATGCAATTGGTAGGTGCGAAAAGAAGATTCATTCTCATGCCATTTATAAGAGAAGCATTGGTTTTGGGACTGATTGGAGCATTCATCGGGATTTTGGCTTTGGGTGGCGTTTGGTATTATTTTACAAGCCAGATCGGGACACCTTTTGTTCAGGACACAGATCAATATGTGATATTGTTGTTTATAATTTTACTGGTAGGTATTATTATAACCGTTGCAAGTACTATCTTTGCAACCTGGAGATTCTTACGCAGCAACGTAGATGACTTATATTACTCATAACAATGGCAAAGAAGGCAAAAAATAAATATTCTGCAGATCAGTTTGGGAAATCTGAAGAATCTGTTGAAAGAAAATCATTCTACTTCGGGAAAAAGAATTTCAAACTAATGCTTATTGGACTAGGCCTCATTCTATTAGGATTTGTACTGATGATGGGTGCAGATGCCAATACAACTCCCGATGGTAAATTTGACCCCAATTATTGGAATGAGGATATTTTTTCGTTCCGCAGAATCAGATTAGCCCCGCTTATGGTCATTGCCGGATTTGTAATCCAGATTTTTGCTATACTGAAAAGAAACAAAGATTAAACGCTAAATAAGAAATACAATAACAACTTTGTCTTGGTCAAACTGAGACAAAGTTTTTTTTAATAAACTACAAAACTATGGATTTAGTAAAAGCGATCATCATCGCTATAATAGAAGGTCTTACAGAGTATTTACCTATATCTTCCACTGCTCACATGGGATTTGCAGCAAGTCTTATGGGACTGGAAGAAACCGAGTTTCTAAAGATGTTTCAGGTATCCATTCAGTTTGGGGCAATACTTTCCGTAGTGGTTGCCTATTGGAAAAAGTTCTTTGACTTTAGCAATCTTCAGTTTTATTATAAATTGGCGTTTGCAGTTTTACCAGCCTTGATTATAGGATTTTTCTTAGATGATAAAATCGAAGCCGTTCTTGGAAATCAGATTGCCATCTCATCTGTATTAGTTCTAGGTGGAATTGTTTTGTTATTTGCTGATAATTGGTTCAAGAATCCGGTAGTTCACGATGAAAAGGAAATTACCATTAAAAAAGCAGTAACAATTGGCTTCTGGCAATGTCTGGCAATGATGCCGGGAACAAGCAGAAGTGCAGCTTCTATCATCGGAGGAATGGCGCAGGGATTATCAAGGAAAGCAGCTGCCGAATTTTCATTTTTTCTGGCAGTTCCAACCATGTTGGCAGTCACGGCTTATTCCGTTTTTGTGAAAACATGGGGAAAAGAAACATCAAATCCACAAAAAGGTTACGAAATGATCATGGCTTCACAGGATCATATTTTAATTTTTATCATTGGGAATCTAGTGGCATTTGTGGTCGCTTGGATTGCTATCAAATCCTTTATCGCGTTGCTTAATAAATATGGTTTCAGACCCTGGGGTTGGTACCGTATTTTTGTTGGTGTGGCTTTGTTGATCTATTTTTATTTCTTTAAATAAAATTATTCCGGCAGCTTCCTTTGCTTAAAAAAACGAGCATAAAATTCAAAAAACCTCTTATATTTAGAATGACAGCAGAACAATTACAATCCGGGCATATATTTTTACTAGACAAACCTTTGGATTGGACTAGTTTCCAGGCTGTCAATAAGATGAAATATAAACTCAAAAGAGAGTTCAAAGAATTACCGAAAAAATTCAAAATTGGACACGCCGGGACTTTAGATCCAAGAGCGACAGGGCTTTTGATTGTTTGCACTGGTAAATTCACAAAGAAAATTCCTGAGATTCAGGACGCTCCAAAAGAATATTGGACAGAGATCAAAATAGGTGTTCAAACCGAATCTTATGACACTGAGAAACCGGAAATCCTACCAACCGATTATTCTCATATTACAGAAAACCGGATTAACCAGGTCTTAGAAAAATTTGTTGGAGAGATCGATCAAAAACCGCCAGTTTTTTCGGCGATAAAAATCGATGGTAATCGCGCCTATGACCTTGCTAGAAAAGGTGAAGAAGTTGAAATGAAATCCAGAAAAACTACCATTCACTATATTAATAATATCGAAATCAATTTGCCATTCGTTTCCTTTACGGTGGGTTGCTCAAAAGGAACTTACATCAGAAGTCTGGCGCACGATATTGGTCAGGAATTGGGCATTGGTGCTTATCTCACACAACTTAGAAGAACCAAAATCGGAGAATATTCTGTTGAGAATGCTACCTCAGATTATCTTGAAAATGAATTTCATTTTAATAATTAAATCTTTTTATTTTATTAAATCCATAGTCATATTTCACAATCAATTAAAACAGCAACCGTTTTATATTAAAAATCGAATTATTATGCTAATCTTAATAATAAGTTAAAGTTTAAATTACTATTTAATTCTATTGTTTATTTAATAAAGATGCCCTACTTTAGCCATCCTTTTTTAAAACGAATGTTTAATTTAAATAAATAATATGAAAAAAATTCTATTATCTTTTTTTGCTACATCAGCAATTTTTTATTCTGTCAATGCACAAACAAAAATTTCTTTCGAAAGTTCCGAAGGTTTTACCAATGGTAATATTGATGGACAGAAAGATTGGGACGCTGCAACTTCTTATTTTAAAGTATCAAATAACAGAGCAACTGACGGCGTTAATTCTTTATATATTCAGGATGATGGCAGCGAAGATTGGAGTAATGCTTACACGACAATTCCAAGTTATAGTAAAACTGAAATTTCTGCAGATGTTTATTTTGATGGTTTTGATTCTGATTATGCTGTAGGATTATACACAGCGCAGGGTGATGTAGTTGCTGATTTCTGGCTGACCTATCAGAGCTGGAATGTAGTTGTTTATGACCCTGCCTAGGAAACTTATGTTGAGACCGACTTAGAATGGGATGCTACGACTTGGTATAGCTTCAAGGCAGTTATCGATAAGGCAAATAATACGCTTGAGTATTATGTTAATGGAGATGTTATCTATTCAACAACATTGGGTGCTACAGATTTTTCTCTTTTAGATGTATCTATAGAAAATTATGGTTCCGATTTCAATGTTGATAATATCCAAGTTAAAGACGCTACACTAGCTGTTTCTGAAGCAGGTAAAAAAGACATTTTCACTATATATCCAAACCCAACTGCAGATGTAGTTAATTTTGATCTTCAAAATAATGTGACTTCTGTTGAAGTTTATGATGCGGCAGGTAAATTGGTTAAGTCCGTGAAAGATGGTGCTAAATCTGTAAATATTTCTTCTCTTACAAAAGGAAGCTATATTTTGAAAGTAAACGCTGATAACAAAATTTATACTAAGAAAGTAATCAAAAAATAATTAAATTCTGATTGATTAATAAGCTCTACTGAAAGTGGAGCTTTTTTTATTGTATTCAATTTTAATAAAACATAGCTTTGCTGAAATATTGGTAAGAATTGGAAAAAACAAGAATCAATAAATATTTATCCGAGGTCGGCTATTGTTCCAGAAGAGCCGCAGATAAGCTTTTGGAAGAAGGCCGCATTACTATCAATGGAAAAATTCCGGAACTGGGAACAAAGGTTTCTGATGAAGACGAAATCTTTGTCGACGGAAAATCTATCAGAAAAACTGAAGAAGAATTTGTGTACATTGCTTTCAATAAACCTGTCGGAATCGTTTGTACTACGGACGTAAAAAGGGAGAAAAACAACATTATAGATTACATCAGTCACCCAAAAAGGATTTTCCCGGTTGGACGTTTGGATAAGCCAAGTGAAGGACTTATTCTTTTAACTTCTGATGGCGATATAGTCAACAAAATCCTGCGTGCTAAGAATAATCATGAGAAAGAATATCTGGTAAGAGTTGACAAGCCGATTACGGAAAAATTTCTTGAAAAAATGAGAAATGGTGTTCCGATTCTTGACACCGTTACAAGAAAATGTGAAGTTGAGAAAATTGATACCATGAACTTCCGGATTGTATTGACACAAGGGCTTAATCGCCAGATCCGCAGAATGTGCGAATACCTGGGTTACGAAGTCAAAAAGCTAAAGAGAATCCGTATAATGAATATCAAGCTTGATCTGCCTGTTGGAAAATGGAGAGATTTGACTTCTGGTGAACTTTCGGAACTAAATAAGCTATTATCAGGTTCCACCAAGACATTTGACTGATATTTTGCCTTATATATTGTAACCACATAATTTTCCTGATATAAATCATTTTTTTAATAGCCTGAATTGTTTCCGGACTTCATAGCTTTGCAGCCTGAAAAATTAAACTATTACAAACAAATGAAAAAATTAATCATTGCCGGTGCAGTTGCTGCCTTCGGATTAGTATCAGCTCAAAAAAACACCTTATTAGTTGGTGGGAATATTTCTTATGATAATACAGTTAAAAACAATTTCTCTACTGCAGGAGATTTGAAAACTGACAATTTCGAATTTAATCCGATGGTTGGTTATCAGTTTGATGATCACTTTACAGTGGGGGTAAAATTTGGAGTTGGTTCTTCTAAGCAAGATTACAATGATACATATTTCAATGGTATGAATATGGTTACAAGTATTACAAATATCAAAACCAACAGTTTTACATATGGCGTTTTTGGTAGATATACAATGCCACTGAGCGAAACGTTCTCAGTTTTTGGAGATCTTGATGTATTATTTAACAACAGTAAATCAACCGTTTCAGCTCCTGGATATTCTTATTCCAATACTACTAAGTCAACAGGGTTTGGAATTGGTTTTACACCCAATCTTTTCATCAACTTCAAAAATTCTTTCGGGCTTAATTTCAATATCGGAGGAATCAGTTATCAATCAGAAAAAATTAAAGATTCTGACATGAAAACAAATACATTTGGATTTGGATTCGGAAAAGGAATTACAGTTGGGATTTCTAAAAACTTTGGTTTAAAATAATCAACTTATTTAATAAACTTAAACCGCAGATTACTCTGCGGTTTTTTTATTTAACATACAATCTCATTTTTTGCTCATATTCCGGCTTCAGTTTTAAGAATTTCCAGATCTTTTTATCATCAGGATTTGTAATTCTGTAATAGATGATTCGGTCAGCGGAATATCGGAAATAGGGATGCGTTTTCAGCCATTCTTCTGGCGCCTCGGAAAGAGAATATTTGGCAACATTAGAATTATTGATTTGAACAGAATAAATTAATTTTTCGCCCATAGTTCTATCAATATCATAAGCCTCTAAAAGTTGTTGCTTGCTGATAAAACCGCCTAATTTTTTCCTGAAAGCTAAAATTCCTGCAGCATCTTTTTCAGAAAAGCCAAATTCACATAATTGTTTGAAATTAATTTGGTTAAGATCTATTTTCGCAAAATCGGTTTTTTCGGAAGCCATTGGTTTTTCTTCTTTCTTTTCAGGATAAGAAAGCTTGATCCATGGTTTCATTTCTCCAAATTTTTCTTCGGAAATAACAAAGCAATTCTGAATGTCTTCCAAAGATCTGAATGAGCCTTTAAGATTTTTATCCCGATAATTGACAATTACATTCGCTTGCTTCTCAGAAAATCCAAGTTGCTGCCATTCTTCTGCATTCAAAGAATTTGGATCGAAATAATGACTGACTTTTATGACCTCTTTTCTACTGGTGTTTGCAAAGTTTCTGGCAAAAATCCCTGGGGTTTTGTCTTGTAAAATCAAATAAGGCAACATTTGTGAGAATTGCTCTTCATTGATGATAAAACAATCTTTCAGTTTTTCTTTGCTGATGAAACTTCCGCCGAGGTAATTTTTATATTTTAGAATTGCCACAGCCTGCTTATTGGAGAAACCTAAGCTTTCCCAATCCTTCTGAGAAAAATTATCAGGATTAAATTTTCCTTTGATAGTCAGTTTTTTCTTTTCGTAAGTTTTGAAACCGGAATTACTTTTCTGATTTTCGGAATTAGTTTCCGGAAGCAGAATATATCTTTCAAGGGAGCGATATTTTTCTGCAGAAATAGCATAACATTTCCCGAATTGTTGCTTTGATTGGAAACTTCCGCCGATAATTTTTTTATACTTTAGAATTGTCTTGATTTGCCTATCTGTGAATCCCAGATTTGACCATTGCTTTTCATCCAGAACATTGGGATCGAATTCGGTTAAAATGATTTCAGATTTGGCCTTCGAAACAAATTGGATATCAGGAATTTTATAAACCTGATTTTTTTTGTAAATTAAAAATGATAATTGTAAAGCAATTATCAAGATTCCAAAAAAGATGAGGCTGTAAAATTGCCTTTTTCTGATTTGAAAAGGTAATTTTGGTTTCATGTTGTGTTTTCGGCAAATATATAAAATGCCTGAAAATCCCTAACCAAATTATTAAAAAAAATTAATCGTTTAAAGAATTTTTTAATTTAAGCAGCTCAGCTTTAACAAACTCCAGACGATCAATAATAGTAATGGTTTCAGATATTCTGGAATTGGTTGTCAATGCGACTCTGGCACCGTCAAGCGTATAACCTTTCTCTTTTACGAGATGGTAGATAATCTTAAGGTTTTTAATATCTTCCGGGGTAAAATAACGATTTCCCTTTTTATTTTTTTTCGGCTTGATAATAGGAAATTCCTGTTCCCAATAACGAATCAAGGAAGTGTTAACATCAAAAGCTTTGGCAACTTCGCCAATAGAATAATAAAGTTTGTCAGGAAGATTAAGTTTCATTGATTAAAATCGAATTCTCAAAGATAATTATTTTTAATTCGTTTATACAAATTGTAAATTGCGGTATTGGAAATTTTGTGGAATGAAAAGATATTTGAGATTTGGTTTGATAGGATTATTGTTGGTTTTGATGAATTGTCAGATTCACAATCATAAACAATTATTTAATGGCCAGCCAAAGTTAGTATCAAACCATTTTACGTTTACCGAAGGACCGGCAACCGACAAATCGGGAAATATTTATTTTACAGATCAGCCCAATGATAAAATCTTTTTTTGGAATTGGAAAACCAATCAAGTTGAGCTGTTCCTTGATAAAACAGGAAGGGCAAACGGGACTTACTTTGATCAGAATGATAACCTGATCACTTGTTCTGATGAAAACGGCGAAATCTGGAAAATAGCTAAAAGCAAAAATGTCGAAGTTTTGTCCAAAGGCTTTAACAGCAAAAGATTGAATGGTCCAAATGATCTCTGGATAGACAATTTTGGCGGAATATATTTTACGGATCCTTTATATGAAAGAGATTATTGGAAGAGTTTCAAGCAAGAAATCCCTCAGAAAAATCTTTATTACAGAAAAAGCAATGCCGCGATTTCCAAACTCGATACTTTTGTTCAGCCCAACGGAATTATCGGAAGTGAAAGACTGAAAAAGCTTTTTGTTTCTGATATCGATGCCCGTAAAACTTATGTCTATGACATAGTTGGTGAAGGAAAATTATCAGAAAAGAAATTATTCTGTGAAATGGGTTCGGACGGAATGACTCTGGACAGCCAGGGAAATCTTTATCTGACAGGGAAAGGTGTTACGATTTTCAATCAAAAAGGAGAAAAAATTACGAACATCGCAATTCCTGAAGAATGGACATCCAATGTGACTTTCGGTGGGAAAAACAATTCTACTTTATTCATTACAGCTTCCAAATCTATTTATACTTTAGAAATGAATGTTACAGGAACCAAATAAAAAATCGCTTATTAATAAGCGATTTCTATTTTTACTTTTTTACCTTTCAGTTTTTCGTTGGCCAATTGTTTGAGCAGGTCAATGGTTTTTTTCCGGTTTACAGCAACATAAGAAGTAGTGTCTTTTACCTCGATCAGTCCAATGTCGTCTTTTTCAAGACCACCTTTTTTAATGAGATAACCAACAATATCCACTTTGTTGACCTTATCTTTTTTTCCGGCACTGATGTATATCGTTTGATTCGGAGTTCGTTCAGGAACTTTATTAAAACCCGTTACACTTTCCTCTGGCGTATTATTTTTGATGAAAGGAAAATTCTCATCTTCCGTCATTATCAGATAAGCAGAACCTTTGGCGTTCATTCTTGCTGTTCGACCGTTTCTGTGGATGAAAGCGTCTTCTTTTGGCGGTAACTGGTAATGAACAATGGATTCTATCTCAGGAATATCCAAGCCTCGTGCAGCAAGATCTGTCGTAATCAGAATTCTGGCAGAATCATTTCGGAATTTTAAAAGAGCACGTTCTCTTTCGTCCTGCTCCATTCCACCATGGAAAGTTTCTCTGGCTATTCTCTTTTCTCTGAGAAGTTCAGAAATACGGTCAACTGCATCTCTGTGATTACAGAAAATCAGAGTTCTTTTATTTCCTATTTTACAGATTAAATTAAATAATATATTCAATTTTTCTTCCGGGATAGTCATTACTTTTTTTAGCTGAATATCTGGTTTGGTATCGTTAAGTTTAAGAAAATTAATAACTTTTTCATTCTTTAATCCTGTGAAACCCGGGATCTCGTCCATTGCAGTTGCAGAAGTCAGAATTCTCTGATTAACCTGGCTCAACGAATTAATGATGAAATCCATATCTTCCTGGAAACCTAACTCCAGAGCTTTATCGAACTCATCCAAAACCAAAGTCCGAATTGTTTCCGGATCAAAGTTGTTATTTCTAAGATGATAAACAACCCGTCCCGGCGTGCCTATCAATACAGCAGGAGCTTCAATCAAATTATTAACTTCAATTTTTTTATCGTGCCCGCCATAACAAACGGATACTTTGAAATCGGTTCCCATCGCTTTGAAAACCTGCTCAATCTGTAACGCTAATTCTCTTGCAGGAACTAGAATGAGTGTTTGGATTCCTTTAACATCAGATTTCAGATTTCTCAGAACCGGGAACAAAAACCCCAATGTTTTTCCGGAGCCTGTTGGTGATAGCAGAATAACATCATTTTGATTTTCAGATGCTTTGTAAATAGACTTCTGCATTTGATTCATATCCTGAATCTGCAGTTTTTTATAGATCGAATCTAATTCCATTCTGCAAAGATAATCATTTAGACAGGAGTTTTTTGTAATCGTTAAAGGCAGATGAAGAGTATAGTAAGTTCTGTAAATAGTTTATTTAGAAAAAAAATTATTTAATGATATCCAGTTCTATCTTATTATTATCTTTTTTTATCTGGTTTCTAAGACGCTCTTCCTGTTCCTTCGCAACTTTTGCAGAGTTGCCGTCTTTTCCTGTAAGTATAACGGTTGCTCCTCCCATTTGCAATTGTTTGATTCCTTTAGTCGGATCATTTTCATACTCTTTGACAACCTTCTGGAATTGTTTGGAATTAACTGCAATTTCTTTAGCCTCAAAAACATTGATATCAAGCTCTCCGGTTATATTTTTTATCCCTTTTAGTTCCAACTTGTGAGAACCGGTTTTGTCTTCAATCTTTACAATTAATCCCGGCAAACCGTGAAATTTATATGGTCCGTCCTGAATCGGAATCTCAGCGGAAAACCAAGCCGTCCAATGTCTTCCTGCAAAATCAGCTTCCGCTTTCTGAGCATTCCACTCTCCTATTTTTGCCTTTTCCGGCAATATTTTCCAGTTGATTTTTCGTTCATCAGAGATATTATAAGCATCCATAGATAACCTGCGATGCAGATTAATTTTATAATCGGGATAGGTTTTCGTTACAGAATATCTGACATTTCCTTTTCTCATATCTGATTTGACATTAATAGAGCCTGTTGCTTTCAACTGTCTTTCCAAATCAGCTTTCATTAATGAATCTGAATTAAATACCGTATAACTGTAGTATTTGGAACCATCTTTCGTTGTGTCTAGAAACATCATTTCAGTTTTAACATCTTCAATATTAGTTGAATCCGGGATAAACTTGTATTCGTAAATGAATCGTTTATTCTGGGCAATTGTTAAAATTCCTAAAATCAGAAATAAATTAATTAATAGTTTTTTCATAGTTATCAAATATTAAAAAAGCCGGCGAACCGGCTAAAGTGTATGAAAATAAAGTATTATTTTGTGACAACTTCAATTTTTCCAGTTCCGTTTGTTTTGAAAACGTTCATTGATGAAATTGTGCTTGGTTCAAGCTTCTGAAGCTCGGTTCTATCTACCTCTTTCCCATTGACATAGACCCTTATATTATCCATCGATTTATCAAGAACAAGTACTTGGCTTGCTTTATTGATTCTAAGTGATGGAGTAACATTTTTGTTGTAAACCAAGGCTTTAGGAGAATCCAGGGTAGAATTAAAACTAATTCTCCAAGGATTGTTCTGCTGCATCTCCTTGTTCAATTCTCTTTGTTTTTCCTGGAGCTTCTTTTGTTCTTCCATCAGATCTTTCTGCTTTTCCTGAAGTTGTTTTCTCTTTTTCTCCATTTTTCTCAATTCTTTTGGAGATAATTTGGATTTTGCTTCATTAAAAAATTTATCATCAGAAAACTTGAAATTAAAATTAGTTGCCAAATCCTTGAATTCCGGAAAGTCACTTGCGTCAAATCCAAAAGCTACAGTTCCATCTGTAAAAGCATCTTTTCCATATTGGTCTTTTATGATTTTCTGAAAATCTTCTTCAGAAAGTTTACCATATTTTTCAGACGCTTCCTGAGCTCTTTTCTGAGCATCCTGAATCATTTTCTGAAATTCAGGCGAATTGACTTTAATTTGCATTTTTTCAGCCTGTTCCTGAGCATTCTTCAAATCTTTCTGGAACTTAGGAGAATTCATCATTCGCTCTGCAATTTTTGCCTGTTTCTCTGCGGTAGCAATTCTCTTTTTGAATTCCGGAGAATTGACCATAGCTTCAGCCTTTTTCGCAACTTTCTCAGCATCCGAGATTCTTTTCTTGAACTCTGGTGAGTCATACATTTTCGCCATCGCTTCCGAATGCTCTTCTAAGCCTTTGATATTTCTCTTGTAATTATCAGAATTTACAACATCATCCATCTGGTTTGAAAGCGATTGCATTTCATCTTCCAAAGCTTTATATTCCGGAGACTCTTCTTTTTTAGCTTTTTTCAAAGCTGATAATGCTTTGCTTTTTTCAGCCATTTTTTTGCTGATTGCCGACATTTTCAAATGATCTTCCTGCAAAGCATCAGAATAGGCTTTTGTTTGTCTCTGATGATTGCTTGCAAGACTATCAAATTCTGACTGTCTTGGCTGGATTGTATCCATTTTGATTTGTTCAACAGCGATTTCTATCGCCTTGTTCGTTTCTTTGATTTCTTTGTTTTTAGCATTGACCATATAGGCAAATACCATAAAAAATAAGATTGGTAATGCAAATAACTTGCGTGCATAGCTGTACTTGGTTTGATTTTTTGTAATCATTGTAAGTCTTTTTTTGAGGTTAGATGATAAAAAAGGACTTGTGACAGGCAAAACAGAACCAGAGAAATGACTCTCCAACAGCATCTGCGCAAATGCTTTTGTGTCCGATTTTTTGACTGCTTTTTTGTCCGCCAAGTATTCGTGAATAAGATTGATTTCTTTGTTGATAAAGTAAAATACAGGATTGAACCAGAAAATGGATTTCGCCAATTGCATCAGGAGTTTGTCCCAGCTGTGTTTCTGTTCTATATGGACCATCTCGTGCTTCAAAATCTGCTGACCAACGGGAGAATTGATCTCTATTGATTTTTTCCAGAACAGGTTTCTGAAGAATGAAAACGGTGCATTATTAAGATTAGTCTGATAAAATTTGATTCCTTCGATAGTTTCATTCGGGAACTGATTTTTTATCGAATTGATTTTTAAAATTCCTTGTATTAATCGAATTAAAAGAGCGATTGAAACCACTCCAATAATTGTATAAAGAACTGAATAAATAGTGATATCATAGTTTGTAGTTTGAGGTTGGCTTTGATTGAATCCACTCAACAGCAGATACAAGTTTTTGTTTGTTTCTATTGTGAAATATGAAACTTTTACCAGAGGTAGAACCAGACTGATGATGACCAAAAATAAAAGATAAAATCTGTTATAATGATGAAAGGTCTTGTCCTTTAAAAACAAAAGATAATAAGCAAACATCACTGCTGAGCAGAGAATCATCTTGCCAAAATAAAGTAATATTGGTTCCATTATTCCTTGTTTTTAAGTTCGTTTAATAAAAGCTCCAAATCTTTAACACTGATTTCGTTTTCTTCTACCAAAAATGAAACAGCATTGGTGTATGAACCTTCGAAATAATTTTTAACCAGACTTCTGATAGACTTCCCACTGTAATTTTCTTTACTTATCAAAGGAAAATATTCGTGCTGTCTTCCAAAAGTTTTATAATTCACAAATCCTTTCTCCATCAATATTTTAAGAATCGTGGAAATCGTATTGGTATGCGGTTTTGGTTCAGGAAACAATTCTAAAACGTCTTTCAAGAATCCTTTCTCTATCTGCCAAAGGTACTGCATCACCTGTTCTTCTGCTTTGGTTAACTTATTCATATTCATTTACTTTAAAAACAATCAATCTTATATCACTAAAAACTTAGTAATACAAATGTAGGATTAATTTCAATTCATACAACTATTTTTTTAGTTAAAAGAAGTTAAAAAGTATAACTGATTGATTTTCAATTTATAAATTTAACAAAAGTACTGATTTCAAAAATTATTAAAATAATACTTGACTTGAGACGAATAAGCCGTATATTTGCAGTCCAATATCGCGAGGTAGAGCAGTAGGTAGCTCGTCGGGCTCATAACCCGGAGGTCGCACGTTCGAGTCGTGTCCTCGCAACCAGTTCAAGAGAATCACAATTGTGGTTCTCTTTTTTATTTTCAATAATTTAATCAGTAAAATCAAAATTAATTTGACTTGTATCAAAAAAGTCGTATATTTGCAGAACAATATCGCGAGGTAGAGCAGTAGGTAGCTCGTCGGGCTCATAACCCGGAGGTCGCACGTTCGAGTCGTGTCCTCGCAACCAGCTAAGAGAATCAATTATTTTGATTCTCTTTTTTTTATTTGAATCAATTCATACCTTTGACTATGGCAAAAATCTTAAAAATATATCCGCAAAATCCGCAAGAAAATTTAATAGACGAAGCCGTAAAAGTGCTTCAAAATGGTGGTGTTATCATTTATCCTTCGGATACGATTTATACGATTGGTTGTGACATCTATAATCACAAAGCAATGGAAAGACTCGCTCAGATCAAAGGAATTAAACTTGACAAGCAAAAATTTTCAATCATTTGTAATGACCTGAGTCACCTTTCAGAATTCACAAAGCCAATAGAAACTTCAACTTTCCGATTTTTGAAAACGCATCTCCCTGGTGCATTTACATTTATTTTAGAAGCTAACAGAAATCTTCCGACAGCTTACAAAGGCCACAAAACTGTTGGTATAAGAGTTCCGGATCATATTATTCCCCAAATGATTGTAGAGAAATTGGGACACCCGATCGTCTCCACTTCCATCCACGATGATGATGAGATTTTGGAATATTCTACAGACCCGGAACTGATTGCCGAGAAGTACGATAAATTGGTAGACTTGGTCATTGATTCTGGTTATGGAGACAACGTTGCTTCAACTATTGTGGATTTGACTTCCGGCGAACCGGAGATTATCAGACAAGGGAAAGGAATTCTGTAAAACTTCAAGAATCAAGTGAAAAGAATCAAGTCTGCGATAATCTCAGATTGACAACCAACAACTTTCAACTTATAACAAAAAATGAAATTCATAACATCGCCTGCGAAATTGATGAACATTGAGAATTCGACCGAATTTTTAAAAAACACAACGCCAAAATTCATCAAGGACTCAGAATTTATCCAATCTTTCTTAAAAGAAAAATCTCCAAAATTCCTAGCAGAATTAATGGAAATCTCTCCAAAATTGGCAGACGAAAATTGGGAACGCAACCAAAAGTGGTCATCAAAGCCGACAGCTAAAAACTCAGCGCCGGCAATGTTTGCTTTTACAGGAGAAGTTTATCGAGGTCTTGATGCGAAAACTTTGGATGAAAAAGCGGTAAAATATCTTGAAAAGAATTACAGAATCTTATCCGGACTTTACGGACTTTTAAAGCCTTCTGACAAAGTGATGTTGTATCGTTTGGAAATGGGAAGACCTTTCCAATTCGATTCTTATAAAAACCTGTATGAATTCTGGACTGATAAAATAACAGCGCAAATCAATTCTGAATTAAAAAAAGGCGAACCTTTGATTAACCTTGCGAGTACAGAGTATTTTAAGGTCATTGACAGAAAGCGATTGAAGTCCCAAATCATTGATTTCGAATTCAGGCAAATTCAACCTGACGGGAAGCTGAAAACGATTGTGGTTTATACCAAACACGCACGCGGATTAATGCTTCGTTTTTGTGCTGAAAATAACGTTCAGACTTTGGAGGAATTGAAAGCTTTCAATTATGAGAATTATTTGATTGATGAAAAGCTATCAACCGAAACTAATTTGGTTTTTACAAGGTAAATTATTGAATTATAAATCTCGCGGATTTTGCTGATTAGGCAAATTTAAAATATGAAAATTTCGGATCTTAAATTCCTTTTTCAAAACGAACTTTCAGAACTCTATTCAAAATCAGAAATAGAGGAATTGTTCTCTGTTTTTTGTGAGAATTATCTGGAATTGAATAGAATTGAATTAAGAATTAATCTAGATAATGATTTATCTGAAATTAAATCAAAGCAATTTTTAGAAGCTATTTCGGCATTGAAAACGGGAAAACCTTTTCAGCAGATTCTTGGTGAAACTGAGTTTTATGGAATGAAATTCTTTGTCAATGAGCACGTTTTGATTCCAAGACCAGAAACGGAGGAATTGCTGGAATTGGTGATTGAGACGATTAAAGATTTAAGGTTGAAGGTTGAAGGTTTAAAAATAATGGATATTGGAACCGGAAGCGGAATAATTCCAATTGTTTTGAAGAAATATTTTCCGGAAACTCAAGTTTCAGCCATTGATATTTCTGAAGATGCTTTGAAAATTGCTAAGAAAAACTCAGAGTTTCATAAAACAAAAATCAATTTTATTCAAAAAGACTATTTAAACGAAAGATTGAATGAAGTCTATGACATTATCATCAGCAATCCGCCTTATATCGGAATTGAAGAAAATATTGAAATTGAAGAATCAGTGAAAGGTTTTGAGCCTAATATTGCACTGTTCTCTCCTACTTCCGATGATTTGATTTTTTACAGAAAAATTGCAAAAGATTCTGAAAATCATCTTTCCGAAAACGGAATGATTTTTCTTGAAATCAATCAGAAACTGGGAAGAGAAACTTTGGAATTGTTTCAGAATTTCTCCGAGTCTATTCTCTTAAAAGATATTTCCGGAAACGACAGGATGATTTTTTGCGAGAAAATAATTATGGAAATAAAGATTCACAATATTAACAATACGAAAATTGCCGAAGTAATATCCGACAAAATTATTATCAAATCCATTGATGACGGAACCGATTTAGTTGGGAATTTGTATTATCAAGATTTGGGAAATGTAATTTTATACGAACAAAATATAAGTTCTGATTTTTTTGATTTAAAAACTAAAATTGCCGGAGAAATTTTACAAAAATTTTCAAATTACAGAATTAGGCTAGTTATCGTTGGGCATTTTGAGAAATACCATAGTAAAAGTTTGAGAGATTTTGTCTTAGAAAGCAACAAGTCAAGACATATCAACTTTGTAGAAACTTTTTCTGAAGCATTGGAAAAATTGGCATTATAATAAAACTTACACTGGTGATAGAATGACAAATGCCGAACATAGCCCCGATGGTAGCGGCATCCTTTTTGTTTTGACGCTCGGTCGGCTCCGCTTCGCTCCGCCGCCTCACGTCAAAACAAAAAGATATAGCGAACAGCGGGTGAGAAATATCTGAAACTATGCCGAATGTTGTTGCTCCTAAAAATTATCCAATTCTTTTATTAATAAAAATCTGATAAGCCAAATAAATCAACGGCAAGGCCATAACGCCTAAATAAACCGCATTTTGCATTGCAAACTCAGGGTAAATAGCAACAGCATAAACCAATCCGAAAAATGCACCACCGAGATGTGCCGCATGACCAATGTTGTCGTTCATTCTTGGATTCAGCATCATATAGACAGAATATCCAAAGTATAAAGCGCCAAACAAATATCCCGGAAGAAAATTGACTTCTATCTCTTTTGGAGCTAAAGCCACAGCAGCAAACAAAACACCGGAAACTCCCCCACTCGCGCCAATGGCTGAATAAAACGGAACGTTTCTGTAATGATACAAACAGAACAGATTTCCTAGAATAATAGAGCCTAAATAAATAATTAAAAATCCGCCAACACCGAATCCTTCTAAAGCAATCGGTGCAAAGAAATACAGCGTCAACATATTGAAAAACAAATGCATAAAATCCGCGTGTAGAAAACCCGCAGAAAATAATCTGATGTATTCTTTACGTCTTTGAATGGCACCTACCTCAAATTTATACTTCTGAAATAACTCCGGTTTTTGAAATCCAATATAACTTGTGATGCAGGTTATTACGATTATGATTAATAAAACGATGTTCATTTTTTTTGCTGAATTAAATTGTGTTCTTAATTTTCTTCCTCGTCAAAAAGACTTCCGATAGTTCCGCCTTCGTCATCCAGATCTACTTCCTGTTTTTCTTCAATTTCCGGTTCTTCTATCACTTCTGGTGGTTCGGGAATTGTGATATTGATGGATTTGACTTTATCTTTTGTCAGTTGATTTCCAATGGCTTTGATTCCTTTAACTGTAATGAATTCATCCAGATCAACCGTTTCAGGCTCTTTTTGCTTGTCTTTGATTTTCGGGAATACGATCTCTGCAATGGCTCCAACTTCTGTCGTCACAAACTCGATAAAAGATTTTGGGTTTTCGTTGGCGAAGAAAGATTGAACATTAGGCGTGGCCTCCAAAAGGAACCGTTTTACAAAATATTTGTCCTTTTCACCATCAAAATAGATACAGGTAATTGGCTGTTCCGGTTTCCACTTTTCCAAAATCAGATAATCATCATCGAATCGATTCATCAGATCGAAAGAAACCAATTTGGCTTCGCCTTGGGAAGTTATCGTCAAAATCTTATCATCCCCTTTGAAGCTACCTAATAAAGTTCCTCTTCCATCCGCATTAAGACGTCTTACAGAATCGTCAAACCAAATTTTTCTAGGGGCCAAAGTCGATACGCCTTCTTCTTTCATATCCACTTTTTTCACGGCATATTTGGTAACCAAATTTCCTTTGGAGTCCCGACCTTTGATAGCCAGTTCAGAAAAATCAATATCGATTTTGTTCTTTCGGACTCTTGCATTAGGTTTTAGTAAAACAGAAACTACCTCGGCTTCACCATTCGGGTTAGCTGAAAAATAAAGCATTTCTGATCCTTTTTTATCCGAAGCCAGTTTATAATCCGTATTTCTGGTAACACCGGTTACGGAGAAACGTTTCATATAATAAGGGCCTTCTCGCCCTTCGCGATAGATCATATTATAAACCGTACGTTTGTCGTTCTTTTTCCAGACTGCGACGTGCGTTATATTTTTCCCGATAAAAGTTTTTGGTTCTACTTTTACAACCTTCATTGTTCCGTCTTTTTGGAATGTGATAATATCGTCTATATCGGAACAATCAAAAAGATATTCGTCTTTTTTAAGTGATGTACCAATGAAACCTTCTTCTCTGTTGACATAAAATTTTTCATTAGCAACCGCTACTTTACTCGCATCGATTGTATCGAAAATCCTAAGCTCGGTTTTTCTTTCTTTTCCTTTTCCGTACTTCTTTTGGATATTGGTATAATAATCAATGGCATAAGTAATCAGGTTTTCCAAATGATGTTTTACCTGCTCAATCTTACCTTCTAATGCCAGAATATTTTCTTTGAATTTATCCAGGTCAAAACGGGAAATCCTCTTGATTCGGATCTCTGTTAGTTTTACGATATCTTCTTCTGTAACAGCTCTCAAAAGATGCTTTGTATGAGGTTTTAAGCCTTCATCAATCGTCTTGATAACATCTTCCCAGGATTTCACTTCTTCGATATCGTGATAGATTCTATTCTCTATAAAAATTCTTTCTAACGATGAAAAATGCCAGTTTTCCTGCAACTCGTGAAGTTCGATTTCCAATTCTTTTTTAAGAAGGGAAACCGTGTGATCTGTGTTATGCTTCAGAATATCAGAAACTGATAAAAACATAGGTTTGTCACCAACAATCACACAGGCATTCGGAGAGATCGGAACTTCACAATCCGTAAAAGCATAAAGTGCATCAATCGTCTTATCAGGCGAGACATCCGGATGCAGATGAATATTAATCTCCACATTATCCGATGTATTGTCCTCTATTTTCTTGATTTTGATTTTTCCTCTTTCATTGGCTTTCAAAATACTGTCGATAAGATCACCGGTATTTTTTGAAAAAGGAAGCTCAGTAATCGTCAATGTATGTTTATCCTTTTGGGAAATTCTGGCTCTTGCCCTGATTTTTCCACCTCTGTGTCCATCGTTATAATTGGAAACATCCAGCATCCCTGCAGTCAAAAAATCCGGAAATAACTCAAATTTTTTCCCTTTAAGATAAAGAACAGAAGCGTTAATTAATTCATTGAAATTATGAGGCATTATTTTCGTAGAAAGCCCAACTCCAATCCCTTCAACGCCTTGTGCTAAAAGCAATGGAAACTTGACAGGAAGGTCAATCGGCTCATTATTTCTACCGTCGTAAGATTTGGTCCAATGAGTTGTTTTGGGGTTGAAGACAACATCCAGAGCAAATGGCGTCAATCTGGCTTCAATATATCTCGCAGCTGCAGCAGAATCACCTGTATAGATATTCCCCCAGTTTCCCTGAGTGTCAATCAATAATTCTTTCTGTCCAATCTGAACCATAGCATCCGTAATAGAAGCGTCACCATGCGGGTGATATTTCATCGTGTTGCCGACTATATTCGCAACTTTGTTATAACGCCCATCTTCCAGCTCCCGCATAGAGTGCATAATCCTACGCTGAACCGGCTTGAATCCGTCAAAAATAGAGGGAATTGCCCTGTCGAGGATTACATAAGATGCATAATCTAAAAACCAATCTTTATACAGCCCCGATACTTTTTTCAGGCTTTCTTCGTGATGTGTACTTTCTTCCATTAATCTGTAACTGTATTATCTTCGTGTTCGTGGCGAATTTCTTTATTGGTTTTAACGACTTTGTTTAAAGAGAACTTTAAATCCTTTACTTGTCTTGTATTGAGATAAGAAACATCATATTTCAGTATAATGATATGATTTTTTTTGCTGGTAATATAAATATACAATCTTTTGAAAATCAAACCATTAACAACGTTATACTTTATTAATTTATATTTTGGAAACTCATCTTTAAGATTCTTTTTTGAAAGTAAATACAAAATGTGGCTGTTCCTAAAATTAAGCGCTTCTCCATCACTGTCATATTCAAAAACGGGTCTTCCTAATAAATAGAGCAGTAAAAATAATAACGAAGGAATTGCCAATAAAATCCACGCTTTTTTTCCAAAAATATCAAATTTACTGATTTCAAGTATGTAAGCAATAACACCCAAAATAAAAACTATCCCTACAAGAGAGTATATAAAGCTATATAACGGTGTATTATTTCTGTTGCTTAATCTCATTTGTTTGTGTTTCGGTTTGGTTATGTTTCTTTTATGCCTCTATCATTGTTTTTTTCTTATCTATATTGGAATCATCCTCAACAACCAGATTATCCAGAATGAACAGTTGTCTGTCCGGTGTATTTTTACCCATGTAAAATTCCAGTATCTGATCAATTGTCTGATCTTTTCCTACAACAACAGGCTCCAACCTGATATCCTTTCCGATAAAATGCTTGAATTCATCAGGAGAAATCTCACCCAAACCTTTGAATCGGGTAATCTCAGGATTTTTACCGAGTTCGTCTAAAGCTTTCAATCTTTCGGCATCGGAATAGCAATATCTAGTTTCTTTTTTATTTCTAACCCGGAAAAGTGGCGTCTGCAAAATATACAAATGCCCATTCTTTATCAAATCAGGAAAAAACTGAAGAAAAAAAGTAATCATCAGTAAACGGATGTGCATCCCGTCCACATCGGCATCGGTTGCAATAATCACGTGATTGTAACGCAGATCTTCCAAGCTTTCTTCGATGTTAAGAGCAGCTTGAAGAAGATTGAACTCTTCGTTTTCATAAACTACTTTTTTCGTCAATCCATAACAATTAAGCGGCTTTCCTTTCAAAGAAAAAACAGCCTGTGTTTCTACATCTCTGGATTTGGTAATAGAACCCGAAGCCGAATCTCCCTCGGTAATGAAAATCATTGTTTCTGATTTTCTTGCTGCTTTCTGATCATTATAATGATGACGGCAATCTCTCAGTTTTTTATTATGAAGCGATACTTTTTTTGCTCTTTCCCTAGCCAATTTCTGGATTCCTGATAATTCTTTTCTTTCTCTTTCCGAGATCATAATTTTTCTGAGAATCGCTTCTGCAACTTCAGGATTTTTATGTAGAAAATTATCCAGTTTATTTTTCAGGAAATCGATAACGAAAGTTCTCACCGTAACTCCGCCAGGCTCGATTTCATTTGATCCTAATTTAGTTTTAGTCTGAGATTCGAAAACCGGTTCTATAACTTTAACCGAAACTGCTGCAATAATCGATTTTCTGATATCAGCTGCTTCAAAGTTTTTATTATAGAATTCTCTTATTGTTTTTACAAAAGCCTCTCGAAAAGCGTTAAGGTGTGTCCCGCCTTGCGTTGTATTCTGTCCATTAACAAAAGAGAAATAGGTTTCGGTTTGTGATTTATCAGAGTGCGTGATTGCAACTTCGATATCCTCATCTTTCAGGTGGATAATCGGATAAAGAATTTCACTTTCCAATTCTTCTTCCAAAAGGTCTCTCAATCCATTTTCTGAATAGAACTTTTCACCATTGAAAACAATCGTTAATCCGGGATTAAGATAGGCATAATTACGCAACATCCGCTCCACATATTCTTTCCGGAATTTGAAATTAAGAAAAATGTCACCGTCCGGTATGAAGCTGATTTCGGTTCCGTTCCTGTCAGAAGAATCGGTTTCCGGATAATCGGTTTTGATCACACCTCTGGAGAACTCTGCCATTTTCATACGTCCTTCCCGCACGGACTTTACCCGGAAAAAATCAGACAACGCATTAACAGCTTTTGTACCGACACCATTAAGTCCGACAGATTTTTTAAAAGCCTTGCTGTCGTATTTACCACCGGTGTTCATTTTAGAAACAGCATCCACCACTTTTCCCAAAGGAATTCCACGTCCGAAATCTCTAATGGAAACCTTACCGTCATCCATTTTGATTTCGATACGTTTCCCGGCTTTCATGACAAATTCGTCGATAGAATTATCAATAATTTCTTTGAGAAGAATATAAATCCCATCATCTGCAGAAGAACCATCGCCTAGTTTTCCGATATACATCCCGGGACGCAATCTGATATGTTCTTGCCAATCGAGCGTACGGATATTATCTTCGGAATAATTTACAGGATTAATTTCACTCATAGTTTTTGAATTTCTGGAAACATTGAACCGTTAAAAATCGGTAACTCACAAATTTAACGAAATCGATTTTAATCTGAAAACTTTGTTGGTAATTTTTTAATAACATTTTTTCGAAAATACCATAAAAAAAGCTGGACTTTTATCCAACTTTTATGCTCTATATTTTAAAGGTTAATTTCAATTTCCGTCAATCAAATCACCCAGTTTTCCCAAAATACTTCCTTCTTCTTTTCTTGTCCCACTGCCATATTGAAGAATTTTTCCTGCTAACCGGCTGATCGGTAAAGTTTGGATCCAGACTTTTCCAGGACCACGAAGCTGAGCAAAGAACAATCCCTCTCCTCCGAAAAGCGTGTTCTTGATCCCACCAACAAACTGGATATCATAGGAAACAGATTGCGTGAAAGCTACGATGCATCCTGTATCGATCTTCAAAATCTCTCCAGGCTGGAGTTCTTTTTCCATCACATAACCGCCGCTATGAACGAAACACATCCCGTCACCTTCCAGTTTTTGCATGATAAAACCTTCACCGCCAAAAAGCCCTGTTCCAAGTTTTCTTTGAAATTCGATTCCGATCGATACACCTTTAGCAGCACAAAGAAAACTGTCTTTCTGGCAAATGATTTTCTCCCCGTAGTCTGACAAATTGAGCGGAATAATTTTTCCGGTATAAGGCGCCGCAAAGGAAACTTGTCTTTTCTGCCCGGAAGTGTTGGTAAAAACCGTCATAAAGAGACTTTCTCCGGTCAGCATCCTTCTCCCGGCCGTAAACAATTTGTTCATCAATCCGGAATTACTTCCGTCCCCAAAAAGCGTTTCCATTTTGATACCGTCATTCATCATCATAAAACTTCCTGGTTCTGCAATGACAGCTTCATTCGGATCCAATTCAATTTCTACACATTGTAATTCTTCTCCGTAGATTTTATAGTCGATTTCGTGATTTTTCATTGTTCTTATTTTTAGAGAATTAGTTCTAAGAGAATAAAAAATGTTACAAAAAAGCTTCCTTTTCGGAAGCTTAGAATTATTTTTTAATTAGTTTTCTAGAAATAATATTGTTACCTGAATAGACATTGATGATATATTGACCTTCAGAAAGATTTCTAACATCAATTTCTGATGCTTTTACTTCTTTTACAATCTTACCAGACATATCAAAAATCCTTATGTTATCAATGGTATCGATTCCTGAAATCCTGATCAAATCACTTGCAGGATTAGGAAATACTTTAAGAGCCAAAGCAGGAGATTCCGAAACAGCCATTCCTGCATTATCCATTATTTCGACATCATCTATTCCCATATAGAAAATGTCTTCGCAGTAATAATGCCTGAAAATTACTTTAACAGCTTGCCCGGCAAAAGATGAAATATCGATATTAACAGCTTTAGCCACATCTACATATCCGGCATCAAAAGTTTCTTCAAAAACCGGAGTTTCTGTTCCTGTAAAGGTAGAATTTGCAGGAATCACATATACTGCGTAGTGTTCTTCAAACAGTTCAGAATCACCTGCTGCCGCTTTAAATGACAACGATAAAGAGTTAGAGTTCGGAAGAGTAATAACCGGACTTTCCAAAACATTATCCGGAGTAAAAGCTTCCAGATACCAGGAAAAAGATACTGCAAGATTACCGCTGAAATTCGGTAACTCATTGAGTTCAGCATTCAGTATTTCCCAGTTTTCACTATCACCATCTCTGTCATACAACTTCCATAATGCTACAGATTCTTCATTTTCAAAATCTTCTTTAAAAACAGTAGTTTGAGCATAACTATAAAAAACTGAAGTGAAAGATGAAGCAAGTAGTAATTTTTTTACCATAATTATTTTATTAAAAATTTTGCTAAAGCTACTAACAAAAACACTTCCAATATTGGAAGTGTTTGATATTTTATAAAAAAAGTTTTTATTGAATCATCACTTTTCCCTTCCAGGATTTGCCCTGACTTGTAATTGTGTAAAAGAGGATTTTATTCTTGATAATATTTTTAAGGGAAAAACTCTGTTTTCCTTTGACATTAACTTCTTCAATCAACCTTCCTATAGATTCGTAAAAAGTGACTTTATAATCCTGTGATAGATTTCCTAAAACCTTAAAATCACTATTTAATTTGGAGTAATACAAGGTTAAATTTTTGTCAATAGAATTCTCAGAAGTCCCAAGTAATACGAATTGGCTATCACAAGATTTCCCCACAGTATCTTCGAAGCAGTCTAACCAATAAGCTCCGATTTCAAATGGATGACCGGCAGGCCTTGAAAACAATCCTGATTGTGAACCAATTCCTTCATAAATATTATTATTATAATCTGACTTAAAAGTCTTCACATTATCTTTACCAAACACAGAACCCGACACGACATCATCGATAGTAACAGGATAATTATAAAAACCCCATCTAAAGTTGCTATCAATAACATCTCCTTTTTGCGCAGAAAAATCATACAATAACTTATCTGTATTTGTAACGGGATCTAAAATATATACTTTTTTGGTAGCGGTATCTTCGCGCATCAGGCATTCAAATACATCCGGATTATTTGTATTCGGCTCACCATTCCCAAATGGACCATAAGGATTGATATGATATAAATTAGAATAAATTTTTTTATAAGTAACACCAGAAATAGTTGTCTCACCATTTATAAAAATATAATATGCTCTAAACTGAGCATTACAAATATCACAATATCCCTCACGATATTAAACCCACCATTTATTTCCTTCTTTTAATAGAGGCGTATAGGCTTGTGAAAACACATTAAAGAATGTGAATAAAAATAAAATTAGTAGATTTTTTCTCATAATTAATAGTTTTAAAGTTATTTCTTATAAAGATAAGATTTTATAATTCAATTTCATTATTAATTTTACAAATGGTTTTTATCAAAAAAAAAAACGCTTCCATTTCTGAAAGCGTTTTAATATTATCAATATTTGTTTTACACATTAAATCTGAAATGCATAATATCACCATCCTGAACAATGTATTCTTTCCCTTCTACAGACAATTTCCCCGCTTCTTTCACTTTTGCTTCTGAGCCGTAAGTCATATAATCGTTGTACTTAATCACTTCTGCACGGATAAATCCTTTCTCAAAATCTGTGTGAATCACACCGGCTGCCTGCGGCGCTGTCCAACCCTGTCCAATGGTCCAGGCTCTGACTTCTTTAACTCCGGCTGTGAAATACGTTTGTAATTTCAAAAGATCATAAGCCTTTCTGATCAGTCTGTTCACACCCGGCTCTTCCAGACCAAGCTCTTCCAGGAACATCTGTCTTTCTTCGAAGGTTTCCAGCTCATTGATATCGGCTTCAATTTGTGCAGCTAGAACCACAACTTCGGCCCCTTCATTTTTGGCCATTTCTTCAATCTTAGCAACCCATTCGTTTCCGTTTTTGATAGAATTTTCGTCCACATTACAAACATACAGAACCGGTTTTTTTGTTAACAATTGAACATCATCGATTATTGATTTTGTAAAATCATCCATCGGGAATTCTCTGGCATTTTTTCCGTCTTCAACAAATTTTTGGAGATTTTGTAATGTTTCATAAGTCAGGATATCTTCCTTTTTTCCTGATTTGATGAATTTTTTAGCCTTCTCAACAGCCTTCCCGATTGTTTCCAAATCTTTTAGCTGAAGTTCTATATCGATAATTTCCTTATCTCTCAAAGGATCTACAGAACCTTCCACGTGAACGATATTTCCATTATCAAAACATCTCAGAACATGGATTATCGCTTCACACTCGCGGATATTGGCAAGGAATTGATTTCCCAAACCTTCACCTTTGCTTGCCCCTTTTACGAGACCGGCAATATCAACAATCTCTACAACTGCAGGAAGAACTCTTTCCGGATTAACGATTTTTTCCAATTCGAAAAGTCTTGGATCAGGAACAGAAACAGTTCCCAGATTAGGTTCAATCGTACAGAACGGATAGTTAGCAGATTGCGCTTTGGCGTTGCTAAGGCAATTAAAAAGGGTTGATTTTCCTACGTTTGGAAGACCTACGATTCCACATTTCATAATAACAGATTTAAAATTTTGAGTTGTTAGGTTTGAAATCCAATGCATTAATCAGATCGTTTGAAACCAAAACTTTCAGCGCGCAAATATACTATTTTGAATTTTAAATTTATACTTTTACAATCTTAATTATGAGCAGGAAAAAACGTGAATTCGAGTCTTCGGAATTATTGAATTCTTTTGCAAAAATCTATGGTTTTGAAGATAAACTAAAAGCTTTCGAGATCAATGATTTTTTGAAGGATTATCTTTCTGATGATCTTTTTGAAGAAATAGCCAGCGTGAATCTCAAAGAAAAAGTTCTGGTTATCCGCATCAAGTCACCGCTTCTGAAAAACGACTTCCGAATGAGAAAATCTTTTTTCCTAAAAAAATTCCAGGAAGTTCTGAAGGACGAATCGCTGATTAATGATCTGTTGATTTTGTAGATATCTCCTGGATCATCTTTTTGCTTTTCTCATCCAGCCTTGATCTTAACGGAAAGAAAAATCTAAATGGATTTTTGATAAAATATCTGAATATTTCTTTGAAAATTTCTCTTGCTTCGCTCAATTCCACTTTTCTGGAACGGAACGCCAGCAACATGGACAATCCGAAACTGACCGCAAAATTGAAAAATCCGATCACAAAAACCGTCACAAAAGAAATCCAAAAAGTATAGGAACTAACGACAAAGTCTTTACCATAAAGCCCTAACGCAAAATTACCTGCAGCAAAAGTAATGTGACGGATATCAAGATCTAAGCCTAAGAAAAGTCCAATCGGCGCTGTTGCTCCTAAAAAAACACCAAACCAAAAATTGGAAATGATTCCCGCCCAGTTTTTGGAATAATAAATTGACAGCCTCTTGGCAACACTCTGCCCGAAAAAATAATTAATCAAAGGATTTTTAGCAATTCTTCTAGGAATCTGATAAAACACAGAATTATTACTGATATTCCCGGAAATAACCCCAGAAATAAAAAGAAAGACACCTGCAATACAAGCATGCAATATTGCTTTGGATTGAAACGGATCCAAATCATGAAGAAGTTTCCCCGATTTCTCAAAAGCAAAATTCTGTTTGAAAAGGATCTCTAATCCATAAATAATGATTAATGAAACCGGAAACGATAACAGAACATTTCCTACAAATGCAATAAACTGTGATCTGAATAACTGCGAAACAACATGCGCAAATTCTATATAAGTATTTCGGTTATCACCCTCCGACAGTACTTTTGCCATGGTTGCGGCAGTCATTGCAGGCTGTTTTGTCGCTAATGTAAAATGCATCAGATAGATCATCACAAATCCCATCGCATAATTCATAGAAAACAAAAATGCATGTGCAAAATCACTTGTCGGTATATAGCTGTAAAGCATTTTCAAAACACAAAGCGCACCTACGATAACACCACCACCCGAAGCCTTCCAAAACATTTTCATATAAGCTTTGAAAGTTGATGTGATATAATGGGTTCCCGTTTCAGCAGTGTGATTAGTAATAAGATGCGACATGAGTCTTGTACTGTCGGAAACAAGATCCCTGAGATTATTCTTATGCGACTTATATTTCAGAATATTGAAAAATAACTGCTTAGAATTAATTAAATAATCTTTTTCTTCATCGATTACGAATAGTTTGATAATATCCGACATCCTTTGCAGCTGCTGCCTGATCTTAAGTAATGCCTGATTGGTCTTACTGGAGATTCCGTACTTCGAAGAATTTTTGAAAGCTATATTCACAAACTCCTGACATTGGTCCAGGTAGATTTTGGTTTGTTTATAAATCTCATCTGTTGACGAGAGATGGAAGTCAGGATTATCTTTGTATTGGACATTCAGAATATCGAATTCATTTTGTAATGCCAGAAATGGATTATCGAAGTTCCTGTATTCCGGAACCATTTTCATCACTTCTACATCCAGCGCATTACCTATAACACGCCAGGCCAGAATATTAATCGAAAAAAGCAACTCCTTTTTAACATGCGGATGATCAATAAACCTGTCAATTCTCAACAGCCGAAATAATTCATCAACTTTATCTTCGGGAGAATTCTGAAAAAACTGAAGATCTTTTTTTGGCGTTACCAAAACATTATCGACAAGATACCAAATAGTTTTCTCGTTTTCTATTGGCGGCAAAACCTTGTTAAGAATTCTCTTTTTGAATTCCGGATAGAAAGCGTTCTCAGAAAGAATATCAGCTTCCGTTAAAGATAAATTAAAGGGCCTGTCTTTGAAAACATTGAAAATATAATAGATCAGATTTTCTTTTATCAGCTCATTATCTTTAAGATAGGCAGTGAAAACACCCAAATCCTCTTCCTTAAGACTTGTGATGATTTCTGATAAAGGTTGTAAAGACAAGGTTTCATTCCTTTCACTAAAGTAATTCTTTAAAATTGCACTGAAACTGTCTTTTCTGAATAATCTGATCGCCATATTACTACAAAAGTAATTATTTCAAAACAATATTGTTCATTTGGCGCATGATCCAATTATGTTTTTTGTTAAGATAGGCACTTGGATTTTTGGGATCGTATTTTTTAGGGTTTGGCAAAACAGCTGCAATCCATGCTGCTTCGCTTTTCGTGAGGTCTTTTGCAGGCTTGTTGTAATAATACTGAGCCGCAGCTTCTATCCCAAAAACACCTTGCCCCATTTCTATAGAGTTAAGATATCTTTCCAGAATAATATCCTTTCCCCAGATTTTTTCTATGATAAATGTGTAAACTGCCTCCAGGCCTTTTCTGAACCAGCTTCTACCCTGCCAAAGAAAAATGTTTTTTGCAGTTTGTTGAGAAATAGTGCTACCACCTCTTACAACTTTTCCTTTTTTGTCGTTTTTCTTAATTGCTTTTTCAATTTGCTTATAATCGAAACCATTGTGATTAAAAAACAATTGATCTTCTGAAGCGATAACTGCTCTTTTAATATTATTTCCCATATCGGCATAGGAAACATAATCACGTTTCAATTTCCCATACTTGACGAGTCCGCCAATTTGGGTAATTGTGATAGGAGGATTAAAAAATATACCGAAAATAATGAAAAGTATATTGGCTATAACCAGAATAAAAAACAGTTTCTTGATGAACTTCCACATTTTAAAAAAAGAAATTTTTAGCGAAAATAAAACAAAAATATATTTATCCTGTCAAAATTACCTCAAGAAGACAATCAGAAATCACTGTTTAATTTAGAAAACTTTTATTGGAAGCTGAGATCCAGAATTTTACAAAGAAGCGAAATAATCATTATAATAAAGAAAAACAAGAAATCATAAAAACCGAAACTCTTAAACTTATTAACGTCATTATTTTTTTGATTTTCTTTGTAACGACGGGTTAATTCTTGCCGATCATCCCATCTTGTTTTGAAGGAATTTCTATGATTCATCATTTATCCGAGCTAGTAATATTGGTTGTTATTTTTATAATTCCGGTTTGGGGACTGCAAATATTTAAAAAAATATTGAAATAAAAATAATTTTCATAGAAAAATATAAAAATTTAACACTATCCTTCAAGTGAATAAAAAAGTATTAAAATATAATTATCATATATTTAATACAATCTTTGACAAATAGATAAAGAATAATTTATATTTGAATTATAAAAAAGAGATAAGAACAGGCTGATTTTGAATACTTGAAAAACTTTAATTATTAAACCGAATCTATGATCCTGAAATATTGAAACAAAAAAAACTCACAACCAATAAATGATTGTGAGTTCTGTGAGCGCGAAAGGATTCGAACCTTTGACCGTCTGCTTAGAAGGCAGATGCTCTATCCAGCTGAGCTACGCACCC
>WPCJ01041546.1_pt1 | contig 34007 bp, 13 predicted proteins | sample 5399831 | NCBI WGS metagenome assembly WPCJ01 (sample SAMN12869470, study PRJNA574797) | sludge metagenome | isolation source: wastewater treatment of pH10 | place: China:Beijing | collected 2019-05-20 | reverse complement strand
CCAATGCCGCATCGGCCTGTGCTTCGGCATGCATACCCAGATATAACTCTAAACGCGCTTTTAATGCCAGTGCAGCTCCTTTGGTTATATGGCCACCGGATTGAATTTGATTCTGTTCTGGTAATTTTTCAGAGATATCATCCAGCTCACTCAGGATAAACGATACGACCTCTTGTTTAGGCGTACGTGCCAGTTTTGCCTCGGCAGCATCAGTGATAACCTCTTTTACCAGGGGAACATCACCATAAAACATTACTTTATTATAATAATCATACGCCCGTAAAAAGCGGACTTCGGCTTTATAACGTTCTTTTTTTCCTGAGTCCATTGTCACGTTATCTATCTTCTCAAGAAAATTATTGTATTTTCGAATTCTATCATAAGTAAACCAGCGTGTTGCATTTCCATCCACCCATGGTGCACTAAATCCGGGACCTGATGTAGGCAAAATCTGACCGTTTCCAATATCCTGATAATAGTAATTAAACTGTTCATAACCATTGTCGGATGCAGCATCCAAGAAAACTATATTAGTTGCACTTTCCCAACCTCTGTAACAACCTGTTAAAGCCATGTCTGCATCAGATTCTGTTATCCAGAAAGTAGCATCAGACAGTTTATCCATTGGAGACACATCTAAAAAATCTTCTCCACATGACATTAAAACTATCGATATCAGTATTATATTTAAAATATATTTTCTCATAATTATAATTTTTTCCATTAAAAAGTTATATCTAAGCCAAAAGTATAAATCCCAACTTGTGGATATGAATAACTTGCATATCCACTTCTCACCTCAGGATCATAATCATTAGGGAATTTTGTAAATGTCAATAAATTCTGTCCACTCACATACAACCGTGCATGGTTAACCCCCACGCCTTCCAATATTTTTTTTGGTACATTGTATCCAATTTGTAAATTTTTCAATCGCAAGTAGCTGGCATTCATCACAAGGAAAGAACTCATCTCCCGGTTATGAGCCTGATTTATCAGCGTCCGGGGATAATGTCCCAGCTTGACAACCCTTCCATCCTCTACAATAGTGCGGTCTAAATGTTTTTTTTGGGCATTTGCCCCGTCAATAAAACCCCACATCGATTCCCTGTCAACAGTACGATACATATCAGCAACCCCCTGAAAGGCAGCGGACAAATTTATATTCTTATAACTTAAATCAATATTGAACCCATAGGTAATATTCGGTATCGTATTACCCAATACCACACGGTCGTCGGCATCAATTTTACCATCTTTATTCTGATCTTTGAATTTGAGATCTCCGGGTTTTACCAAAGATGAATGAACTGCTTCTTTCGACACTTCTTCTTCTGTCATGAAAATACCAATACATTCATATCCATAGAATGAGTCCCATGCTTCACCTTCCATCCTAATAGTTGAACCTTTTGATGGATTCAAATATTTTTCCACTTTATTATTATTGAATGCAATATAACCATTCACTCCGTAGTTGAAATCGTGTATTGAATTATTATGACTTGCAGAGAATTCAAATCCTTTATTTCTCATTGCTCCTGCATTTGAAACCGGCGCGCTTAAACCATAAATTAAAGTAACAGGGACAGTTGTAAGGATATCATCGGTATACCGGTTATAATAATCGGCAGTGAAAGTAAACAATCTGTTTTTTATTCCCACATCAAAACCTATATTATACTCTGTTGTTTTCTCCCAGGTAATATTGGCGTTATTTGCCGCTGTTTGTACTGCGCCGTCTGAGATCAGTCCCGAAAAGGGATAATTTTGCCCTAAACTGATTAAGGCTATATATTGATAATCATCTGTACGGTGATTTCCTAATTTACCCCAGGAGGCGCGGAATTTCAAATTATCCAACCAATTTATGTTTCTCATGAATTTTTCCTCCGATATACGCCAGCCTGTCGAAAATGAAGGAAAGTATCCCCAACGATTGCCTCTTGCAAATTTAGAAGAGCCGTCGATCCGGAAATTTGCTTCGACTAAATACCGTCCGGCATAATCGTAATTAATACGTCCAAAATATGATCCTATTTTTGTATCTAATGCCGTACCATTATTACTCCATCCATCAGTAGAACCGGCATTTAACTCAGTCAATCCGTTGCTTGGAAAATTTCTGCGGTAAGCATTGGTCTGATGATAATTATACGATTCCCGGGAAACCCCCAACAAACCCTTTATTCCATGATTATTCCACTGTTTTTCATAATTTAATAATCCCTGTAACGTCACAGTCATACCACGTCCCCAAAAATCATTCACACTATTAGGCCCTTGTACGGATCCGTTACTGTAAGTTATTTCTTTTATATGGGTTTTTCCTTCATCCAAATTATAATCCATACCGGCTACCCCCTTGAGTGTAAGATTTTCAAGGATTTTTATTTCGCCAAATGCACTTCCCGTAGCATGGCTGTATTTAGATGTGTTTTTTCCCCCGGCTTCAATCCATGCAATGGGATTTCCGTCAATGTGGCGTCCCCATGAACCATCTGAGAATTTATTTACATAGGTATTGGGGATACGGTTAGCCTGACGAAAAAATTGTCCCATATCATTACTATTAGAGTACGGATTGCTCGGAACCGATATGTCACGATAAGATAAACTACTGTTAATGCCGAACGTAAACCTGTTTGTCACCTCGCTATCCAGATTCATACGCACATTATAACGATTAAAACTGGTATTCTTTGTTAATCCCATTTGATCATAGTATGCCAGTGATACAAGGTATCGGGTAGACTCGCTTCCTCCGTTCAAACTAATATTATGATTATGGGTAAACCCATTACCCTGTAAAAGGGCATCAACCCAATGGGTATTCGGATAATTATCGGGATCGGAACCGTTTCGATATTTTTCAATATCCTCAGCTGAATAGGCAATAGAAGCTCCTTCATTTCTTAATCCCTCATTGTATAACTCTGCATACTCAGCAGAAGATAAGTGATCAAATCCTCTGATTGCCTGCTGTATTCCTACATAACCATTATAAGTCAATACAGGCTTTCCACTTACACCCCGCTTAGTAGTCACAAGAATTACCCCATTTGCCGCACGTGTACCATAAATAGAGGCGGCAGCAGCATCTTTTAACACACTAACACTCTCAATATCATTTGGATTGATATCCGTCATAGAAGATTCTAATCCGTCAACCAAAACCATAGGATCAGCGTTATTCATTGTCCCTACACCACGGATACGAATGGAGGTATCTTCTCTGCCGGGAAGTCCTGTTGTTTGCGTAATAGTAACTCCCGGTAATTTGCCCTGCAGCATACTGGTAACATTGGTCGCAGGTAAACCTTTCAGATTGTCGCCACTTACAGAGGCTACCGATCCGGTTAAATTTACTTTCTTTTGTGTTCCAAAACCAACCACTACGACTTCACCTAATGTTTTTGCATCTTCTAAAAGAACAATATGAAAAGTGGTTTTATCTTCAACCGGCAAAAATTGCGTTAAATAACCAATATAAGAAATTTCCAATACTATTCCCGGATCATCCGGAATTCCTAAAGAAAAATTACCATTGATATCAGTAACAGTACCATTCGTAGTTCCTCTCTGAAGTACATTAACCCCTATTATAGCTTCACCGGATACATCCACTATAATTCCCGAAATTTTCTTAACCTGTTGATCCACCGTAAAGATCCATGGGTCTGCACCTTCCCCATTTCCTCCATAAACAAAAAAAGACTTCGTACTCAATATTACAACAAGTAGCCAAGCGCATCTTTTCATCCTAAATAAGATTTTTTTGTTTTCCATAATAAAATAAATCATTGTATTTTTTATTAATTTAACATCATGGCAAAGTAAAAAAGAATATTCCATGTAAAATAAATCAGAAGTATTTAAGACTTTATGAAAACGGCACATAAAAAACAAAAGAGTATAAATTTCGGAATAACGAGCTGTATTCTTTTAAAAAACAGATAAATAGGAACATATTTTTCACTTTTTCGGTTATATCAATAATCAAAATTATTTATCTTTTTCCTGATTAGATTGCTGGTTTAAATCGGACACGATTTTATCTTTGCTATTCCGTTTTGTGAACAATTTATATAGCTATACAGACATTTTTATCAACTATTTTAGTTTATTTTGCAGAAAAACAATCGGTGGTAATCCAGTTGATATTTTTAATCATATACAGACTGCAACGTACCCTGTAACCCATAATATAACACAGATGAAATCAGCATTTTTTTCTTTATTTTTCTCTTCGTTTTTATTCTTTTCGTGCATACAATCCAAACACCATGGATTAGCAGAAATCATTTATCACGACGCATCGTTGCAACAGGTAGATAGTATGGCCCGTTCGCTTATCCGCAACGGATTCAATGCAGGAAGCGGATATTCGCAAATCTGGGCACGGGATATGAACACATTCATTGAAGTGGCCTGTGAAGAAAGCAACCCTGATGAACTGCGCGAAGCGATCCTTCTCTTTTTCTCATTACAACAACCTAACAACGAAATGATTGACGGCTACGTACTAAAAGAGGATTTTACGTGGTACGACGATACGCCCTATTACTCCGATGCTGCACCGTATCATGTCGCTTTCAAAAACACAGTGGAGACCGATCAGGAAACGTCGCTGATACAGATTGTGGGGAAATATATTCGCAAAACAGGTGACCGCTCCATTCTCACCGAAACCGTTGCAGGAAAAACCGTTTATGAACGTATGATACTGATGATCGATTATCTGATGACGGAACGATACAGCAGCGGGTACGGGCTGCTCTTCGGGGCTATGACAGCTGATTGGGGCGACGTGCAGCCTTACGATGATTTCGGTTGCGACATGAACGAGCTATCCTATCCGGCTATCGATGTGTATGACAATGCCATGATGATTATAGCGCTCGACTACATGCAGGAAATGGCTACCGATGATGTTGAAAAAAACCGCTGGAAAACCATGTGGAAGGAATTTGCGGATAATACCCGCAGGCATCTGTGGGACAAAGACCGGCAGAAATTCATTCCACATATTTATCTCGAAGAATCCCCAATCCCGGCAGGATTCAATGAACTTGATGTCCACTATCACGGAGGTACGGCCGTAGCTATCGAAGCCGGCTTGCTTATGAAAGACGAAATCGCCGCAGTGTTAGCCCATATGATTGAAAACGTACGGTTATCGGGGATGCCCAGTATCGGGCTTACCCTCTATCCCGTTTACCCCGAAGGGTTTTTCCACGGCGGCATGTCGAAACCGTATGTATACCAGAACGGCGGTGATTGGACATGGTTCGGTGGACGTATGATTCAACAACTCATTGCCAATGGTTTCGTGGAAGAGGCCTACACACAGGTTCGCCCGATGATTGATCGCGTAATCGAACACAACGGATTTTACGAATGGTACGCCATGGGAGGAGTTCCAAGCGGATCGGGAAATTTTAAAGGTTCGGCAGGAGTATTGTCAAAAGCTATTGAAATGTTCCGGGAATGGGCAGAAGATAATAAACCTCCCTCGGGTTTTTCCTTGTAATTCTTTATATTGTCACTGCTATTTCACTTATTAACAAAGGATATTCAGTAAGACTTTGAAAAAGCACACTTATAGTGCCCAACAACGCATCACCCGGATTCATTTCCAGTGTTATCCATTTTCCTTCAACCGGGATGGGATCAGTATATATTTCTTTTCCATTGAATAAGATATTTCCTTTTCTTTCCTTTTGATCAGGATTTGACAGATATATTTTTATTTTCCCATCAAAATCGAAAGGTATTTTCAGATCCAATTGAATATCATCACCCTGCCAGGCCGAAAAGGATTCATCCACAATTATTTTGTCGCATTTTACCCGATAACCGTATTTGTCTGTTTCAAAAAGAGCCGAAGCATCCTTCTCCATACTCCATTCCGTCAAACCGTTTTTTTGGTGGCGCCCGCCCGCTTTCACATAAAGAAATGCATTTTCAAACTCAGAAGGGGGAAGGTATATTCCATTGATATCATACAATTCACGTTTCATCCAGTCATAGTCCAGCATATCCACAGGCTTAAATCCGGGAGAAGAAACATACTGCATCAAACTATTTTTCAGGACCCTAGCCGCAGGACGAATTTCCAACGAATCAACCAAATTATAACCGCAGATCAACAAAAGACCTCCTTCCGGAGAAATAAACTCTATAATACTACCTAATTTCCTGTTAAACCGGAAATCATGTATCGGCTGTACAATCGGCCGGATATTTGAGGGTAATCCTTCTAAATCAAAGCCACGCGCTCCTTCACAGATATCCGTCCACTGAAAATCTAAATAATAATCCGTTGGAAAACCTTTCAATGCCGGATGATGATTACGAATGACCGCTCCATTCACAAATCCTTCATTTCCATGACCGCCTGCCTGCCAGAAAGTGGGTTTCCAATACGCGTAACCCGCATTCTTGCTACTCCCCAACTGGTGTGCCCATAGGATCACTTTCTCACCGTTTCTCAGATGATCAATCGCTTCGGAAACTGAATAGGTTTCTATTACCGGATTCGGTATCTTTTCCGGGGCATTTTCACTAAACACCCAAAAGTTCCAGTCATTTTTAAATTCACTTCCCTGGATTGCCACTTCAAACAGGAGTTTCCGGGACTGTTTTATCTTTTCCAAAGCAAAACATACCTCCCCCACTGGCGTTAATTCTGTATTATTAATATCACAGGTAAATACACCCTTTTCCCAGGTATATCCGTCTTCATCCTTTATGGACCAATTGATCTGTGCGTTTTTGATGTCTTCTTGTGCAAAATGGAATATCTCCACTTTCACCTTAAGTGTATCCCTATTTGTATATACATAGGAAGGTGCGCGCATAAGAGGAACGGTCGTATTGCACCAATTCCTGAACCTGTCCGGCGTTACAATACCTTTATTTTCATAAAATGCGTCCAACCAACCTATTAGAGCAACTCCCTGTCCCGTAAAATCCTGCATGCCCAATAGTTGGAATCCTCCACAGAGTGGAGTTCTTAAAAGTGATTCTATATTTTCTTTATATAAATTGAGAGATTGTAAACCTGAAGATTGAATGAACTCTTTATTCTGCTCATATACACCTCTTTGCTTTGCCAGATCTCTGAATAACTCCATCGACCTTGCCCTAAGTGTTCCGGTATATTTATCAATTTCGTTCCAGTCAGGATAGAAAACCCATTGTCCCACCTCGTGTTGAATGCTTGGCAGAGAAGATGCCTTTCCATACCACTGTGCATAATCCCAATCTGTCGAAAATCTTTTCTGATTAATGAATAACAGCGGATAGGGAGAAGAAAGATCCCCCTGAAAATTAATATCTGCATGTGCCGTAGGGGGGCGTCTGACCGAAACGGAATAAAAATGACGGGGATCATGTTCTTTCACTTCTTTGATCCAAGGGTCCATCCTATTCCTGTCAAAACCGCCCAATTCATTCCCCATAGCTAACATAACCAAGGAGGGATGATCGCCATAGGTGTCGGCAATTCTTTTCAACTCTGGACGTAAAAACGGTTCAACGCTATCTACATCCAATCCTTTACCCATCCAACCGTCTCTCCAAAATATCTCGCTTAAGACATACAATCCTAATTCATCGGCTGCTTCGAACGCTGCTTTTGGTGGTGTCCAGGAGTGAAAACGCACATGGTTTAAACCATAATCCCTGTATAGTTTCAATATACGCATCCAATCGTCTTTTTGAGTATATGGATATCCTGCCAAGGGAAAAACAGCACAATCCAGATTCCCTCTCAAAAAACGCCTCAATCCGTTTATAGTGATATAATCTTCGGTCTTTCCTATTGTACGAAATCCGAAAACAATGGGGGTATATTCTTCGCTCCCGAATTTACTTTTAATTGAACAATTCAACTTATACAAAGCCGGTGAAAACTCATCCCACAATCGAGGATTCACAATTTTTATAGACCGGATGATTCGTTGATGTCCTTCCAAAACGGTATGATTTGATCTGACCTTACGAACAATTTTTCCGGTTTGGCGATCTGTCAACTCAAGATATAATTCGATCTTTTGTTGTTGAGTGGAGTTATTCACAATATTCACTTCAATATCCAAATTACCTTTATCGTCCGGAAATGTCCGTATTTTCCTGACTAATACATCCGGCTGAGCATACATTTTCATTTCTCCGATGATACCATTCCAGATAATTTGCGTCTGTTCTCCGTAGCTATGTCCCCATAGATTTCCGATAGGATAAATTTCTCTGTTATCAATACACAAGGTAAGAGTATGTTTTCCCGGAGTCAGTTTGCCTAAATCATATATATGGGGAGTAGACAACGATTCTTGAAAACCCATATATCGATCACCTATCCACAGTTGACTTTTCCACATGATCCGTTCAAAATCCAATCTGATATTTTTATCCTTCCATGTATCAGGGATAAATATATCTGTCTGATACCAGGCTTTTCCGATATATTTATACAAACGGGATAATTTACCTTCTTCGATGACCTCTACCCCATACTCTCCTTCATCGGTAATTCCCGGTAATTGTATTTTATTGGATAATCTTTTGACAAACCATTGCTCTTTCTCGCCCTTATCCATAGGATCTAAATCGAATCGCCATTCTCCGGCCAATGAAATTTGTTGCGAATTTTGACCAACCAGTATAAAAGGCACAAAAAAATAAAAGAACAGAATAATTTTTTTCATTATTATTACGTTCGAATTTTATCCTTTCCATATTTTGTCGGTTATGACAAAATATGGAAAGGATAAGTATTAAAACTATTTGATATCAATATCAGTAACCCGGATTCTGTTTAATCGCAGGGGTGGCATCTATTGCACTTTGAGGAATCGGCCACAGATAATTTTTACCTGGATCAAAGACACGGGTTTCCACAAATATTCGTTCTTCTGTTAATGTTAAATCGCCGTTATTCGGATCTACCTTACCCAGTAAAGCCCCCATTACATTACCAGACATAACTTCTTCGCCTATTCTCCATCGACAAACATCAAACCAGCGAATTCCTTCCATTGCCAATTCAACACGGCGTTCACGACGGATAAGTTCTCTCAGTTTAGCCTGCGTATTGTATATGGCTCTGTCTACATCGGGCATACCGGCACGATTCCTTACATCATTGATTGCCTTATATACAGATTCATCTATACTGTTTGATTCTATTTTAGCTTCCGCATACATCAATAATATTTCAGCATAACGTATTACTATTGCGTTCATCCCTGATGCCCAGATATCAGGATACATCTTTGGATCATCTACATATTTACGAGGATTATATCCTGTTTTGGAGCGACCGTAAGGAGCATAATAATCAGCATTGGGGTCTGCAACATCAATCGGATTAAAATATGCACCATCATATAATGCCCCGGGATATACAATTGTTGCTGCTAACCGGGGATCTCTGTTTTTATAAGGATCCTGCGGATCATATAAGGGTGATTCACCAATCGTTTTTCCATCAATACACTCGTAAGCATCTACCAACGCTTGGGTTGGATTGATAGAGCACCAGCCGCCACTTGAATTGGGAGGCATTACACCAAGGACCCATGTTGTATAAGAACTTTCCTCGTATTGTATATCTAAAACAACTTCTTTGCTATTTTCGTTCTCAGGCATAAAAATAGTGCTATAATTGGGGAGAAGTTCATAACCTAATCCCATAATATCCTGGCAGGTAGAAGCGCTTTCTGCAAATTTTCCCGCAAATAATTCCATACGTGCCTTTACTGCTAAAGCAGCTCCTTTGGTGATACGTCCTACATCCGAACCGGAGTAACTTTCACTTAATGACGAAGCACAATCCTCTAATTCATCAAGTATAAATTCAATTACTTTTTCCTTTGAATCACGGGGTAAGTTTGCCTCATTAATGGGTAAAACACTCGTAACAAGTGGGACATCCCCATATAAAGTTACTTTCAGAAAATAATCCCATGCCCTCAGAAAACGTGCTTCAGCTTTGAGCCTCTCCCGCAATGTCTCATCCATAGTAGGACGATCGATATTTTCAAGGAAGTTATTACAACGCACTATGGTTGTATAACTGAAAAAATTCGCACCATAATCAGAAGAGGTTGCCATACCGGTAGCAGCAACCTGCCATCCTTCCCAGGGGAATGGATTGTAGGCATTATCAGATGCACAGTCGAAATAAATCACATTATCCATACTGTACCATTCATTGTAACACCCATTTAATGCTGCAATAGCATCAGCTGCCGTATTCCAAAATGCTTCGTTGGAAGGTTTGTCTAATGGATTGCGATCCAGAAAATCGCTACTGCAAGAAATGGCGATAAACAACACCCCTAAAAATAAAATATATTTTCTCATGATTAATTTGCTTTTAAAAAGTTACACTTAAACCAAACGTATGCACTTTTACCTGTGGATAATAAGCACGGGCTCCGGCAGGCGCTTCGGGATCAAAACCTTTATTAAAGCCCGTAAATGTCAGGAGATTCTGTCCGCTATAATAAACCCTTAAATGAGTTAAGCCAATGCCTGCAATCACTTTTTTGGGTAAGGTGTATCCAATTTGAAGATTCTTCACTCTCAAATAAGAAGCATCAATAATCCAAAAAGAAGAGGGTACATTCGAGAAATTATGAGACCAGGAAGATAGAGGACGTGGAAATTTACCATCCGGATTTGTTTCTGCGTCCCAAGAGTCCCGGAATAATGTAGTCGGTTTACTAGTATTACCAGCCAGTTCACCAATAGTTTCTGTTTGCAGGTATCCTTTCACATCTGCAGCCCCGGAGAACTGGAGCCCCATATCAAAATCTCTCCAAGCAATATTAATATTCGCACCGAATATCCATTTAGGAGTCCAACTTCCTAAATAAACACGGTCTTCACCATCTATTATATTATCATCGTTCTGATTTTTATATTTCAAGTCTCCAGGCCCGACCCTGTTTCTGTTTACAACAGCATAATTATCTACCTCTTGTTGCGTCTGAAAAATACCTAACACTTCATAACCGCCAAATGAATTGATAGGATAACCGTTTTGTTTAAATGAATACCCGTCCCAAATCCGGGCACCGTTATTTTTTAAGTCAACGATCTTGTTTTCATTGTAAGAAACATTTAACATAGCATCAAACGACCAGTCCCTGTATGTTTGTCTATATCCGAATTGTGCTTCTATCCCTTTATTATTCACCTCTCCTGCATTTTGATACGGAGCGTTCAGCCCGTATAGGGTACTTACGGGTAATTGCAATAAAATATCATAAGTATCTCTGTTATATGCGTCGAGAGATAATGTAAATCTGTTGGAAAGGAACCCTAAATCTACCCCTATATTCAATGTTTCGGATGTTTCCCATTTTAAATCGGAATTCGCGCCATCGACAGGAGCTACCCCGGAAACTACTTTTCCACCAAGCGAATAATTCTTTTGAGATAAAACCGACTGGTAAGGATAATTACCTATATTTTGGTTCCCAAGTCGACCCCATCCTACACGAATTTTAGTATCGGATAAAATAGTTCGTGTACTTTCCATAAAAGATTCGTTTATTATACGCCATGCAGCCGAGAAAGAAGGAAATGTACCCCACCGTCCATCTTTAGAAATACGTGATGTACCGTCACGGCGAAGATTGGCTTCGAATAAATAGCGGTTATCGTAATCATAGGTTACACGTCCGAAGTACGACATTAGCGCATATTCGTAAGCTGCACCGGTAGCCTCCTGACCATCAGGCGAACCCGCATCTAATTCCCATAAATCATTATTTAGAAAATTCTTGCGGTAACCTTTCGTCCAATCATAACGCGTATATTCCTGGGAATACCCCAATATTCCGCCAATAGTATGTTTATCGAAAGTTTTATTATAAGTCAGAAGTGTTTGTAAACTAACCATCTGATAATCGTTCCTTTCGTCTGTTTGGCTATTGGGTCCCTGATATAATGTAGGAGCTCCTGTTCTCCAATTATAGAACTGACTGTCTTTTATAAATTTCTCATCAGATTTCGATGTGTACTCATATCCTAACACTTCTGATATTTTCAGTCCGTCAATAATTTCATACCCCACACTTCCTACACCACGTACGGTATGATATTTCTCATTGCGTAAACTTCCGTTATCAACCCATTGAATAGGATTTCCATCGGCAATATAGCCATAATAACCATTCGAATATTGATTTGGAACAAATGGTGCAATACGATTGATCTGGCGTAATATCTGATACATATCTCCCGTATAAGGATTCGACGGTTCACGTACATCTCCGAAAACGTAAGAAATATTGAGATTGGCAGACAGTTTGTTTATTTGGGTGTTTACATTGGCACGGGCATTATATCGTTTGAAATCGGATAAAGGAATAATTCCATCCTGTGATAAATGTCCCAAAGAAATCATATAGGTTGCATTATCTCCCCCTCCGGCAACTTCAACCCGATGACTTTGCTGAAAGCCGCTTTTTTTGTATAAAAGTGATAACCAATCGGTATTTGGGAAATTATCCGGATCGCTACCATCACGAAATTTTGCAATATCCTCTGCAGAATAAATTGGATTTTTCCCTTCATTCACAAGCGCTTTATTATATAATTCAGCATATTCCCAGGAAGGGAGATATTCTTGCATGGCTGTGGGAGTTTGCCAACCTGCATAGCCGTCATATTTTAAAGTAGGAACTTTTTTTGTTCCTTTTTTAGTGGTAATCAAAATAACACCATTTGCCGCACGCGATCCATAGATAGCCGCAGATGCTGCATCTTTCAAAACAGAGAGATTTTCAATATCATTCGGATCAATATCATTTATAGTTGAAACAATCAATCCATCGACAACATACATAGGATTAGCATTATTCAATGTTCCGATACCACGGATACGAATAGATGAATTGTCTTTACCCGGCTGGCCGCTATTTTGTATAACAGTAACTCCCGGAAGAGCTCCTTGTAACGCAGTAGAGGTATTGGTTACCGGGCGGCTTGCCAGTTCATTTGCCGTTATAGCTGCCACAGATCCCGTTAAATTCACCTTTTTTTGAACACCAAACCCTACCACTACTATTTCATCCAATATTTGGGTGTCTTCTTCAAGAATAATGGTCAGTGGTTGTCCGGTCGCAACTACTTCCTGTGTAATATAACCAATATAGCTGATCTGGAGGACAGAACCCTCCGAAGCGTTCAGAGTAAAATTACCATCAATATCAGTAATGGTACCATGGGATGTTCCCTTCTCCAGTATACTTGCACCAATAACAGGTTCTCCGTTCTTATCAAGAACGGTTCCTCTTATTACTGGATCAGCATTCACTGAAAAAATAGCACCGGTATTTGCCTCAATAATATCGGCATTTAACCCGGAAATTCCTATTAATACAACCAAGGCTGTTAAAAGGAATCTCAATGAGAATAAACAGTTAAATTTGTGCATACAATTAATAATTTAAAGATTAATAACAAAACTGAACCTAAACATATCTATATTTCGAAACATCTACTGATTTGATAGCTGTTTCTCCACTGCATCATTCTATTTTTCCTCAGTTTACTCGTTTTCAACTTTTTACAAATACAAACTTCCCTATCATCAGATTCCCGCCTTTGGTGGCTTTTGCCTTAAAGGTGATTTTTCCTTTGTTGGTATCCTCCCGCATCACAAAAAGTTTCACCCAGCGGCTCTGGCCTTTCAGTTCATCGAGGATGAAATCACGACCTTCCAGCGATACAATTCCCGCCCGGTTTTGATTATTCCAGTCTTCAAACTGCACGTATAAATCACCAATAATGCCATTGGGGGTTTTCAATTCCACAGTAATCTCTTTTCCCGTCCATGCCGTACCTTTCTCATCGCGCCACACATTGTCGCAAATAACATTGTAATCTACATTATTATCAAAAATCTCTACTTTATCCGATGCCCGTCGCCAGGGAGCACCACCGGAAGTTTCCTTTTTTTCTCCACAGGAAACATAGAGTAACGCATCCTTAAACTCAGCAGGAACAACAGTTTCTGCCTTTGGGGTGTAATCGAACATTTTACGGGCTTCAGCTTCTTGTAGGGTATAGTAGGGATTGAAATTAGACTGTTCCATGTAGTCTAAAAGACTTTTTTTCAACTGTTTTGCTACAGGTGAATCGACAGTCAGATCATGCCCGCATACCAGCATTTTTCCGTTACCGACCTTACATTCAAAAATGGAAGCCAGCTTATCATTGATATGAAAATCACTAATAGGCTGTACGATAGGTTCCAGTTCTTTATGCTCGTTGATGATAAAACTGCGCCCTTTACTTACGGGCTGCCACTGCCAGTTGTTGAAATTTTCAGTAGGAAAGCATTCCAATGCCGGATGTGCTTTATTGATGTACATCCCCAACATTTTATTATTTTGCCCGGGGAAGAATGAGTTTGACCAAAACAGCGGGGTGAAATGCAACGCATAAGAATTATTTTCTTTACCGAGTTGGTGTGCCAGCAATAATACCTTCCCGCCATTATTCAGTACCTTTATGGCTTCATCGTCCAGTTTTTCTTTGACTAAAACCGATGATGTAGACGGCATCACAGGTGGGTATACCCAAAAATCCCATTGATTGTGGTAAGACTGATTCTTTATCGTAACACTCAGTGTATATTTCCCCGCTTCTGTAATCGTGTTCAATGCAAACTGAATAGAACCCACATCGTTTAGTTTTCCGTATTCGATAGTAGCGGTCATTTCGCCAGATGCCATTAGTCTTCCCGACGTACTGGTAATTACCCATTCCACAGGAGCTTGCAGCGTTTCTCTTCCATAATTGGCCACCTGTATATGGGCGGAGAAGATTTCATCGTTTTTCCACACATAATTTTTGAACCGCGCCACTGGCACTACGCTGTTGGAATAACGTCGAAATTCATTAGGCGTTACAATCCCTTTAGAATCCCAGAACGCGTCTAACCAGCCTACCAATGCTTCACCCTGTCCGGAATAATCAGTCATGCTCAGCATTTGAAAGCCACCGCAGGAAGGTGTGCGGAAAAATGTTTCAATCAGTGCTTTATATAAAATAGTTTGTAGGGCACCACTCGCATCATGAAAAGGTTTGTCAAGATGAGCGATATGATTTTTCTGCGCCGTTTCCCGAAAACCTGACAGATTACGGGCTTCCAGCACGCCGGTGTATCTGTGTATTTCACTCCACAATGGGTAAATAGGATATTGCCCTACTTCATGTGCCAGAATGGGGATAGTGGCTTTTGAATAATTATCTTCCAAATCAAAATCGGTACCGGAACCCCGCAATCCATATGTACCACCTACGTCGGGAATATTGTGTGTGGCCATATATTGGTCTACGGGCATTATTTTACGGGCGGTAGATACGGAGTACAGGCGGCGGTTATCTTTTTCACGCAAAGGCTCTATCCATTTTTGCATCACTTCAAAGTCCGAATTGCCCAACTCGTTACCAATGCATAGCATGGTAAACGACGGATGGTTGCCGTAAGCGTCGAGCATACGTTGCATTTCGGCGGGTACAAATTTGTCGGCGCTTGGATTGTTTCCCAATCCTTTTGGGAGTCCTTTGGTAGTCATCTCCGGGCGTTCAGGATTAATGACAGACATCCACCAGTCAATCCACAAGACTTCGGCCTGAATGTAGATACCCACTTTATCAGCAGCGACAAAAGCGGCTTGCGGCGGACACCAGGAATGAAAGCGTACATGATTTAACCCGTATGATTTATAAATACGGAAAATGCGTTCCCATTCGTTTTCATCACACGATGGATAACCCGTTAACGGGAAATGTACGCAGTCTAAATTGCCGCGCATAAATACGGACTGTCCGTTCACCACTATTTTCGATTTGGATGTGCTGATATCCCTGAAGCCGAATACAGCTGTTTTTTCTTCACAAAGCTGACCCTGTTGCCACACTACTTTCAATGTATAAAGATTGGGGGAAAATTCGTCCCAGGTTTTTACGGGCATATTCAGCGATAAGGTTTTACGATGGGCAAAGGCCGGCTCGTTACTTGAAAACGTTTCTTCAAAACTGGCAACAGTTTGTTCAGTCTGATTATCAATCAGCGTATAAAATAATTTTCCGTTGTTACGCCCGGTTTCGTTTTTAGCATTAAAAGTTACGGTAAGTTGACTTTTAGCGGCATCCGGCCAGATGTGCAAATTTTGTATGCTGATTTTCTCCCGTGAAATCAGCTCTATCTTACCAATCATCCCGTTCCAGATGATTTGCGTATATTCACCGTAACTGTGCCCTTTGTCACCAATATTATAAATCATATCGTTGTTTACGCGTATAGAGAGCAAATGCCTGCCCGGCGATAGTTTTCCGAGTTTATGATAATGCGGTGTACCCAATCCGTCCTGGGTACCGACAGGTTTACCGTCTATCCAGACCTGCGACTGCCACATCACACGCTCCAGATGGAGAAGCACATCTTTGCCGCGCCAACTTTCGGGAATGATAATTTCACGGTTATACCACGCCGGTCCGATATACTTGTACTTACGGGTAAGAATGCCGTAATCTGAACCTGTACTTTTGATTCCATAGCCCGCTTCGTCCAAAGTTCCGGGCAACGTAATGGGATCTCCGGAATTTTTCTCAAAAAACTTTTTTTGTACTCCTATACTGTCCGGATCAAGCTGTACCGTCCATTCTCCGGCAAGAGAAACGGCTTGTTGTGCATTTAAACCGGAGAAAAAAAGCAGAAAACAAACTGTTACAATAAAATAAATTGAAGTTTTCATATATATATATTTCTCTGACGGGTATACATGATTATATTTTTTATCCTTGATTTTTGAGATTACCGGCCGGGGATATTACTCCAAGATATCCGGGGTAGTTGCCTCAAACCATCTGCGTCTAATGCTACTTTCGGATTAAATGAATCGCTGTTCATATAATTGATTAAACTTACTCTCAATTGCCGCGCCTCCGGACGTCCGGGTAAGTTGTTGACTAAATCTATGCCACTTATCAATAAATGGCCTTCTCCTGCCCGAACCTCAAATATCAACCCTACCCTTCTGTTAGTCACCCAATCGTCTATAATTCGCACTATGGGGTCTATATCGGCGCTCAAAGAATCCAACAGGACGGCATCACTGTGACTCATGGCATCCCACCATTGCCAATTGGCATGGTATTCCGTCGGGAATTCCTCTAGGGCCGGATGGGAAGGATCACACAGAATCCCAAGAGTGTGGGGCTTTTGATTAGCGGTCCAGGCTGTATTCCAGAATATACTCGAGAAACCGACTCCTATGTTTCCACCCATTTCCATAGACACCTTGCCTTTCCCGAGACTGAGCAATACCTTTCCACCATCCTGCAAGTATTCCAAAGTTGATTTATCAAGCTTCTCAACAACTCTGATATCTGCTAATTCAATTTCTTGGTTATCAGGATAAACCCAAATATTCCATGAGTTTTCAAACTTCTCTATATTTATTTTGAGTGTCAATTTCCGGGGTTTATTTTTATGCTGAAAGCTATAGGCTATCTCCCCCAATTGAATGGCATTTCCAATAGGGATATCCTGCTGATTCAATCTTCCTTCCGAAATAGTTTCACCATTCTCCACAAGTTGCCATTTTGGACTGATGGATTGTAACGGTTTTTCCCCGAAGTGTGCCACCTCTATTTTTGCGGTTATTGTTTCACCTTCAGTGAAAATATGTTTTTCAAGTCGTACCAACGGGACCGTACTATTACAAAACCGGCTGTATTCTTCAGGGGAAATATATCCCTTCTCTTCCCAGAAAGGGTCGAGCACACCCACTAAAGCGGTACCCTGCCCCGGGAAGTCATGCAGGTCAAGCAACTGAAAACCGGCAAAACCGGGAGTGCGAAGTGCGGCTTCAATATCAGCCTTGTAACAGAGCGATTGTAGTTTTCCCGAGGCCAATAAAAAACTATCGGCCAAGTGACTCATATTGTGGGCATGGAGACTTTCCTTAAAAATTTCAAAGTTCTTAGGCTTCAATACCCCGGTATATTTCTCCATCTCCTTAAAATTAGGGTATACGCACCACTGGCCAATTTCATGGCTTACGACAGGTATTCCGTCGTCCGGCATCCTTTGCAACCAGTCGTAATCAGTCCGTGGCGGTTCCGAATTAATGATACTGTTCAGTCCCTCTCCCCACCTCTGTATACGCGGTTCAGGGATATTATAGTAATCATTTACCTTTAATACAGGCCAACCGGCACCACTGGTATAAATACGACGATCATCCTTTTCTTTCCAATAGCTTACAAACTCCGTAAGAAACTCGTTGGATTTCGGACCTCCGGGTTCATTTCCATAGGCCATCATAACAAAGGAGGGATGGTTGCCATAGTTTTTGACGATTCGCTCACTTTCATCCCAGATATACCGGTCCACAGGCAGCCCACTCCCCAATTCAGTACTTTGGTTGGCCCATGAAGAGCATTCCACCTGAAGATAAACACCCATTTCGTCCGCTACTTTAAACGCCACTTCCGGCGGACACCATGAATGAAATCGGATGTGATTCAAACCATGGGCTTGTATTGCCGTATATATTTTCTTCCAATAATCAATGTCGACAGGCGGATAACCCGTCTTAGGAAAAATAGCACATTCCAGTGTCCCCCGCAGAAATACAGGCCGTCCGTTAATGGTAAAACGGGAACCGTCTACCTTAAATTCACGCAACCCGAAATCCACTGAATACCTGTCGGTTTCTTTGTCAGAACTCAAAGTTAAAAGCAGCTTATATACATTGGGATTGAATTCATCCCACAGCAGGGCATCTTCTCCCAGACCATACATCATCTCTACATTATTTTCACCGGGAGAAATCTCAAAATCCCATGATTGTCCTTTTACTTTTTTACCATCCTTTTTGAGAGAAGCCTGAACAGTAAACTTCACGTTCTTTGTTTCTGAAAGAAAATTATGGACGGTTGCTCTTACTTTCACGGTCTTGTCTTCAATATTGGGGAAAACCGCTATCTGATCAAATAAGATCTTTCCGGTAGCTCTCAGAGATATCTCACCCACAATACCATTCCAGTTCGATTGGGTATGGTCGGTTATACTATGCGAATTGATGCCAACATCAATATCTTTTATTCTGTTGTCTATCCGCACAATTACGACGTTCTCTCCTGCTTTTAAATAAGATGAAATATCAAATACATGAGGAGTCGCCAAGCTGTTTTGCATGCCAATCTGTTCTCCGTTAACCCATACCATAGATTCCCAATGAGGACGTTCTAATGTCAGTAGGACCGTCTTTTCCTTCCATTCTTCGGGGATTGATACCTTTTTCCGATACCAGGCGGCTCCTGTATATTTTTTCTCCGGTTGAAGCCAAAATGGAAATCTAATATTTCCTGCATTCACATAAGGAGCATAATTGGGATCAGTAAACCATTCCGGATCGTTGATGCCACCCGTCCATTGAGTATCAAAAGTGATATCATCACCTTTTCCATTCTCCTCCATTGAGCCGGGTAATCTTACAACATCCGATAATCCGTTTTCATACCACTTCTCCCTGACGCCTCTGTCTTCGGGATCGGCTTGAAACTGCCATTCCCCCGACAGATCAATCTTTTCAATCTTATTTTCTTGACAGGATAAGGTCAAAAATAAAAGAGAAGTCAATATTAAAATTCCTTTCTTCATCATGAAATACAATTAGTATAATTTATTGATTTAAATACACTCATCGTTCCTTGGTGATTCACGTCCAATTTTAAAACTTTTTCCATATACAGGTTGGCTTTTTCCTTTTCATCTAAGCCTAACCATCCCAATGCCATTACATTATAGCAATGTATGCGGTTGCGTTTGTTCAGATCTTCTTCCCAGATCGCCAGATCGGGAAGCGATACCGCAAAATATTCGATTTTGCAATTATCATTCATGTGCTTTTCTCCATGTGCAATTAATTTTTTAAAACGTTCCTGTGCTTTTTCTTCATTACCCAGCGCCCGCCAGGCCAATCCCTGAAAGTAAATCTTATCGGGATTCTCATCATTGTAATAGAATGCCTGTTTGGGTTCATCAGGACCTTTGGTTGCCTTTGTAAACCATTCAACCGCCTTCTCTTCATCTTTCAATCCCCTGTAACAAACTCCCTTGTAATATTCCACATCATTCTCATTTACCGTACTTAATTTGCCTTCTCCCAAATTGTGGGGATAGACATCGGTTTCGTTCAATAATTCCAATGCCAGACTATAATTTTTCTCTTCGATGGCTTGTTTGGCCAATTGGATCCGGCAATAGGTATACTGGAAGGTTATCTTTCCTTCCCCTCCTTCCCACGGATGAAAATTCCGGGCAGCACACAATGCTTTCGCCGTTTCGTATTTGCCCAATTGATTGTATAATGCGATCCGCTCTATAAACAGGTCGTCACGTTGCTCCACTAGATCCATATGCTCTTCCAGTACTTTGAGGCGTTCTGCAGGTGCATAATTCAATTTCTTATACAATTGATCCAGTTCCATCAGTATGCGGGGATCTTTGTTATCCAGGGAGAATGCTTTTTCAAGTAATTGCAGGGCTTGTTCTTTCTTGCCCGCCTTATTATAATATGCCAGTGCCAGATTCCGCAATACGGTAGGGAATCGATCATTGATCCCGACTGATTTCTCCCAGCATTCGATCGCTTCCTTATATTGCCGCTTTGCATACCAGAAATTCCCCAGATAATACAGTGCTTTGAAATCCTCCGGGTTCACAGTAAGTGCATGTTGAAGGATGATAATCTCTTCCAAACGGTTGGGAAAACATTTATCAGGTGATAGCCCGCATGCCTTATTATAGATATCCTTTGCTTCATTTCCCTTGTTAATGTGCGACAGGAAAAATCCCAATGTGTACCGGAGCATAGGATAGGAACCGGCATCCGTTTCCATAGCCCATTCCAGCAGCTCAATCGCTTCATCGTATAATCCGGCTGCTGCAAAATCCAGTGCATATTCGGTATAGCTGTGCGGATTATCTTGCAAAAGCGCCATAATCTCTCTTTTCAACTCTTCTTTCAGAGGAGTAGAACCATTCTCTTTTTTAATCAGATTCTCACTTGTAGACGATTTACCCGATAATTTTGAAAGAAGATATTTCTCGAAAAGGCATCCCACATTAAACCCGTCGATCTCCAGCGATGCCTCTATCCATTGTAAGGCAGCATCCATTTTTCCCTTTTTACGCAGTATGGAAGTTTTCAACTGGCGTGCTTTGTGATTATGCCAATTACTGAGCAGGCTCTGTTCAATATTTTCCAGCGCTACATCCCAGTTTCTACGTGTACAATCTATCTGCGCGATTGAAAAATAGGCGGGATCTTTCCATGCCGCATTCCACGCCGATTTAAAAAAAGCGTTGTAAGCTTCATCCAATTTTGATTGCAGTCTCAGGCAACACCCTAAATTGTAATGTGGCTCACCATCGTATGGATTCGGATTTCTTTTGGTCAGTGTCTCTATCGCTTTTTCGAAATAGGGTTGTGCCTTTTTGAATTGCCCCCTTCTCATCAGAAGGAGCCCGAGGGCATTGTTACAGCGTATATCCCCCGGATCACGCGAAAGCGCTTCTTCATAATAATCAACAGGATTGAATGTAGCATGCCGGTATTGCTCCAGATGGAGGCCTGTAAGATAAAGCTGTTCGATAAGAGGTATATTTTTCGGATCATCGGCGGCTTCGGCAGGGGGAGGCACTGGACTATCCGTTTCTTTTCCGGTAGTGTATCTCAGCAGTTCACTTCCATCGACCGTTGAAATTGTCAGCACAATGTCCTCACTATTTTCATTATCCAGTTTGATCGTTTTTTTAAAGGGTGTTTCAGGGGAAAGTTCCGTTTTTTCACTTAATAAGATGCTGTTGTTCCCATTTTTCAATGAAACCGTAACCTCTTGCATCTTTGACGTGCCATATACAATCACAGTGGCCGTTTCTCCGTTTACTTCAAGATTGGCAATCACATCTTTTGTCGCATTTTTTACGTTGCCAACCTCCGTATAAGGCATAAAATACTGCGTCCAGAATTTCTCTTCATAGGGTTGCAACCAACTAAAATCTGGCTGATTATCAGTGTAGACACCTGTCATTAACTCGATATAGGGTCCATCCTCATCCGTCAGGTTTCGCTCCCATGCTTTTCCAAAATCTCCATTTCCCCAGGTCCATTGTTTTTTCCCCGGGGAGATATGGTGATTGGCGACATGCAGCAATCCCATATTCGATTTTTCATTATATCCACCCACGAAATCGTATTCCGACTGTATCGCCATATAAGATGTCGGAACGGGAATATTGGCATATCTCGATATATCAATACCCTCCGAATAGTCATGCTTGTAATATATTCCGGTAGCTATAGGAAACGAGGATACATCCCTTTTCCCATGGTCGAAGACAGCATTTACATCCGGCGGAAAAACCGATTTATAGGCATCATCGGCAGCCACCGCAGGATTGGCCCACCAAAGGAAAGTCTGGGGAAACGGCGTTCTGTTATAGACCTTTGCCTTAATCTCGATATAGGCCTTGTCCGGGTAAAGTGTGATGCCATGCATTCCTTTTAACCGGAACATACGTTCCACTTCATTGCACCATACCGTCTTACTTCCGTCGGTATGTTCCTCTATCATAAACTCGGCAGGATAAAAGGTACTGGGACGATGATGCTGCGGCCAGTTGAACTCTATACCTCCGGATATCCACGGGCCGGTCAAGCCCACCAGCGCCGGTTTAATCACCTGGTTGTAATAAAAAATATGTGCATTCCTTATCTTGTCGTAAGCCATTTGGATACGCCCTCCCAACTCAGGCAGGATCATTACCTTTATATATATGTTTTCAATAAAAAGCGCTTTATATACTTTATTCGTTTTTTCATCCTTGATTTTTTCAATTACCGGATAGGGGTATACCACACCCGAACTTCCCTGGTACACTCTTTTCTCTAAAAAAACCGGATTCTTTTCCTCTTTCCCTACTTCATAAGTAGGCAGAGAGATATTTTCCATCCATGCTTTTACAACCTGAGGGTTGTTGACTGTCGATTGAATCAAATAATTCGTCACTTCTTCCATTTCAAAAAATTGCTACTGTTTAAATACAAGGTTGAAACTCTTTGTAGTGTATATTATTCATCTTACTTATCGTAATTGATATTCAACCTATTGGTATTAAAAAATATTGATATTAAAACTATTTAATGTCTTGTATTTAATTCTGTTAGTTCATTTTCCTGTAATTATTTCTTCGATTTTTTCTAATGTTTTCCCTTTTGTCTCAGGAAGATTCACCTTGATGAATAAGAATCCCGCTATGCAAATAAATCCGTATAGCCAGAATATCCCGGAGGCGCCCAGTGAACTGTTCAACAGGGGAAAAGTATAGGTAAGAACAAAACTGGCGCTCCAAAGGGCAAAAGTTGAGACAGCCATCCCTTTGGCCCTTATCCGTGTGGGAAAAATCTCGGAAATGACAATCCATGTAACCGGGGCGAGTGTCATGGCATAACAGGCAATACCCAAAACGACAAGTATCAACATGATTATCCCTTCAAGCCGGAAATAATAACCGGCTCCCAACACAATATAAATTGCCGACAAGCCGATCGTGCCGAACAGCATCAGTGAGCGCCTTCCCAATCGATCGACAGTATACATTCCCACGAATGTAAAGATTACATTTACAACTCCTGTCACCACAATATTGAACAGCATGTCGGATACACCGTATCCCGCAGCTGTGAAAATTTCCTGTGCATAGTTGAATACCACATTGATACCGCACCATTGCTGTAAGATAGCTATCACGATGCCGATCATCGCAATCCGGAATACTTTTCCTTTGAAAAGGCTCGACAACTTCATTTTTTCAGTGGTTTCCAGCGTCGTTTTTTGTACTTCTTCCACCAACTGGACTGCATATTTCCTATTGACTATTCTGGAGAAAATATCAGTCGCCTTATCATATCTTGTTTTTGCAATCAGCCACCGGGGACTTTCAGGAACAATAAAAGTAAGGATAAGATACAGGATCGAAGGAAATATAGGTGCCCAGAACATCCATCTCCAACCGACCTGTCCGTTCCACGAATTCAGGATATCCTCACCGGGTATCACCGGTCTTGCGATCAGCCAATTTACAATTTGAGCAGATAATATTCCCAGGACAATGGCTAACTGATATATGGCCACAAACTTTCCTCTTACAGCGGGAGGTGATACCTCGGAAAGATACATCGGTGAAATGTTCGATGCAATACCGATACCTACACCACTAATTATTCTAAACAGGATAAACTGGTCGATCGTTTGGGCAGCCCCCGTACCGAATGCCGACAAGGCAAAGATGACGGCGGCCAGAATCATCATAAACTTTCTGCCGTATTTGTCTGATAATCCGCCGGAAACCACCACTCCTATCAGGCATCCCAGGAGTGCACTGCTCATCACCCACCCCTGAAGCCACGGAATATCCGCTATTGAAAAATAAACTTCGTAAAATGCTTTAGCACCCCCTATGACTACCCAATCATAACCAAAGAGATATCCACCCATTCCGGCAATCAATGAAATAAGGATCAGGTATCGATTATTCACATTGTTTCTTTCACTGTACATGGTCTGTTTTTTATTTTCACAAAATTAATGGGATAAAAAATGATTAAAATGTATTATTTTTTGTATTAAATGTAAGAAATCACTATTTTTGGTGATAATTTAACAATATATCAAGTAGATAGCATCAATCATGTAAAATATCAATATATAAATGTAAAATATCATGACAGAGAAAATAGCAGAGGGATTTAAAAATGAGAAAGCGATCATACTTCCTTACAATGTCCGTGATTACCTGAAGACCAATCATGTCACCATGCATTTATACGTAACCCATATCGGGTACTACCCTGAAGCGAAGTATCATTTCAGGGAAAGAAAAAACGGTGCAGGCCAAAACATACTCATTTATTGTGAGAACGGTAAAGGATGGATAATATATAATGGTGAAAAAATATATTTAGAAAGGAATCAGGTATTCATTTTACCCGAGAACGAAGCGCATGCATACGGAGCGGATGCACATGATCCATGGAGTATTTACTGGATTCATTTCAAAGGGGAAGATACGGACCGGTTTTCTTCACTTATCGGCAAAAAAACCGATACCGGCGAATCACATAGTGGCCGTATAGAAGACAGGCTTGCCCTTTTTGAGGAAATATATCAAAACCTGGAAATGGGATATAATCCGGAAAACCTGGAATATGCCAGTTATTGCCTCTCTTACTTCCTCGCATCCATTAAGTATTTGACACAATTCAGGGAGATCAAGAATGCAAAAGAGATGGATGTCATTCAAAAAAGTATCATTTTCATGAAAAACAACCTGGAACAAAACATCGATCTCGAAGATATTGCCCAACACATAGGTTATTCGCCTTCCCATTTCGGAAATTTATTCCAGAAGAAAACGTCCTATTCACCTATGGGATATTATAATCAACTGAAGATACAGCGTGCATGCTCTTACTTACAGTTTTCAGACTTAAAGATCAAAGAAATAGCTTTCCGGCTCGGGTACTATGATCCTTTCCATTTTTCCAAAGCATTCAAGAAAGAGACCCGTTTAACACCCAAAGAGTACAGGAGAAAATATAACCCATGACTTCCATCCTATTGCTGCAACACAATAGTTATCTCTTTTTCTTCCTGGTTTCGGAAGATGGTTGCTTTGAGCGAACCTTTCCACTTGTTTTCTTGTGTAAGCGTGAGTAATTGGCTGAGCGAAGACAATGGTTCCCCGCAAAAACTGCGAATAACATCGCCAGTATACAATCCGGCACGGGCAAGCAGACCGTTTTCTTTCAACTCCGTTACAATAACACCTCTTTCGTCGGGTAAGCCGTAAGCCGAACGGTCGCCCAGCCCTTCTACAACCCGTACATGTCCATCAATCCACAATATTTCTTTCTGAGTCTGGTATTTACCGGTGATCACCGGTTCGGGAAAATCGGGTTGACGGGCAAGTCGTTTCAAATGTGGACTGTAAACACCAAACCGATCCATCGGAATATTCTCAAAACCGATACCAAATGCAGGGCTGCCGGCAGACAGTGTATAATCGCCATGCAATGCATCAGTAAACTGTATTTTACCACTGATGCTATGCGCATCAGTATTGTTTTGCCGTACTTTTTCCAGATCTTCATCCGAAGTGAAAAAATTATAATCCACCGTTTTACCCCAACCATTTAATGCTATAGGATAATAGGGGCGCATCACAATGTTACGCTGGAAAACATCGCTGCTGTTGGCAAACCAAACGTGCGGGTGAAAGGAATTGTTTATCATGATATTATTTTCCACCGTGCGGTAAAACCCTTCACGTAACTTGATACCGCCCTGCAGGCACAGATTGTTGTAAATGTGATAATTGGAACTGCCATCATCCAGATCTATATCCCATCCATGATCGCAACGGAAGCGGTTGTTGCGGATGGTGGTGGTATAAAGTGCATCCAGCAGGATAAGCTCCGAATGTTCTGTGGTCAATTTATCCATAACAGGTCTGTCGGGATGCCAGAAGCGGTCGCGCCCCCAGGAATTGAAAGCACCGTGATCACTGGTTTCCAGCACGGTATCAAATACATCGTTATGCTCAATCAGATGTCCGCCAAAAGCTCCGTCACCTACATTGATGCCTGCCCGCGGCACATCATAAATAGTGTTATGACGCACGGTTATCTGTGCTGCCAACTGAATTTGAACACCCGCTACCTGTTTTTCCACCAGTCCGATATCGTGGATCAAATTGTCTTCTATATTACATTGCTGCGGATAAAGCAAGTTGGCCGGGCCGGGCGTTTTATCCAGTTTATCGTAAGGTACAAACAGGCGGTATTCCAACGAGCCGGAACGGACAGCCGAAGTATCACCTACCACACACACTGCACTCGCGCCAATATGGTGAAAATGGTTTTGTTTTATTTCGTTGCTAAAGCCATAGCGACTGATGAACAACGCATTGCCCCCCAAATCGGTAAATTCACATTCTGTAACAGCACAGTCTTTCGTATTTTCCAGCAATAGGGCTGCACCACGGTAGATACGCCAGTCACTGCGCATCAGCGGTTCATAGGCATCCATAAAGGTACGCCGCGTGTGCATAAACCGGATATTACGAATTGCCACATTACTCAGCGGATTTTCGGGTGTTCCCCGGAGTTCGATAAGATGGGGCAACACCGACACTTCGACGGTGGCGGCGTTCAGCTCTTCACCGTCAAGCGGGAAATAATAAAGCATCTGTTTCTCTTTATCAAGAAACCACTCTCCGGGAGCATCCAGTTCTTCACGTATATTTTCCACAAAACGATAACGGGCATGCATAGGCGATGGGCGGTTATTTTGAAAACCGCCTTCGTAGATTACTTCATCGCCTTTTTTCCCGGTAATGATATAATGCATATCTCCCCATTGGCCGCTATGCATGGCGTGTATAAAACCACCCGCAGGATTTTTCCATCTTTTTACCCGTGCCGGTGTGATGGCGTCTGCTGCTGTTCCATTAAAAATAGCACCTTGAGTATAATCAGGATAGCGTGCCAGAACACGTTTGGCGCCATTGACAAACAACTGGTCGAAATCCATGAAATCAACGGAACTCTCCCATACATTACCGGTTGATTTTTTCCACTGCAAGATTAATTTCTTTCCACCGCTTAGCGTGACTTTTTCATCGTCATAGGCTGAAATCAGCAATTGCTTGTCGTTGAAATCCGGAGCGGTGACCTGCAAGGGTTCATCCAGGTAATACGTACCTTTCCGCAGGTAAATAGTTACGGATGAATGGTTGGATTCCCGCACTTTTTGGATGGCTGTCGCGACGGTTTTTAATGGAAATTCTTTGGATCCACTATGTGTATCGACACCGTCCGGTGATACGAATACAATTTGCTGTGCGATTACCGTGAGAGTTGCAAACAAAAAGACAAACAAGGAGAGAAAATATTTCTGTTTCATATTGAATGGGTTGAAAGGGTTTATGGAAAAATTCTCAATAATTATATACATTTATAATTTTTCTTTAAACCGATAAATCTATTCCGTTTTTCAGAGTCAGGCACATTCGTACCACCCCCAGCATCTCCTTCTATCAAAATGGCGCTCATGCCGGTTTTGTAAAAGGTATTGTTTTCAATCACCACTTTACGGGGAGTGGTTACCAGCAACCCCCGCGTATTGGTATGTATGCCGCCTGGATTTTCCCCACACTGTTCTCGTAGGAATAAGGACGTGCACCAAAATCTGTCACATACACCGTGTCGCGGGTTTGTGCCACGACGGCAAGGGTGATAAAACAGGCGAAAAGGGGAAAGATATTTTTCATTGATTCTATCAAATATTGGAGTTTATATTTAATAGTTTATTAAAGTGTTCTTTTTCCCAAATGTACAATACAAAAATACGACAAAATTCAAGAAATTACTCAATATTACCCACATATATAGTTTTATTGAATAAATATATTATTCTACTATTTGCCGGGAGGTATAGAGATATATTTCCTTACCCCCCGGCTATTTTAAACATGTATAACTACGAATAATTGGGATCTTGCACTAAGATACCTCCAGCTTTGTCAATTTCACTTTGCGGTATCGGCCAAAAATAGAATGCAGGTTCAAAATATAATTTGACTCCTGTATAAAAAGGATCTGTAAATGTATTCAAAATATCCATTCGTTTCCATTGTTTCATGTGATAATAATGAAGTCCTTCGAAACAGGTTTCAACTCTCCATTCTTTACGGATACGGTTACGCATTTCTTCTTTGGAAAGCCCTGCGGGTAATGGCGGTTGTCCGGAACGCTCGCGGATAGCATTTATGGCATCATACACTTTTTGTGTAGGTCCATTCGCTTCGTTTTCCGCTTCTGCAATCATTAACAATACATGTGCATATCTGACAATAACTATATCCGGGTCTGTATTAGCACCATATCCGGGCTTGTCCATCCTTGGTTGCAGAAGTTTTAACATTCCGAATCCTGTATAGCTGGCATCGCCCGATCCCATATCGTGCACAGGATAACCTTCTTCCGGATACTTGATGGTGGAGGAATGAAAAATAGTCTGAGACATACGCTTATCCCTATTCAGAAATAATTTGTCTCTTTCAGCTTTTTGTGCCGGGGCTCTTGTACCATCTTTCGTATTGATCAAGGCTTCGTCGACAGGAACTGTTAACGGTGAAACACCCCACTCCAAGCCATCCGTACATTCGAACTCATCCACTAAATCGCGGGTAGGCATATTGGTAGACCAGGCACCAAAATAGAGATCTATATTATTGGTACGATTCGGACTTAGGTAACGTACCGAATACATAATTTCCGGACTACCCAATTGTTCGGCCGATACAAAGTTTTTACGCATATCATCGGCAAGCGTGTATCCTTTTATACTTTCCAGAACCGGAATTACTTCTTTTATCTTGGCCGGATCCGCAGTTCCGTTTTCCCCGTAAGCCTCAAAAATCATTATGCGGGCTTTTAATACCTTTAAAGCGGAAGAGGTCAATTTTCCTGTTAGCTTACTATCAGAATAAAGTCCGTCCGGTAATTCCGCAATTGCTTCGTCAAAATCCTTCATAATTTGTGCATAGATTTCCGGGCGGCTTGCCTTAGGTTGATACATATTATCCATAGTCAATAATTCTGTCACAAGAGGTACCTCTTTAAAGCTTAAGTATAACCAATGATAATAATATGCCCGGATTGCTTTACACTGTGCCATCAGAAACTTACGGTCGTCAGCTGTAATATCTCCTCCCGTATACTGCTCCAGTTGGTACATAATCTGGTGTACGCGGGCAATTGCCCTGTAAGCCAAAGCATACATTTGTGGAGGATATCCGCTCATGGAAGGATCGATATCGCCCTGTTGCATCGTTTTCGTTTTACCATATGTAGTTTCATCATGCTGACAATACGAATTATCTGTCAAATTATCTAAACAGGATATGATCTGGGATAAAATCCCGGCTTCATCATACTGAATCGAATAACATGCAGCAAGTGCATAATCAAAATCAGCTTTTGATTTCCAGAATATAACCTGTGATGGAGCGGATAGCGGATCTTTTTGAAGAAAATCATCACAGGAAATACTCACTAATAATATAGATATTAATAAAGCATTTATAAATTGTTTCATAGGATTTTACTTTTTAAAATTCAACATTCAAGCCAAATGAATAACTTCTGTTTTGCGGATATTGAGCAGCCCGTCCGTTAGCTGTACGTTCAGGATCCAAACCATCAAATTTCGTAAAAGTAAGGATGTTATCTCCTGAAAAATAAACACGTAAACGTGATATTCCAATGCGTTCCGTAATTGTATGGGCAACCGTATAACCTAATGTTATATTCTTAATACGGAAATAAGAAGCATCACGTAAAAAATAACTATTGTTACGCGTGTTCTTATTACCACCAAAATTATCCCAATAGAGTCTTGGATGTTTTGCATTATAGGGATTTTCTTCTGTCCACATACCCTCTAAATAACTCCGGGTAGGGGAAGAACCCTGCCTGAATGGATATACACCCCAATCATTCGTGTAGAACTTCTTGTCCTGGACACCCTGTCCGAAAACATACAAATCAAGACCTTTCCAGGCACCCCCTAATTTAACTGAATATTCGAAGCCGGGGTAATATCCGGAAATGGTCGTACGATCGTAATTATCGATTACACCATCAGGAACTCCATCAGGTCCGCTTAAATCTGCATATTTTAAATCTCCCGGCCGAGTTTGATCTGAAAATTGCTTGGGAGAATTATCGATTTCGGCTTGGTCTGCAAAGATTCCTATACATTTTAACATATAAAATTCATTGTAAGGCAGCCCTTCTCTTCTTAGGTAATAACCACTGATTTGTTCCGCTCCAAAATCGAGTAATTTATTGCGACTGCGGTCAAAGGTAATACCGGCAAAATAAGAAAGCCCTTTAAATTTTCCGTCACGAATCATATCGTTATAATCAATAGCTAACTCAATACCTCTGTTTTGCAATTTACCGGCATTTACAGTCGGAGCACTCAATCCAAGTATTCCTGAAACCTGCGAACTACGTAAAATATCGGATGTAACATTATTATACCAATCAAACACTACATTTAACCGGTTGAATAACTGTAAATCCAGCCCGACATTCGTCATGGTAGTTGTTTCCCATTTAATGTATTCATTATTGAATGCAGTTTGTATATATGCCGGACTTTCGTTCATTTTATCAAAGGGGTAAGCGGAAACATTTGCAATCATAGCCTGATAAGGATAATAATTATTATTAATATCCTGATTACCCAACTGTCCCCATGATCCTCTGATTTTTAAATTGGAAAGCCAGGTAATTATATCCGTATCTTTTATGAAAGATTCTTCTGTCAAACGCCAGGCACCGGAGAAAGAAGGAAATAATCCCCATCGACCGGAAGATGACAATTTGGAAGATCCGTCATAACGTGCATTTGCTTCTAATAGATAGCGGTCTCTGTAATTATAAATAAGACGTCCGACAAGAGACTGTAATGCCCATTCATAATTGCCATCCCCTCCGCTATTACTCCAATCAACTTGTGTACCGGCATCAATTTCCTTTAAATCAAAAGGGTAGTATCTGCGATAAGCTGCCAGTCCTTCCCTTTTGAATGATTCCTGGCTATAAATTGCTTGAGCCATAAGATTATGATTGTTATCCTTAGAGCTATAATTATATCGCAGATAGGTATATAAATTCGTATAAAATTGCCTGTCTTCCGTCACATTGAATCCTAATCCTCCCTTGTCTAATGTGCCACTTTGTTCTCCAGAGCGATACATGTATATCGGAGTATCCCTACCACGCCAATCCTCGACACGGTAATTGTTTAAACGGATAGCACCTTTTGTGTGCCAGACAAGATTGTTCAGAAACTTCACTTCTGTCCAGATCTGGGTATTTATATCATAATCTTTACGGGGAGCCATAACCCCTTCACCAATAATTGCCACCATATTTTTATTATGGCTTTCATATCCGTATGCACTATTTGTCCATTTCCGTATGCCTGTTCCGTCATCAGGCAGCCAGGGCTTATAAGTTGGTGCCTGCGACATTGTTGACAACAGTGCATCATCCTGGTTTTGACGGGTTTTCATACGGTATCCATGTTTCATTGTAGTGTAAGCGCCTACCTGCAACCAATCAGTAGCCCGGGATGTCAAATCCAATGTTATATTATATCTGTCATAACTGTGTCCACGTAAAGTTCCCTCCTGATTCAGGTAATTCAAAGACATATTGTACGTTGTTTTTTCTGTTGAACCGGCAAGAGACAGGTTATGTGTATGCATGATAGCAGGGTTGAACATATAGCCTAACCAGTCAAAATTGGGGTATTGCTCAGAACCTCCACTTCTGCGGTATAACTCAATTTCTTCTTCCGGATACTTATTCCCGACACCTGAATTATCCTTAGCGATATTGGCCAAAGTCATGTATTCCGCAGAGTTTGTTACTAATTCATACATCTTTGTCGGCGTATGAATCCCAATATTTCCGCTATAAGATATTTTTGGCCGTCTTTCGCCCGAACCTTGTTTGGTTGTAACCAAAATAACACCATTTGCTGCCCGTGCCCCATAAACAGCTGCAGATGCAGCATCTTTCAGTACAGACACACTTTCGATTATATTGGGATCCAGACCCGCAATATCTCCTTCAACCCCGTTAATCAATATAAGAGGACTGGTAGATGATCCATATGAACCATATCCACGAATCCGGAATGATATATTTTCCTCACCCGGCTGGCCTGTAGACTGCATAACGTAAAGCCCCGGCACCTGGCCTTGAAGCATGGAAGCGGTATTCGCTACCGGGCGGGCAAGCATCTCTTCCCCTCTTATTGTTGCAACAGCTCCGGTTAAGTTAACTTTCTTTTGGGTGCCAAATCCGACTACTACTATTTCTTCCAGTGTTTGAGTGTCCTCTATCAATACCAAGTCTATATTGGATCTCCCGCTTGTGTTCACAGTTTGCTCTATATAGCCGATATAAGATACCTGAATATCAGCATTGTTCTTCACCAGAAGAGTGAAATTCCCCTCTATATCGGTAACGGTACCGTTCGTGGTTCCCTTTTCGATGATATTAGCACCAATAATAGGTATCCCATTCTCATCCGTTACTTTTCCGGTTATCCTTCTGTCTCCCTGTGCTACGGTTTGCAGAGCAGCAGTAACTAAAATTCTATTTTCTTTGATCTGATATTGCAAGTCGCGGGGAACAAATACTTGGTTCAAAACGACCTCTACGGGTTGTTCCTGAATAGATATAGTGACCCTTTCTTTCCCCTGAATATCTACATCGCGATAAGAGAAACGGTACGTACTTTGTTTTTCGATTGTATCGAAAAATTCTTTCATGCTCACTTTTTGCAAGGACAAATTAATTCTACTCTGTGCAGATAATATGTTTGGTATTATGAGAAAAAAAGCCAGAATAAATATGATTTGATGCTTTTTTTCCTTAACTTTATCCACGTAAATTTTGGTATTTCTTTTTAAATTCATATAAATCAGTAAATTAGTTGATATTAGTTAGATTTTTTTAAATTGTATCCATTGTAAACTGATATCGATGATCAGACCGGAGAATATGACACATTCTCCGGTTATTTTTTATTATCTTCCGTTATATTACCATAGGCATAAAAAATTTAAATTATTAACTATTTCTATCTCTTGGGTGATGTGATATACAGGGTGTCTTTATTTATTCTGTATTCAAAACCATAGAGGTCGTTTTGAACCAAGTATTTGTTCCCCGCGACTTGCAATATCAGATCAAAGAAAATAGAATTTTAGTTACTGCTGCTCTGCAAACCGTAGCACAGGGAGACAG